>Ga0307486_1001223_pt1 | contig 20336 bp, 20 predicted proteins | sample CBIW02metaG_FD_203663 | JGI IMG/M metagenome (GOLD analysis project Ga0307486, IMG submission 203663) | Sea-ice brine microbial communities from Beaufort Sea near Barrow, Alaska, United States - CBIW 0.2 | ecosystem: Environmental > Aquatic > Marine > Coastal | place: USA: Alaska | collected...
AAGCCGCTCTCACGCTCTTATCGACCTACCAGACGCCCGGAGCGCTTCGCCGGATGGGAGTGACGCGTCTGGCGGCATGGTTGAAAGCCCGCGGCTGCCGCAACAGCGCCACCGTCGCCCAGAAAGCGGTCGATGCGGCACGCGAACAAGTAACCATGCTGCCTACCGAGATTGTCGCCGCCCCCTCGTGTCGCGCCTGGCCGCCGTGATCACCGCGATCGACGCGGAGCTGGTGGAACTCGACGCGACCATCACCGCCCGGTTCAACGAGCACGAGAACGCCGAGATCCTGCAGAGCATGCCCGGCTTCGGCCCCATACTCGCCGCAACCTTCCTCGCAAACATCGGTGGAGACCTCCGTAATTTTGAGAACGCCGATCGACTTGCCAGCGTCGCAGGCGTCGCACCAGCCCCCAGAGACTCCGGTCGCATCAGCGGCAACCACCACCGGCCCCGCCGATTCAACCGGCGACTCCTGCGCACCTGCTACCTCGCCGCCTTGTCGAGCCTGAAAAACAGCCCCGCCTCGAGAATCTATTACGACCGGAAACGGGCGGAAGGAAAGTCACACAAACAAGCCCTCCTCGCTCTTTCCCGACGCCGCATCAACGTCATCTGGGCCATGCTGCGCGACCACACCCCCTACCAAGAACCTGCCATGATCCGGCCCCTCGCCGCTTGACAACGACATTGAGATTCCCAATGGCCCGGTGTCTTTCGGTCGTCCGCTTCGGCGGGACGACCTTCAGGGGCACGAGATCGGGTATCCGAGACTTTGTCCCGCCGCAGGCAACCCGACGTTGCGGGTGTCGGCCCAGGCGCCGGGTGCGGAGTTTGCCGGTCAAGTCAGCGCGCAGACCGCGCTGCGCCCGCACGAAGAGCAAGGTGTAGATGGTTTCGTGCGACACCCGCATTCGTTGGGCGTCCGGGAACTCCTTGAGCAGGCGTTTCGAGATTTGTTGCGGAGACCAGTAGACATTGAGTTTCGATTCCACGTGCTCCCGCAACCGATCGTCCAACGCCAGTTTCCCCAGTCGCGGACGCCTGGTGCGGGCCACGGCGAGACGTTCAGTGGCAGCCGCACGGTAGCCGCTCTTGCCACTATTGCGGAGCACCTCCCGCGAAATCGTTGAGACCGGCCGCCCCAATTCGGCCGCGATCGCCGTCAGCGACCGGCTCGCGGCGAGACCGCGAGAGATGCTTTCGCGGTCATCGAGCGACAACCGCAACGCCGGCCGCGGCTTTGTCGCACGTGGTCGGTCGCCGCCCGATTGCTTGAGCCACAGACAGGCAGTCGATCCGGAAGTCCCGGCTAGCGCCGCGGATTTCCGAAGCGACGTCCCCGACGCGCACGCCAAGAAGAATACCATCCGCTGCTCCGGTGGCTTTGGTTTCCGTCCCATTTCGCTCCTCCTACGAAGCACTTTAGGAGGTCGCCACGGTCGCACCGTTGCATCGACCGCTTGAAACTGTCAGCATCCACGGACTACTTTTCGAAGAGCGTCGACAAGCTGAGCGACACTCCGACTTGTCGGGCTGCCTCAGACCCCGACAGGCCGTCCCGAATAAATTCAAAGTAGCGCCGATTAACTGCTGCCGGCATCTTGTTAGGTGCGAATCTGACCATTGGTTTTTCCCTGCTCGGGATTCGCAACGGAAGATGTCAACTTTTGTGAGTCGGTTTCTTTAGCCGGTCATTGATTTCATTCCTTCCTTTTCGGGTTCGTTGATCCAGGTCGTCGTCGGGAACGTTGGGGTTTAAGGGCGTCCGAAAGGAATCGATGAAAACGCTCGACAATCAGTTCGACGCCAGGATCAATGAAATCTTGGTGACGCCGTTCCCGGTGAGCCGCACGCCGGAAGAACTTGACGTCGCGGACAATCCGATCTCAAACGGCGCTAACGCGGTTCCGGTTGCGGCTCAGGTGCGCTACTCAGAAACCGTGATCCGCGCAGAAGGTGTCGCGTAGGAGTGGACAGCGAAGGCTGTCCATGTCCAGTGGCAGGCGTGTTCGTCAGCGTCTGGGCAAGCAGAAGCTGCTTGAGCTCGCATATCTGGCTGATGCGGCCACCAAGATTATGCCGAGCGAGAACGCGAACTTTTGGGTGCTGTCACCAGGCAAAGCACTCAGCCAAGAGAGCCCCGCTGTGCGCGCCCACATGGGCCGCTATATTGATGTGCTCGATATCATCAAAGCCGAGGGCGTTAGGGTTGAGTCCCACGACCGACCACGTCGGTAGACCAGTAGCCACCAGGCATACGAGAGACCAGGCAGCGCAGAAATGATCGAAGGACCGGCGACGAATGCTCATCGCCGAACCGACCTCAAGCCTCGGCAAGCCGGTGAGCTCACCCCACCAAGCGCGCGGCAAGGGGCCCCCGTCGCCGTATACGACACAGTCACGGAAGGGTTGACTGGATGGCAGTTCCTGCGCACATGGCGATGGTTCGGATACATTGCCGCGGCCATCATGTTCGCTATCGCCTGCGTACTTCTCGCCAATTGGCAACTCGATGTCGGCCAGCAGAAGTCAGCCCGCAACGACATAATCGCCGCGAACTTCTCTGCCACCCCCGTACCGATAGAGAAGGCACTACCCACTCTTCAGTTCTACGATGCGAACCAAAACTGGCGACGGGTCACCATCACGGGGGTCTATCGCCCGAACGACGAGCTCATCGTCCGCAACCGCTCCAACAGCGGCAACAACGGCTTCGAGATTCTCACTCCTCTGCAACTAAGCGACGGCTCCTCGTTCATGGTCGACCGGGGCTGGGTGGCGCCATCCCCCGATGACGCGCTGGCTCCCGACTCGATACCGCAGTCAGCGTCGGGGACGGTGAAAGTCGTCGTGCAGCTGAGGCCGAGCGAAGCACCACGCGGCACGGGGACTCCGGCGGGAAATCAGATCCAGTCGATCACTTTGTCCGCAGTCCAGACGAAGTTCGTCGGAGATCTCTATACCGGGGCATACGGAGTGCTTGAGCGCCAGTCTCCCTCTGCGGAAGCGGGACTCGCGCCCATCCAAACGACCATCCCGACCGAAGATGCCGGCACCAACTACTCCTACACCCTGCAATGGCTGCTCTTCGCCCTCATGGGCTTTATCGCGCTCGGTCTCGCCATGCGTCAGGAGTACCGGCGGCTCAATGTCGACGACCCAGAAGAGCGGGCGCGGGCGTCCGAGCGGCTGCGCAAGCGTGTAAGTAAGCCATTCACCGACGAAGAGCTCGAAGACGAAATACTCGACGGATACATTTCATTCACTCGTTGGGGCATTTCCGGCGGCAGCGTGCCGCGGTCTGCGCCGGTGCTACTTGCGGTGTCGCCTGGCACTCAGGACGCTCTCGGCAACGAGAACGCGAGGAGGGACAGACAGCCCTCTGTCCCTCCGACCGTCTACACAATTCATGCAGGCCACGAACCCGGCGATATCGACCCCTGACGGATGTTGGCAACGGATTTGGGAGCCTGACTGACCGCAAGATTGAGCAGACATAGGCGTGAGGCCGATAGATTGAATCCGAGTTCCAGAGTGGGGAATGGGGTGGGGGACTGATGGCCGCGAAGCCGAGAGTGCACGAGGTCGCGAGCAGGTTCGGAGTGGACTCGAAAATCGCCCTGCGCATGCTCAAGGAGGATGGCGAGTTCCTAAAGGGCCCCAGCAGCTCGATGGAGCCACCCGTGGCGAGGCGACTCAGCGCACGCCTGCGTGCTGCGGGGTATGCGGAGACGGGTGAGCCCGTTCGTTGGGGACGTTCCGGGCCGCCCGGTCCACCCGTCGAGCCCGCCTTGGCCTCGAACACGCCGGGACCCGTCCAAGCGGCACGGCGCACCCGTGGAAAAGGGGCGGAGCCATTCGTCGCGTATACGAAGTCGCGCCCCACACCCGCGGAACGCGCTGAGGGGGCCGGGGCCGATCAGGCTGCCCTTTCAAAGAGGGCACGACAGGAGCTTGCCGGAGATGCGATCCGTGCCGAGCGGCAAGCCCGACGCATTGCCAAGGCTCTCGCGCAAGGCGAGGCCGCCGTCAAGGCAAGCTGGCAGGCTACTCGGGAGGAGGAGTCCGCCAAGGCGAACATTCGCGCCGAGCGCGGGGTGCAGCTGGCTACGGAGCACGCCGCGCGGGCCGCCCGGGCCGCCCGCAAGAAGGCACTCCTGGAGACGGCGCTCCTAGAGAAAGCAAGGCGGACCGCTCGGAATGCGACGCACGTTCGCGAGGTCCTGCGCTCGCCGGTGCTCACCGAGGATGAGTCACGCACGAAAGCCCGCAAAGCCATCGTGACTCGGCCCGACAATAACTGGGGCGCTTACGGTTTCGGTGCGCCTGAGCGTCGGGTATGGGAGCGAGCGGGGCTCAGCACGCAACGGGCCCACATCGCAGCGATGTGCAAGGCGTTCCACTCGCGAGGATGGAGCCTCTTCCCCGCTCACCTCCAGACCAAACTCCCGAGCGGCCTCACCGTGCAGCAGGCATTCGAGACGGGCGACAACATCGTTCAGGTCATCGACCAGCTCGCGGCCACGTCACGAAGCGACTCCACGGGCTCATATGATCCGCGCTTCACGATCCTCCCCGTGCTGCGGGAGTCGCCGCCCGAGCGGCTCCATATCGCGGCACCGATCCCGCGCGACCTGGAGGCCAAAGGCGTGCCCAAGCTGGCCGAGCACCTCGTTGCCGTGACTGGGCTGTCACAGGGCGAGCGCTTTGTGGACGCGTTCAACCGTGAGCGCAGTCAGTTCCACCGGACAGGGCGACCCGGCCCCCTGGTCAAGCTGTACGCGGAGGCACACGGCGTCTTCAGTGACCTCGCACTCACGCGGCAGCTCATGAAGAACATCCCCCTGCACGTGGCGGATCGGATCATGCGCCAGCCGTTCGCGAACCTCGTCAACGACGCGCTGCGCGAGCGCCAGTTCTACTACCTCTCGCCGACGGCGACCGCGGCTGTAGAGGAGGACGCTGATCCTCGCATCCCGATCCCCGAGGAGTACGACTTGCCCACGCCCACCGGGTTCGCCCTCCTTAGGGACACGGATAAGCATGGCAAGGCTGCGGGGCGAATCCTCCTCTGGAGCTACGGTGCCCGCGAGCTGACGGCGACGATCCTGCCCTTGACTGACCTCGCAGCTGGACTGGCCGAGTACCCGATCGTGCGGACCGCTCCCACGGGCTCCGTGGGGGATTCCGGCGCCGCACTCGCGCTCGTCGCGGCGATCGGCGTGGCGACTCGGCGTCCACCCTCCGACGACGTGGACGCCGATGCCCGGCTGGCGCCGCGCAGAGTATCCGGGGGGACCGGCAAGCCCCGGGGCCCGGCCAAACCGAGATTGGACGAGTCGGGCAAGCCCGTCGATTTCGTATCGCTCATATACGCAAAGAGTGAAGCACATTTCGAGGAGGTCTCAGCGGTGACGGGCCGAAAAGCGGACAAGCGTTGGGTGGTTCGCACTCACTCGCGGCAACAGTGGTATCCGTCTCAGGGCACGCACCACCCATTGATCATCAAGGCACACGTCGTGGGCCCGCCCGAAGGGAAATTGATTACCTGGGATCGCGTCAAAGTAAGCCGATCGGACGCTGTCGATTAAATTCTTCGCAGTTCTTGCCACAGTCCATTTGCGACAAGTGCCGGCGGACGCGGGCGTGGCCGTCTGTTCCCAGGACATAAGAGGAAGGTGACGAACCCGCGAGTCTCCTGGAAACAAAACCGCGTAGCCTTCAGGTCGAGCGTTGCCGCATTGTCGGCTCTGGTCGTTGTTGGAAGCACCGTACTTAGTACCTCATTCATGGCAACTGTTCATGAGTCTGTCGCATTCGACGCACGGCTGTCTGTCTCATGTTCTCCAGTTCGGCGTGAGAAGAAGTACGAGAACTGAGACATCGGCTTGGACCTGAAATCTCGATTGACGCGAGGGCCAGCCGGGGATGTGTTGCCATGAAACAAGTGGCAGAGAATCGAGCCGTGCTGGTTTCACCGAGTGAGTGCGTGCAGGACCGAAACGCTATCGCCCGTCTAGAATTCTGCTGCGATCGACTATTTGAAGGGTTAAGGATCGACGTCGATCGAGGAATATTTGCGGATTTCCGGACCGGTATGGGTCCGGGTTTCGCCGCCCCGCACCCGATGAGTTCGAAGCGCGAGGTTTTCCCGCGCGTCCGGGAGAATGACTGCTAGCTTCGACGCTTCGACGCTTCGACGCTTCGACGCTTCGACGCTTCGACGCTTCGACGCTTCGACGAATGCAGCATCACCGGCTCTTACGGTCGGAAGGCTCTGTCCGACGGCGTGTCTCGCAGAATTTCTGTGAGCTGGGCCGCATCGTCGCCCCTGCCGAGGAGCAGGGGCATGAATCGGGTCAGGGCGGCGAAGCCGCTGGCCTGGTCCGGATACACACCGAGCGACACCAGGTGTCTGCTCCCGTTCGAGGTAGTCAGCTCGACGCAGGGATAGTGCTCTTCCGGCGCAATTCCTTCTCGCACGGCGTCTGCGAACGTATTGCTGTCGAGTTGTTCTTCGATCGAGACGACTTGGTCGAGGTTGATCCAGACGTCGTCGGCGCCGATGATCGGCCGGGAGTGGTCGTGGCCGTAGGTGGTGATAGCCAGTTTGAGAAAACGCATGATGGTCCTTTCGCGACGGTAGGCCTTGACGCTAATTCGCGGAAGCTCTCAGCCGCCGGCGCCCAGTGCGATCTGTGGATAACGTCGCGTTGTGCGGGGAGTGTGAGGGGGACGTTCCCCCTCACCGGGTGACACCGCCGCCTCGCGGCGGCCTCACGCGGTGTTAGGGGCTGGTGTTGTCGAGGGCGGCGAGGGCTATTTCGAATGCACGGTCGTAGCTGATTCCGGCGGGTCGGATCGTGCCGGGCACGAATCGTTGCGACTTGGGCAGTCGAAGCGTCCCCGCGTAGCCGTCGGGCGCGTCGTGCATTGGCCCATAGCTGGGGTGCAGGAGCAGCCACTGGCTGAAGGGCTGGTCGGCGTCGTTGAGGACGGCGGCACGAAACTTGGCCGTCGGGTTCAGGCACAGGGCCCAGAAGCGGTCGGCTTGGCCTCGTGCCGTGAGACGTTCACCCGCCGGGCGGGGCGTCACTCCGGGGGTCGGCATCCGCTTCATGGTCGTGGCGTGCACGTAGGGACGGAGTTGGGAGTCGTCGCGGGTGGGAAAGTCGTTGAGGGCTGCTTGGGCGGCGCGTGCAGCTCGTCGTGCGGCGCGGTGTGCGGCGGTGTCGTCTCCGTGGATTCGGGTCCACTCGCTGGCTTCGATGACGCAGCAGATGAGGTTCCAGTCGTAGCTGTAGAACCGGATGAGGACGTCTCGCTCGCGCTGGCTTTTGCCGGTGCCGAGGGGCGCGTATCGGGCGAAGAATGCGTTGGCTGCTTTTCGGTCGGCTGCGATGTCGTCGCTGGTGCGTTCGGGACGGGTGGTGACGGGGAATTGGGGCATGATTCTCTCCGCTCAACTGATTTTTTTGCCTGGCTGGCAAGAGAATCGATAGAGAGCGGGAGTGCCATAGTGCACGGCTGGTCGGGGGAAATAAGGGAGCGTGCGACCGCGCCCGAGCAGGTGGGCACGTAGGCACGGGAGCGAACTACGATGACCGGCCAGACAGACAAAAAAACGACAAAGACGTCCGCGCAGCGGTCCGAGGACCCGCAGGGTCTCCCCCGGGCCTTCACGGGTGTTGTGTCTGGTCCGAGGCGGCGTCGCCGAGGTGCGATCGCTGATTCACGAGGTTGAGCACGTTGAGGTTGACGAGCTCCCGCCCCGAGCGCCGATCACCACACTGGTCGCTCCCCGCTGCGCGCTCTTGGTCGCTTTCCTGCCAGACGCGTGGCCGTGCCGGACGGGCCTCGTCGATCGGCGGGGCGGTTAGTGGCCGATTTTGGCGATGAGGTCGGGGCGGAAGCCGGCCCAGTGGTTGTGGTCGTCGATGACGACGATGGGAGCGCTGCTGTAGCCGAGCTCGTCTTGCACGTATTGCAGTGCGGCGGGTGTTTCGGTGAGGTCGACGACGGTGTAGCTGATGCCCTGCTTGTCGAGGGCGAGTTTGGTCATCCGGCACGGCTGGCAGTTCGGTTTCGTGTAAACGATGACGCCGACTGTTTCGTTCATCGCGGGGCTCCTTTCACTCACGCCTTGGGGGTGGTGCTGTTCGGTAGCGGAGGTTCGCTGTGCCCGGGAGGATGCGACCATAAGTGCGGGACCGAGTGGTGGGGCCAGTGGGTGAGGAAATAAGCGACCGGAGGGAACGCCGAGCCCAGTTGTCCCACCGGTCGGCACCTCGTGCGCACGTTGGTCAGCGCCCGCCCGGGCCAGCAGGCTCCTCGAACGAACAGACACCGCCCCTGAAGTGAGTGGGGCCGAACGGTCAGCCAACGGTCATCGGATCAGCGGCGAACGCGACGTCCAGATGCAGGTGATTGCAGGTGTCGTCGAACTCGGTGAAGTGCACCAGCGCCAAGCGGATGCCGGCCGTCTGCCGGCACCCAGCCTGTCCGATCCGGGCGCCGGCGGGCATGACCGGGTCGAGCAGCCCGATCAGTCGCAGGCTTTGTCCGTCGGCGCCAGTAAGGCTGCGGCCGCCGAGCGAATAGAAGTCGACTGCTCCTCCGCCGCCGTTGATCCAGTGTGAGGACTGGGTGCCGGCGCCGAGGAGTTGGCCGGTGCATTTGCGGTTGATGTCGCTGACGCCGACCTGGTGAAACTGGTTGACGGCCAGGACCATCACTTGCAGGATGCGGGTGTCGATTCCGCAGTCTGGGACGGTCTGCCCGCTGGCGATCCACCGGATCTCCTTCAGATGGTCCGGGACCAGGCCGCGCAGCTGCCCGTTGTCGGCGGCGGTGACGAGCTGCTGTGCCAGAGCGACCGCATCCCCGCCGACCCCGCACGCGCCGCCGGCGCCGGCGGTCAGCACTGTGACGACCTCGGTCGCCGGGGCGAAGAACGGAGCGTAGTGTTCCGGGTCGGCGTTGATCTGCACAGCGGAGGCTGCCGCCGACGCTGTCATCGTCTCCCATCCGGTCAGAGCCGTGAGGCGTTGGTAGAACAGTCGGGCGGCGGTGGCGGGGTCCATTCGCTCGGCTAGCGTGCCGTAGGACGCGCGTTGTTGGAAGAGGCCGCGGCTGTCGGGGCCGGCGGTGTCGCCGTGGTCGAGGTTGATCAGGCTGGACTCCCCCATCGCCGTCATCACGCCAAGGGTTTGCGCCTGCGTGGTGAGGCCGAGCTGGGCGCCGGCATTGATGATGTCGGCGGCGTTGGTGAGCTGGTCGCCGCTATACCCGGCGACAGCCGGGTGCGCGGCGGCATCCGCTCGACTCACCGTCGCACCGGCGCAGGTCGTGCCGGTGCCGGAGGAGAGGGCGACGGTGCCACCGACGGTCAGGAGCAGGCCGGTGAGGCTGGTGGCGAGCAGTTTGACCAGGCCCATGATGTTAGAAGATGGTGCCGACGGACAGGCCCTCGTCGGTGTTGGTCAGCTTCCGCTCCCAGTCGGAGCGGATGTGCTCCACGTGCGCTTCCGGGTGCGACCCGTACTTGAAGATGTAATGCCCGTCGGCGAGGTTCTCGATGGTGTGCGCCGTCTCCGGAGCGAACCCGAACGTTTGCTGGCACCAGAGGGCGTCTTCGGGGCGGGACTGCCGGTAGACAATGACGGTTTGGGCTTCCTGGATGATGGCCATGCCGGGTGAGTCTTTGGGAATGTCGGTGCCTTTGTGCATGACGAACACGTTCGAGATGCCGAGGCCGCGGGAGAGTTTCTGGTTGGCTTTGATCAGCTGCGCCGACGGACCGCCGATCATGTGCCAGCCCTCCTCATAAACGACAGTGGTCGCGGAGTCGCGTTCGCTGCGCAGCCGGCCCAGCATCCACATGTTCCCGATCGCCATCACCACCGGCACCGCCGGGCCGTCATCGGGCAGCTGCGAAATATCGAACGAGGTCAGCTTGCCGCTGAGGTCCACGGTGGAGGATGTTTCGCCGTCGAGGAGGCCGGCGTATTCGTCGAGCAGCCCGTTCAACGTCCACTTCACCGACAGGCCGGCTTTGTGCAGATCGTCGCGCGCGGTGACCGACAGGGTGCGGTAGTCGTCATCGTCGACGACGTGTCCAAGGTTCGGCAGCACATCGGCGAGCACCGGGGCCCGCCCGTGCGCCTGGCCGACGGTGCGGCGCAGCGCCGCGCGCACGGCCTCCTCTTCCCATTCGCTGAGGGGCTGGTCCCCGCGAGCAATACGCGTGACGATGTTCAACAGCCGCGTTTGTCCTTTGACGCCGGTGCCACGGGCGATCATCGGATCGAGCAGGTTCAGGGTGGTGCCGGTGCCGTCGGTGGTGAACAGGATCGGTTCAAACCCGTAATGCCGCACCACGTTGGAATACTCGCCCTCCCCGCCCTGATCCTTCTTGTCAAACACCACCCCGCGCCGCCCCTGCAACAATAGGGGCCGGACGACGTAGTTGCATTTGGTGTGGGAGCTCTTTCCGGCGCCGACGTCACCCATCACGATCACGTTCGGACTCGACACCTCCCGAGGCTCCGAGTTGTACGCGGTGACCGGGTCGTGGGAGATGGTCGTGCGCGACAGCACGTCGCGCCCGTTGACCACGCCGCGGGTGCCGGTCGGCGGGCCGATCAGCGCGGTGTTGAGGATCTCGGCCTGCCGCGTCGTCGTCGGTGCTCCGGCCAGCGTCGGCGCGTAGAAGCCGCGCCGCGCGGCCGCGGCCTGCGTGCGCAGCGGCGTGCCCGGCAGGGCCCACGGCACAATCTCCACCGGGCCCCGACTGCCCGCAGCAGCGGCCCCGCCCGCTTCGTCGGCGGGTACCTCGATGGGCGGTGCGAAGCTGCGCAGCACGGGCAGCGCCCAGAGCTTTGAGCGGGAGTTGTGGGTGTTGGGTGTGGTCATGTGAGGGCCTCCTTGTCGGATTTGCCGGCGAGGCGGCTGTAGACGCGGGCGGAGAACGATGGTGCGGGCGCGGCCAGGCCGCGGCCGATCGGCCACGTCGTGCCCGATGCGGCCGCCTGGTACGAGTCGAGCCAGTCGAGGCTCTCAATGCCCAGGCCGGTGGAGCAGGTTTCCTCGAGCTGACGCGACGCCCGCGCCAGCTCCTCCCGGCTCTGCACGGAGATCGTCACGAAGCCGATCCAGACGGCGCCGTGGTGCTGCGACCCGGAGACGAGGTCTTGCCGTCGCCGTCGGGCGGCGGTCATGTGCACGTCGGTGTCGTCGGTGTCGAGCTGTCCGGCCTCCCGGCGGGAGAGGGCTTCGGCGGTGTCGCGGACGAGGTCTTGCCGGGCGGCGACTTTCGCCTCCGATGCTGGCACCAGGTGAATGTGGAAGCTAACCGAGCGGATGAACTGGATGTCCTTCCCGATCAGCAGGTCCAACACCCACAGCTGCGTCCGGGCCGCGGTCGCGAGCGCTTCGGCGCGGATCGCGGCGGTGCGGTGCCACCACCGCACCGGCAGCCCGGTGAGTGGGTCGATGCTGTCGACGATGTGCGCGGAGAATTCCTCCTCGGCCGGTTCGCCGACCCGGTCGGGGTGCACGTCGGCGACGAAGTCGATCGGCCGGGATGGGTTCTGCTGATGCCGCACCACCGCGGCCACTTGCCGCGCCGTCAGCACGTCTACCCGGCCGATCTTCGACTCGGCCAGGCCGCGCGTGGTCGAGGCGATCTCCTGCCGCATCAACGCGCGCCAGCCGTCGCGGCCGTCGCCGTATTTGGCGGCGGCGTCAAAGAACGTGGGGGTGAGGGGCCAGTTGACGGTGACGAAGTGGCGTTGCACCATCGCGTCGTTCCCGGTCAGCCGCAACACTTCCTCATAGGAGGCGACCGCGTCGACCGGCGCGGCCGGGTCGAGGTTGTTCAGCACCCAGAATTCCTGCAGCGCAGTATCGGCCGGTAACACCCGGGTGGTGACCTGCACGTCCTGCACCAGCACGGATGGGACGGCGCGGGCGGCGAGGAATGCTCCCCAGCCGTGGGCGGCGCGCGCCATCACGCTGGCCGATTCGATACCGCGCAGCTGACCGCTGACGGTGAACGTCACCGACAGGTAGCTCTGCTCACCGACCGGGGCTTGCCAGGCGATGCCGGGCTCGCCCCGGCCGTATTGCAGCCAACCGAGCCCGTCCGACCCGTCCGGGTTCGCCCGCATCGCCACCAACGCCCGGCCCGCCTCCGCAGCAGCCGCCCGGGCCGCGGTGCCCTTGGTGGCGCGTGCGTCGGTGAGGGTTTGCTGGAGTTGGTCCCACGCCCCGACCTCGTAGGGCACGAACCGGGTCGTGCCGGCCCGGGTGCGCTTCCTCCACCGTGCCCGTTTACGCCGCCGGTCGGCGATCGAGCCGCGATGCGTTTTCGCGGTGACCAAGAACGTCACCCCGCAACTTACTGCCGCCGCGGCGAGGGCGGGCCAGCCGATCAGCGGGGTGAACACCATCCCAAACACGAGCGAGCACGCGAGGAAGATGACCCGGGCACGGGAGTGCGTGCCGCCAAAGAACGAGCGGTGCCCGCTCTCCCCGCCGAGATAGCGGATGACCGTCCGGTTGCGCAGGTCCGCCATCATGGGTGATCTCCTCCTACCGTGGGGGTGTCATCCATCGAATCGGTTGCCTGCTCCCCCGCTATCTGAACCATGTCCACGCCCTTTCCGACGGCCGCGGCACCCTTGTGAGCTGCGGCGATCCCCGCCGCAGCGATCAGCGTCGGGACGCCGACGACCGCGCCGGAACCGGTCGCCGACTCCGCGGTCCCCGCCGCGGCGAGCCCGGTCTCGGCCGCAATGGCGCCACCGCCAGCGGCCGCACCGGCCCCGGCAGCTCCCGCGGCGGCGGATGCTGCCCGGCCGGCGCCGATGGCCGCCGCGTCACCGGCAGCGCCGGTGCCCGTTGAGGCAGCAGCACGATTGCCGATGACCTCCGACAGACTCCCCGGACCTGTTGAGGATTCCGAGACCCGCTCGGTCGTCGAGTCCGTGGACTCCTTCGTCGTTGTCGTCGACGAGGTCCGATCCTGGCTGGAGGCTTGGCCGTAGCGTTCGGTCGCTTCGGTCATGTTCTGCGCTCCGATGTGCTTGCCCACGTCGACCGAGGGGCCGGTCGTGCCACCGAAAGCCATCGGAATTATCGGCGCGAACTTCATTAGCAGCAACGGCGACAGAGCCGCCATTAGCAGGCCGATGATGGCGACCAGCAGCGACACCATCGACTGGATGCTGAAGTTGTTGCCGAACGCATTGAGCTGGTTGGCCGTCATCGAGAAAGCCAAGCCCAGCAGCAGGAACAGCAGCGGGTGGGCGGCGAGAATTCCAATCCACAACGCAGCTATCTTCAAGCCGAAGGAACGCTTGTTCTTGTCGATGATCCACACCAACCCGAGCGGCAGAAGCACACCCGTGAAGTACAGCGTGACCAGCTGCACCAGAAGCATCAGGAGCACGAGGAAGAGACCGATGATCATGCAGACCATCAGAATGACGCCCATCACCACTCCGCCGGTCATGCCGACCGGGTCGGCCTGCTTGATCATCGTGCCGAGCTGTGTCGTGATCGTATCCGTCGTGCCGGTCAGCCCGGCAGCGACGAACACATCGGTCAGGGCGTGAAAGAAGTTGATCAGAATCATCCCGAACATCGGCCCGAACATGGCCCCGACCAGGAACGTTCCAAAGTACAGTCCGACGGACTCAACGAGATCGCGGCCCGCTTGCGCGCCGCGCGCGGTGCGCACGGCCTGCGGAATCAGCAGCAACACCGCGACGAAGATCGCCGTGGCAAAGCTGATCTTGTAGGCATTGATGAACCAGTCCGCTGTCAGGTCCGGCAGAGTCGCGCTGGTCAGTGCCGGCATGATGTCCCGGCTCATCCCCTGCGCGGTATCGCGCAGCATCTTGAACGTATTGCCCCACGGGTCCGACCAATACGACGCGACACCGGCTGCAGTGTTGAAGGCATCGGCAATAGGTTGAACCGGGTTCCACCAACCGTCATCGGTCGCGAGTGCGACTGCCTGCGCGAGCATCAGCATCCCTCCGTAAATGGCCGCCCCACCGAGTACAGGCTCTCGGGCGAACGGTTGCCGTCCGCATCGAAGATTTTCCAATGTCCGTCTTCCCACACCGTCACAACCGTGATGGCCGAGTTCAGTGTGGGACTGAGCGCTCCATCGATGACAAAGGCCGTGCCAACGGACACTTCAACCCGATCATCGGTCGCCGATTCCACATTCCAAACGCCAGGAATGGTGCTCATGTAGTACGCGACGCCAGGGCCGACAACGCCGCCCGACAAGTCGGGTTGATCAGACAGGTAACCGGGCAAGTCACTCATCACAGAATCGCTCGCCATGGCACTGCCGCCGACAGCGGCCGCATCATCGGCGCTCGGATACGGGAAGCGTTGGATCCACCGCACGAATGACGCGGCGAAGTCGACGGCGCCATTGGTCGTATGTGGGGCGGCTTGCTGTGCGGCGAGGACCATTGCTGCGTCGCGTGTGTCGCCGCCGAGGCAACCATTCGGCTCGGCGTCGACCGGTGTCGCGCTCGGCGTCACCGTGCTGGTCGCTGCTGGTGTTGTCGGGTCGGGTGTGGGTGTGGCGGTTCCGCGTTGGCTACCGAAGTAGACCGCGCCGGCGATGATGAGGGCGCCAATGAGGATGGCGGCGCCGACGATCCAGGGCCAGGTGCGGCGGGTGGGTGGTGCGGTCGCGTGCACGGGTGCTCCTATCCGAAGACGGCGAGGATGGCGCCGACGATCACGGCGAGGGCAGCGAGCACCCCGAGGGAGATCCCGGCCCACATCGCTTGATTGCGGGCTGTCTTGTATTCGTTGGGGTTGCCGCCGCTGGAGGCGCTGGCCATTTTGATGATGCCGATGATCAGGAACACGATCGCCAGGATGATGCCGATCCCCCACACCCCGGCGAGGAGCTTCTGCCAGAGCGAGGTGAACTCCGTCCCGAAAATGGTGAAGTCCGGCAGGATGCCATCGAGCGGGTTATCGATCGTGCGCACGACGGTGCCCACGAGGGTCTGCAGGGATTCTGTGAGCATGGCGCTTCGCCTTTCGCGGCTATCGGACGGTTGCTTGCAGGGTGCGCACGACGCCCGCCGCCGCCGCGGCGAATGCCCGCCGGGTCGACGGGGCGAGGTGATCGAGGGTGATCTGCCCGCGCTCGGCAATGTGTGGGTCGTAGGGGATGGTGAACACCTGCTCGACGCCGACATCTTCGATGATCTGGTCGACCCGGTCGACGACCTGCCGGTTTTCCGGCCGCCCATCGGTCAGCCGCAGGATCGTGGCGTGGTCGGCCAGGCTCGCGGCCTTGCCGCCGGCCGAGCGGAGCACGTCCAGCAGCGCGACCGCCTCCAACACCGCATCCCCGGCGTTGAACACCGGAATCACCAACGCATCAGCCGTATCGACCGCGCCCTGGAACGCAGACGAGGAGGGTTGGTTGCCGCTGTCCATGACGCGGATGCCGTAGTACTGGTCAACGACCGCCGCGACAGCAGTCACGTCGTCGTGGCTGAGGCGTGGCCGGCGACGGACGGTGCCAATCACGGACGCGAACGAGGTTTGTGGGGCGGTGTAGCCGGCGAGCTGCCCGGCACTGCTGATCGTGTTCACGTCGCGGACGAGTTCGCCCATTCCACGGGCAGGGTTCCCCTCCGCCCGGAACGAGAGCGCGCCGGGGTCGTCGGAGACCTCGAGGATGCACACCGACCCGCCGCGGGCGGCTGCGAGGACTCCGCCGGCGATGATCGCCGTCGGAGTCTTCCCGACGCCGCCCTTCTGGTTGGCGACCAACACGCTCACCGCACGGGTCCACGTTGCCTGCCGGATCGTTTCCTCATCGCGGCGCAGCGCCTCGGCCTGCTCACGCTCGGCCAACTCCGCCGGCCCCGGCGTCACCGTCAGTCCGAGGCGGGAGAGCATGCCGCGTAGGCCTCGCTGCGCGCCCCGCACCGGCGGGGCGGTGGAGAGCAGTCCGAGGTCGTGATCGGAGCCGCCGAACAGGTCGGCCAGAGCCGGCTCCGACGGGCTTTCGGCCGGCCGCTGCGGCGTCGCGGTGGACGGTGACACGGCCTCGTCGACGGCCCGCAGATCTGGGGCCGGGGCGGCTGGGCGATCTGGGGTGGAGGCATCCGCTTCGATGTAGCCCTGGGCGCGTGAGGCGCCGCGAAATGCGGTGCTCACGGATGGGTCTGTGTGCTGGTTCGTGGTCTGTGTCGTTGTTGCCTGATTCTGACTGGACACAAGCAAATCTCCCTCTCTAGGACTCGATACGGTGCTCGTCAATCACCACAACGACACAGCGATTTGAATCGGTAACGGGGTTGGCCGGGCGCCGACGGATTGTGGCAACAGCCGGGCATATTGCCGCCAGCCGGGCTGTGGTATCCATTCGAGCGGACCGGGTGTGCACCGTCACGATTCCCTTTCTGTGCGGCGTCGTTGCCGTCTACGTCGAGAGTAATGCTCACCTCTGACATTGGGTGCGACACACCGCCAAGAAGACACGAAATGCCCTCAAAAAGTCCCGGCCGCAACAGTGACTCCGGGAGCAAGTAATCGCCACTCCCACGGCAGGCGCTGGTCAGTTCGCACGGGCAAGGATCTGAATGGTAGCGGCTACGCCGCTGCGAACCCCAAATTTTGAGCCGCATTCGCGGCCTGTTCTGAAGGGCTTGTTTGACCTTTCCGACCGGTCATCGTAGCTCGCTTCGCGCCTGCGTTCCCAGATTCTCAGACGCGGTCGCAAGCTCCCTTATTTCGCCTGAGATTCTGGGCACTACGGCTCTCCCGCTCGCTATCGATTTCTCTCGCCGGAAGGCAAACAAAATATTCGGTCCAGGAGAGGAATCCACCATCATGACTATCGCTGCGGTTATCGACACCATCAGCACCGACACTGCCTTGAACAGCCCCACCAGCCACGACACCATTGCACGTATCGCCTGGGCCACCATCGCCAACCCCGGCGACCCACGGGTCGGTGCCCTCATTGCACGGTACGGCGCCGAAACGGCCCTAACTACTCTCCTCAACCTCAACGGCGATACGGCGGCAGGTCAGGACGGGAACCTCGCGGAGTTGCGAGTGTCCGTATTGCCGCGTTACTCAGTCGACCGGGTCGTCGAGGCTCTCCGCCTCACCGCCGCCAGCGGATTCGACCTGCTTACTCCCGCACACCCGGTCTGGCCGGCCTCCGTCGCCGATCTCGGAGACGCGGGACCGCTCGCCCTCTGGGTGCGCGGAGATGCCTCTGTCCTAGGCGCGCCGAGCATTGCGTTGACGGGCACACCGTTCGCGACCCCCTACGGACAGCATGCCTGCGTCGACCTCGCCTCCGGGCTGGTCGAGCGCGGTTGGGCCATCGCCTCCGGCGCAGCTCGCGGGATCGATACCGCAGCCCTCGCCACCGGTCGGGCTTTTGCCGGCCGCAACTTGGTCGTTCTGCCCACGGGCCTCGACAGCCCCTTCCCTGCAGAAAACGCTGAGCTGGTCAACGGCGTCGCACCGTGCGGCGCCGTGGTGAGTGAGATCCCACCCGGAAGCGGGTCCCCGGCCTGGCGGTTCCAACGCGGTAACCGGCTCCTCGCGGCACTTACGACGAAGACCGTGATTGTCGAAGCAGAAGATGAGTCCGGGGAGCTAGACACCGCGGTGACCGCGCTCGAGCTGGGCCGCCCGTGCGGCGCCGTGCCCGGACTGACTCCGACCGAGTCCAATGCGGGATGCGACCGGCTCATCCAGCACTACGGTGCCCGCGTGGTCGCCACCATTGTCGACGCCGATCGACTCTGATCGCAGTGGGAGCGTCGCCCACACCGTTCAGACGGCGCTCCCTGACTCATCCGTCTCGACGAGGTCGAGGTATTCGACGTCGTCGTCCCGTCCACGCTCGGCGTCAGCCGATGGCAGCGCCGATGCTGACGTCAACGGTGCGGAAGGCGGTGTGTGCATTTGCCGGTTGGGTAGGGCACGGAAGGGCGCGATCGCGCCGCCCTGCACGATCCAGAATGCCCCGTCGGCAGCTTCACGCACGTCTTGCGGGGGGATGACGTAGGTGTGCTGGGCTCGCGCGCTGCCCAGTTCCTCACCGGTGGCGCGGCCGGCAGATTCCATCCGCATCACCGTCCCGGCGTACTTCACCACATCTTCCGGGTCCTTGGACCGGCCAAAGATCAGTGCCGCCCCACTGGTCAGTGCTCGGCGGCGGCGGACTTCATCGTTCGACAGGCCGGCCGGGCTCTGCGTCGCCAAGACCAGGCCGACGCCGGCGCTGCGCGCCGTCTCAAACAGGCTCCCCGCGGTGTCGCCCGGGTCCTGTGACCCGGTCACCAGCTGGGGGAACTCGTCAACGATGACGACCACCGGGGATTTGTCGCGCCGCTCCAACCGGGTGGCGAGGAAGTTCCGCAGGTCAAGTAGGAGCAGATCGCCCAGCCGGGCCTGAGCGTCGTCGACCGGCGACAGCGGGATGACGGTCACGTCGGCTTTGGGCGCGTTGTAGGACCAGCCGTCTTGACCTATCCAGCGTTGCATCGGCCGCAACGCCACCAGCAGGCTCTGCAGCGCTCGTGCCCCCGCCGTCGACCCGTCCCGCTCCACGCGCTTGTTGATCAGGGGCAAGTCGTCCTTGTCGTCGACGAACCGGGCCGGATAGGTCAGCCGTTCACGGAGATCGGCGATGCTTCGCAGCGCTGACCTCCCCTGCACCATTTGCAGCACCCCGCGGATCTCGTCCAAGTAGTGCTGGTTGGCTCCGTCGGGGACGGGCATCAGCCGCATCAGCTTCGCCGTGATCTGGTCGGCAGTGCCGTTGAACAGGTTCCACGTGCCGCCGGTTGTCGCCGTCCGCCCGTACGTCTGGGCAACCGCGACGAGGTTCTCGGCGTCAGCCGGGTCGCCCTTGGCATCGATGACGAACACGGGCCACCCGTATTCCAGCGCGCACAGCACGAGTCCGTTGATGAGGACGGTCTTGCCACTGCCAGACTCGGCGATGATCAAAGCGCGAACGGAGGATGCTGTCGGGGGTAGCACCAAGTATTTGCCGGTCGCGTCGACCCAGTCCCGTACCCGGCGCATGTCGTAGAAGTGGTCGGCGAGCGTCCGCACGGTCACCCGGCTCGTCACCCCGAACGCCTGTCGCTGGTCACCGACTGCCAGTGGCACAGTCACGGCTTGCCGGGTTGTGCCGATGATGCGGCCCGTTTCGGTTTCGAGGCGCACTCCAATGCGGCGGGCCACACTGCTGTCTGCGGCGCGCTTTCGCGCGGTCTCGATCTTCTCCTGCCGCACCACGTTCGATACCCGCCGGGAACGCACCTGCTCGGCGATCTTCCGCCGCCGCAGCGACCACGCCGTCGGCAGCAACAGGGCGCCGGCACAGAAGTTCGCCACCGCCCAGGGCCCGAACATCGGCCACAGCTGCGCCCACCATTCCGCCCCGTCCAAGAACGCGGTCGCGGAACCGGAACGGATCCAATCTGCCATCAGGATCGTCTCCCAAGTGAGGAGTGCGGCCACGAGGAGGATGCCCACGGCATTGATGATCCATTGCCACCGCCACACCACCCAGAACCGGGTTTTCGTTGCGACAACGTCCCCGGCAATCCGGCTCACCACGACGGGCACGACAAGGGGCAGCGCGACCAACACGACCGCGACAGCGAACGCGGCCCCGAGGAGCCGGGCGATCATGTCGCTGGCGGCGTCCGATTCCGCCGGCGCGGTCGTGCCACTCATGCGCGAACCTGCGTCGACTCGCCCCATCCACTGGCGCTGTCAAGCTCGACCACAATGTCGGCGCGTCCGTGCGCGGCCGCGTAGGCGCCGGCGTCCAGCTCGGCGCCGGTCCAGTAACCGCGTGCGTCCAGGGAGTGTTGGGAAACGAAACGGGATCGGTCGGTGCGGACCAGGTGCTTATCCGCCTCCCGTGTCACCGCCCGATCAGCGTCCGCCGTGCAGAAATACGCCACCCGATCTATACCCTCATGCGCCAGACGGTATGCGTGACTCTGACAAATCGACTGGTACCGCTGCCACGTCTTCGGCGTCAGCTCCACCTCAACCAGCTCGACGAGCCCGTCGCGCTCAGCGACCCCATCGGCTTGGTGCTCACGGAAGCTGTTCGGTTTGCGGTCCCGCCGCCACGTGAACCCCTGCGCCAGGTAACGGGCCGACACCGTCGCGACCGCGACCTCATGCCGGGTCGTCTGCCGAAACAGGTTCGGGGCCGGCTTCCCAATCGCCAGGTGCGTGGCCCACACGACCGACCCGTCTCGATACGCGACCCGGCCTCGGTC
>Ga0307486_1001224_pt1 | contig 20334 bp, 16 predicted proteins | sample CBIW02metaG_FD_203663 | JGI IMG/M metagenome (GOLD analysis project Ga0307486, IMG submission 203663) | Sea-ice brine microbial communities from Beaufort Sea near Barrow, Alaska, United States - CBIW 0.2 | ecosystem: Environmental > Aquatic > Marine > Coastal | place: USA: Alaska | collected...
GAAAATGGTCGCATCTCCAGCACCGACAAGAATACGACCGATGACAGCAACCGATATCTCCGGCGCCAAAGCCAGGGTGATCTGTCCGATTACCATGAGCGATGTTCCGGTAATCATCAGTACTCGTGGTCCGTACCGATCAATTAATACACCGACGGGGATCTGTGCGGCAGCATAAACAATGAGCTGGACCACGGCCAGGCTGGAAAGAACGGCGGCCGAACCGCCAAATCTTTCTGTTGCCGCTACTCCGGCGATGCCCATCGACGTGCGTTGGAGAACAGCAGAAAGGTATGCAAAGGACCCAATGAAAAAAATCAGGGTCGATCGGCGCGAGTTCACTAGATCAAACCTATCGTCTTCACAGCGACCTTCAATCAGTTACGGCTGACCGAGCAATTAGCTGCTTGGCCGGTCGTCTCTACTTCGGCGCAGCGCGAGAAAATTCTCAAGTTCCGCAGCGATTTCATCAGCCGACGGAAGCTCGCCGTCTTCGTCCGTGAGGGGTGAGCGCAGTGGGCTGTCTTCCATGTAGGCGTCATAGCGCTGTTCGAGTGTGCCGACAAGTTTGGCTAACTCAGGATTATTTTGCACCTGTTCGTTAATGCGTGCGAGGAACTCGCGATTGGCCTCGCGGAGTCGATCAGTGGGAAATATCAGACCGGTCGATGCGCTCGCGCTTTCCAAAGCGCTTAGAGCGGCGGCGGGGAACTCCGTATCGACCAAGTAGTGCGGAATAAGAAGTACATACCCCACCGCGGATGCCCCACGTTCTTGCAAACGGTATTCCAGTAGATGAAGCACGTTGGCAGCCACCTGAGTGTGAGGACGCCACACCGATCGATTTTCTATGAGGTCGGAGCGAGTGCCACTGACTGTCACGCCAATGGGACGGGTGTGCGGAACGGGCATGGGAATGGCATGGACCCAGGTCGTGGACGCGATTGTGAACCGATCAACGAGTTGCAGCATTGCTTGGGTGAAAGCTTCCCAACGAAAGTCCGGTTCAAACCCCGTCAAAAACAAAAAAGGCTGACCGATTTCATCGCGGGCTAAATAAAGCTGAAGTATGGGTGGTTGATAGTTCGTTAGGTGATCTTGATCGAAATAAATGATGGGACGTCTGGCCCGATAGTCAAGCAGCGTGTCCGTATCGAAAGACGCGACAACGGAGTGATCCACGGTGTTGAGGAGGTAGTCGGCGAACTGGGCCACAGCTCCTCCGGCATCGGCGAATCCGGTCAGGCCAACAAGAAGGTGCAACCCCGAGGGAACGCCATCAGCGTCTGCAGTGATCTCATACAAATCTTTCGGGTCTAGCATTCTTCAACTCTAATCGGGGCCTTCCAACCACGTTGTCTATTCAGAACATGGCCAACGTGCCCAGAGCGAACAGGCCGTTGTCATTAGACCAACCGCCACGGCTACCATCGAACTATGACTGTTCCCACACTGAACCTCTCCGCCGACTTAGCGAGTGACTCAACCGCCGACATCCTCATCCTTGCGTCACTTCACACGGATGACGGGGTACGACTGTTGGCCGACGAATCAGTCGGTAGTGCCTTCATCGCGTCGGTGACTGCTCAATTGCCTTTACTCGGCATCACCGGTGCCCGAGATGAGGTTGTGCGTTTGGTAGCAACCGTTGGAGCTCCACGGAGTATCGCCATCGTTGGCCTCGGGCGTCATATCAACCCGGACACTTTGCGCTATGCGGCCGGTTCCGCCGTTCGTCAGCTCACCGAAGTGACCTCGTTAGCGTTTGCGTTTCCCCTGGACGATGCCGACCAGGTCGAAGCGGTGCTGGAAGGCGCGGCCCTTGGCGGTTACTCCTACTTAGCGTATCGGCATAGTTCGCTAGCCGGCACAAAATTGCCAGCTCGCGACGTTGTGGTGCACACCAAAACCGTGGCAGCATCGGCCGTCAAACGTGCGCGAGTGAGCGCCGATGCGATCAGTCTGGTCAAAGACCTGGTCAATATGCCGCCAATTGACCTGTATCCGGCGTCGCTCGCTGACTTGGCAGTAGAAGCGGCCAGTGGACTACCCCTGGACGTAACGGTCTGGGACGAAAGTGAGCTCGCCGCCGACGGCTTCGGGGGCATAGCGGGAGTCGGGGCTGGTTCCACCCGCCCTCCCCGCTTGGTAAAGATTAGCTATTCGCCGAGCGGAGCGAACAAGCACCTTGCACTTGTCGGCAAGGGAATCACTTTCGACACCGGAGGGCTTTCGCTCAAACCACCCGCATCAATGGTGGGCATGAAGTACGACATGACCGGCGCTGCCACGGTTCTCGCGGTCGTTGTTGCAGCCGCGCGGCTGCAATTTCCGGTACGAATCACGGCGTGGCTGTGCATCGCCGAAAATATGCCCTCGGGTTCTGCCATCCGGCCCAACGACGTTCTGCGCCTGCGCGGCGGTCGCACGGTAGAGGTACTGAACACCGATGCCGAGGGGCGCCTCGTTCTCGCGGACGGTCTTGTAGCGGCTTCGGAAGAACACCCCGATGCCATTATTGATGTCGCCACCCTGACGGGTGCCGCTGTGGTTGCCCTCGGAAATCGCTACTTCGGCGCGATGGGCGATGACGCCCTTGTGCAGAATGTGATCGCCGCCAGCAAAGCGACCGGTGAGCAGGCATGGCCCATGCCATTCCCCGACGAGTTGCGCGCCACAATCAACTCCGATGTCGCCGATATTGCTAATGCAAAAATTGGCAGCACGGCGGGCGGGATGCTCCTCGCCGGTGTCTTTCTGCAGGAGTTCATTGGAACGGATTCTTCGGGCAAGGCCATTCCTTGGGCCCACCTGGATATCGCCGGCCCTGCCCAGAACTCCGGCGTCGGCTGGGGGTACACCGCAGCGGGACCGACCGGCGTGTCCGTTCGAGCGCTGCTTAGACTGGCCGAGGACTTTTCACGTCCGTAGTACAGTCGTAGGGGCAAGAAGAAGCTTGCCAAACCACGTAGCCAACAGTGCGTCTGTCGGATGTCGTGACTAAGAGTAATGCGCAAGGGAGTAGCTGAGTGTCGGAACAGAATTTTGACATTGTCGTTCTCGGTGGCGGAAGCGGTGGATATGCAGCAGCGCTGCGTGCCGCGCAGCTGGGATTCACCGTGGGGCTAATCGAGAAGGGCAAGCTGGGCGGTACCTGCCTTCATGTGGGCTGCATTCCGACCAAGGCGCTCCTACACTCGGCCGAGATTGCTGATGCCAGCCGTGAAGCTGGTAAATACGGTGTCAAGACCACTTTCGAGGGCATCGATGTACCTGCCGTCACAGCGTTCCGCGAAGGCATCGTGGCCAGTAAATACAAGGGATTGCAGGGCCTTATAAAAGCCCGCGGAATCACGGTGATTGAGGGCGAAGGTCGTTTGGTCTCCCCCACTACAGTTCGGGTTGGCGACGACACCATCGTCGGTAAGAATGTGATTCTGGCGACAGGCTCTTACTCTCGGACGTTGCCGGGACTGGAGATCGGCGGCCGCATTATCACGAGTGAGACCGCTCTCGCTCTGGACTATGTTCCCAAAAAGGTTGCCATTCTCGGTGGCGGTGTTATCGGGGTGGAGTTCGCCAGTGTCTGGAAGTCCTTCGGCGCCGACGTCTCCATTATTGAGGCCTTGCCGCACCTTGTACCCAACGAAGAAGAGTCAATCTCTAAGCAATTCGAGCGCGCATTCCGCAAGCGCGGCATCGAGTTTTCTTTGGGAGTTCGCTTTCAGAGTGTCACCCAGTCCGATGCTGGAGTAGTCGTCACCCTCGAAAACGGCGCGACCGTTGAAGCGGATCTTTTGCTCGTAGCCGTTGGCCGCGGCCCTGTTACGGCAGGACTTGGCTTCGATGACGTTGGCGTCACCATGGATCGTGGGTTTGTTCTAACCGACGAACGCCTGGCCACCAACATCCCCGGTGTCTTTGCCGTCGGTGACATCGTTCCTGGGCTGCAGCTCGCTCACCGCGGATTCCAGCAGGGTATTTTCGTCGCTGAAGAAATCGCTGGCCTCAACCCGATCGTCGTCGAAGACCTTAACATTCCCAAGGTCACCTACAGCGATCCCGAGGTTGCCTCTGTTGGCTACAGCGAAGCCAAGGCGGCCGACAAGTTCGGTGCCGACCAGATTTCCACCTACGAGTACAACCTCGGTGGGAACGGCAAGAGCTCCATTCTCGGCACTGCCGGATCGGTGAAGCTCGTGAGGGTTAAAGACGGTCCCATCGTTGGCATTCACATGATTGGAGCGCGCGTTGGCGAGTTGATCGGTGAAGGCCAGCTCGTTGTGAATTGGGAAGCGTACCCCGAAGACATCGCTCCCTTCCTGCACGCCCACCCGACGCAGAATGAAGCGATGGGCGAAGCCTTTCTGGCTCTCGCTGGTAAACCGCTTCATGCGATGTAGTCGGATTCCCATTTTTATTCAATTTTCAGATACGCAAACGGTTTTGAAGGAGACATACGCATGAGCGAATCCGTCAGCCTCCCAGCACTCGGAGAGAGTGTTACAGAGGGCACGGTCACCCGCTGGCTCAAGAACGTGGGCGACCGCGTGGAGGTCGACGAGCCACTGCTCGAGGTATCGACCGACAAGGTGGACACGGAAATTCCGTCTCCGGTCGCTGGCATTATTGAAGCCATCCTGGTGCAAGAAGACGAGACCGTCGAGGTCGGTACGCCTCTGGTGACCATTGGCGATGGATCTGCCGCCGAGGCGCCTGCTGCCGAGGCGCCTGCCGCTGAAGCGCCTGCCGCTGAAGCGCCTGCCGCTGAAGCGCCTGCCGCTGAAGCGCCTGCCGCCGAGGCGCCTGCCGCCGAGGCGCCTGCTGCCGAGGTAGCGTCCGCACCGGTCGCAACACCGGAGCCCGCCCCAACTCCGGAGCCGGTTGCGCCTCCGGTGCCCGTGCCTCCTGCAACGGCACCGCCGGCACCGCCTGCACCTGCGGCGGTCGCACCCGCTCCACCGGCCGTCGCACCAGCTCCACCGGCAGTTGCAGCCGCAGCGCCGGCTGCCCCACCGGCCCCTGTCGCGGCAGCAGCCGAAGCGCCCGCTGCTCCAGCGACCGTTACGTCACCGGCCGCTGCGCCAGCGTCGCCTCGTGGATCGCACGCGGGCACCAGCGGCTACGTCACGCCTATCGTTCGTAAGCTCGCGAACGAAGCGGGCGTGGACCTGTCGACAATCAATGGAACGGGAGTTGGCGGACGCATACGTAAGGAAGATATCGTTCAGGCCGCGTCCGCTCGTGGTGCTGCTGCGGCGGCCCCGGTCGTTGAGGCCTCACCGCTGCGCGGAACCACCCAGCCCATGTCCCGGCTGCGCAAGGTTGTAGCCGAGCGTGCTGTGATCTCGATGCAGTCATCCGCTCAGCTCACCACTGTGGTGGAGGTGGACGTCACCCGCGTAGCTATGCTCCGCGACCGCGTGAAAGCTGCATTCGTTGAGAAGACGGGCAACAAACTGTCGTTCCTGCCTTTCTTCGCTTTAGCTGCTGCCGAAGCGCTCCGTATGATCCCCATCGTGAACGCGACCATCGACGGCGATACGATCGTGTATCCGGCTCAGGAAAACATCAGTATTGCCGTCGACACGGAGCGCGGCTTGCTCACTCCCGTCGTACGTAACGCCGCCGAACTCGATCTGGCCGGTTTTGCAGCTCAGATCGCCGACCTTGCCGCGCGCACCCGGGACAACAAGCTCAAGCCTGACGAGCTAAGCGGCGGAACGTTCACGTTGACCAACACTGGGTCCCGTGGTGCCCTGTTCGACACGCCCGTCGTGTTCCTTCCCCAGAGCGCCATTCTGGGTACCGGAATCGTGTACAAGAAGCCGCTCGTTGTGACTAATGATGGTCTCGACTCGATTGCTATCCGTTCGAGCGTGTACCTCGCACTTTCCTACGATCACCGCATCATTGACGGGGCAGATGCCGCTCTGTTCCTCGCCACAATGAAGAACCGACTGGAAACCGGAGCTTTTGAGGGCAACCTCGGCATTTAGGCCGCTCTTTCCGGGCAAGCCACACCGTCGGGTGCCATTCAATATTCGAAAATTTCACGAAGACGCCAGCCGTTCTCGCCCTTGATCACAAGGACCGAGGTCGGCTGGCTTTCTTTATCTTCAGACTGAGAAAGTAAGACGACGACAGCGAGGTCACCGCTTCGTTCGGCCAGAGATGCCGCATGGTTTCTGTAATCGAGGGAGACTTCGCCGGATCCGCCCTGGCTGCGTTCGCGAATCGCGTAACTATCAGCCCGCAGCATGGTCGAGCCGGATTGATCAACCTCGACCAGACAGATGATGGACAACGTTGCTAAACAGCTTTCACGACGAGACAGCAGGGCCGTTACGGCGGCAACGGGGTCGTCACCGGTTACGGCTGTCGCGACGGAAGTATGCGCATTCTCGCCCTCCACGGTTGACTGTAACGGCTCACCGATTTGTTGTGGTCCCGCCGAACTCGTGCTCGGTCTGGGTGAATTTCGGACGTTGACGCTGGCACGTCCAGACAGCGGAAAAAAGGTGAGGGCCAGCACAAGGATGCTCGCGCAGGACAAAGCAGCAACGAGCAGAGGCCGTTGGTGATCATGCAGTCGCTTACGCAGGATATGCCCGGCAGCGTGCAGAGGGTGCGAATCGATCGCCGAGGCCAAAACCCCGCTTCGGGATGATTTGTGCAGGCTCCAGGAACACCGAACGCTGCACCACGAGGAGAGACAACGGATTGCCCTACGAAAATGGAGGAAACGTTTCCGCGAATCTCCTATGGCCGGGTGTGCACAGCCATCTTCAGCGCTGATGACACCCGCCAGGCTGTGACCGAGTACCATGCCGTTCGGTGCATGGTGCGCGTTCCTGCCGGGTTTGATGTCCCGTGCCCCACGAGCGATAGCAGCGGTGCCCACCGATTGTACCGGCACCTTCTCGCGGGGGTAGAATCGTAGCTCAGCGCGTGGTCTATCTCCACTGACTGCCAGAGTCTGCGGATCAAGTGCACCTACGTCATAGAAACCTCGAAGAGGTTTAGCATCGGCCCAATCGAAGAGGGCATGCTCGAGGGTACTCAAAACCGAATCGAACTCTGGTGCCTCCTGGCCCCGCTCCGGAGGCAGTCCTGCCGGGCTAAGCACAGCGTGGAAATGTCGCATCAGCAACGAAGCCGTGGAGTGCTGCTCCGCGGTTGCGTCGACCGTGTCTAAGACGTTTTCTAGCACTGTGTGCAGACGCGTCCAGTCCAGTCGGAGCAGCGTGAGGTGATCTCGGGCGGTGCCGCGGAGCATCTGCACCGCACCAAAGCCGGTGATAACGGCACGCCCGGTGTGGTCGAGAAGAATTGTGGCCTGACTGAGGTTTCCGTGCACGAACCCCGCTTCATGCAAAGCTCCAAGCGCCACGACGATCGGTGCCAAAATGGTGACGGCCTCGCCGGGTGATAAAGAGGGATGCTCGATCAGATAACGGGCCAGAGAACCGCCCGACAACCTCTCCATGACCAGGCAGACGCGGCCATCATCGGCGTGGCCGACATCGAGTAGGCGCACGAGTCCTGGAACAGCGGTGGATGTCAACACAGCGATATCCAGTTCAATACTGCTTGCGTCGGTATGACGATGGAATACTTTCAGGGCCACAGCATTACCGGTGCCAGAATGTCCCAGTAAAACGACGGCGCGATTTCCCGTGCCGAGTAGTCGAATAACCCGATGACCGGCTAGAAAGGCGTCGGGGTGCGCCGCGTCCGTCCCGACCGCTTCCGGGCCATCTGAGGGTGCGCTTTCAGATTGCTGCTCAGCGGAGTAGAGTGCGTGCTGGCCTCGGCGACGCCCGTGTCCCCGGCCCTGCCCGATCCTCTCCCCCGGCCCAACGTTCTCGTCGAATACGGCTGGAGCCTGCTCACGGTGTCGCTTCACGAGACCATAATCAGGCCCAGGGAGGTCAAGACGATGCGGTAGCCCGACATTCGTGCACAACAACCAGCCCGGGATGCTGTGGAGGAACCCGGGGGAATGCACTGAACATGCTGGGCACCTTTACCCAGTCCAGCAACCTAGACTATTCACATGCTCGACTTTGTCGTCGCGGGGCTAAGCGCCAACTCCGTGCAGTATGTTGAGGGCCTTGAGCTCCAACGCGCAGTCCATCGTTCCGTCGTCGCTCGTGAGCGACCTGACACCGTTTTGCTTTTAGAACATCCAGCGGTGTATACCGCCGGCAAACGAACCCTTGCTTCAGAACGTCCCGTCGACGGGTCGGTGGTCATCGATGTTGACCGCGGTGGAAAAATCACCTGGCACGGTCCCGGTCAACTGGTCGCCTATCCCATTGTGCATCTACACGAACCTGTCGATGTGGTCGGGTACGTGCGCTCTCTCGAAGACATCCTCCTGCGGGTACTGAACGAATTCAACATCGATGCGGTGCGTGTAGTGGGACGTTCTGGCGTGTGGGTAGGCGCCAAAGGACGCGAGGACAAAATTGCGGCAATCGGAGTTCGCGTGGCCCAGGGGGTGACCATGCACGGTTTTGCTCTGAACTGCAACAACTCGCTAGAACCTTATTCCCGCATCATCGCTTGCGGCATTCACGATGCCGGCGTCACGACGGTGTCTCGCGTTTTGGGTCGCGAAGTTAACCCCGGTGACATGATCGATGCCATCACGGTGGCCTTCCAGAATGAAACGACACTAGCTTCAGCCGACCTACCTCCCTCTGACCTCGAAACAACCGTCAGGACGAACGCATGAGCGCAACGCCCGAAGGCCGCAAACTACTCCGCCTAGAGATTCGGAACGCCGAAACACCGATCGAGCGCAAGCCAGCTTGGATAAAAACGGTCGCCAAGATGGGTCCGGAATATCAGAAACTTCAAAAGTTAGTGAAGAGCGAGAACCTGCATACCGTGTGCCAGGAGGCCGGTTGCCCGAATATTTTCGAGTGTTGGGAAGACCGAGAGGCAACCTTTTTGATCGGCGGTTCGCAGTGCACTCGGAGGTGCGATTTCTGCCAGATCGACACGGGCAAACCCGCTGACTATGACACAGATGAACCTCGGCGGGTGGGCGAATCTGTTGTGACGATGAACCTCCGGTACGCAACGGTGACCGGGGTAGCTCGTGATGACCTGCCGGATGAGGGAGCTTGGCTATACGCCGAAACGATACGTCAAATCCACCAGCAGAGTCCTGGCACCGGTGTGGAGATCCTAGTCCCAGATTTTTCGGGCAATCCAGAGCACCTTGCTCAAGTATTTGAAGCTGCACCAGAAGTTTTTGCCCACAACGTAGAAACTGTGCCGCGCATTTTTAAACGCATTCGGCCAGCATTTAAATATGACCGGTCGCTGGACGTTCTCACCCAGGGTCGGAACGCGGGTCTGATCACGAAATCGAACCTCATCCTTGGCATGGGCGAGGATCGTGCTGAGGTTACCCAGGCACTTCAGGATTTGCATGAGGCGGGCACCGATATAATCACGATTACGCAGTACCTGCGTCCGAGTGCGCGACATCTTCCGGTGGCCCGCTGGGTGCGACCGGAAGAGTTTATTGAGCTGAATGAGGAAGCCAAGGAAATCGGTTTTCTGGGGGTGCTCTCCGGGCCCCTAGTACGTTCGTCCTACCGTGCGGGACGACTGTGGGCGCAGTCCATGGTGGCGACCGGTCGCGAGATTCCCAGCGAATTACGCTCTCTGGCAAATGCTCAGCTTGGTTTTGCGCAGGCGGTCTCGTGAACAATTTCGGTTACGCGGCATTCCAGTGACTGGGTAGTCTTATACCCATGGCACGCAGCAAGGAAAAGACCCCTAAAAAACCCAAACAGCCTGGCCGCTTGAAACAAATGTGGCAGGTTTTTCAGATGACGAGACGGTATGACTCCAATATCGTCTGGATTCTGGCTCTGGCCTTTCTCGTACCCGTTCTGATCAGCCTGGCCCTGGCCCTGCTAATCGCCGGCGGCAACGTATTCACGATGGTGCTCTGGATCGTCTCGGGAGTACTCACGGGAATTTTGGCGGTTCTCATCATTTTGGGTCGCCGTGCAGAGAAGGCTGCATATTCGCAAATCGAAGGCCAGCCTGGAGCGGTGGGGGCCGTTTTGCGTAGCTCGCTGAAACGCGGCTGGGTGGGTAGCGAAATGCCCGTTGCTGTCAACGGCAAGACCCAGGACGCCATCTATCGTGCTGTGGGACGCGGCGGGGTGGTCCTCATCAGTGAGGGTCCGAAAACCCGCACCCTCCGCATGCTCGATGAAGAAAAACGCAAGATTGTGCGAATCGGTGGCAACGTCGGCGTGACCGTACTCTCTGTTGGACCAGACGATGACGCCGTTCCGCTGCACAAATTGGCACGCCGTTTAACCAGAATCAAGCCGACCCTCACCAAGGCAGAAGTAGTCGCTGTCAACAATCGGTTGAATTCCATGGGAACGAAACTGCCCATTCCTAAGGGTGTTGACCCGATGAAGGCCCGCCCGCAGCGCGGCTGATATCAGACCGAGAATAAGCAAGGGCCGCGCATCCGTGTGCGGCCCTTCCCTTTCTAACGGTCCAACGGAGAGACTCGACCTATTGACGGATCAGGGCAGTACCGGCAATTTTATCGTGAAACCCGCGCTGGTCTGAGTCCCATACCAGCGCCGGAATGGCGAGTCCGAGGAGCACTGAGCGTACGACCGGACGCCAGATTCCCACCCATCCCCCATGGATGGAAATAAGTCTGAGCCCCACGAGACGATGGCCGATGCTGGCTCCGATGGTGGGAATGAAAGCGATTTGGAGGGCGACGAAAATAAGTAGATTTGCCGCAGGGTCATAGTTGAAGAAGGCAGCGGAGACGCCGATGGCGATCGCCCAATCAATGGCGAAGCCGAGTATGCGCCGAATAGGACGAGCAATGGAACTCTTCCCGGTCGACGGCAAACCAAGGCGTTCCCCCGGCCATTTACTGGGTGGGACCTGACCAAAAGTATTGGGAGACGAGTCGGAATCTTGCACGAATTTAGTCTACCGAAATGGCCTCCTGTAACATGGGCGAAACATAAGCGTCACGGCAAAGTAACGCCGCGTCAGTAGCCTAAGAAAGCTGATGCATCTGATTCGGCCCGTTCACGCCCTCATCGTCTGGAGTTATTCCGCATGTTTCGCGATTCGTCCGAAGTGCTTAAATTCATCAAAGACAAAGACGTCAAGTTCCTTGACATCCGCTTCACCGATCTACCCGGAGTGCAGCAGCACTTCAATATTCCTGCTTCTACGGTTGATGAAGAGTTCTTCACCGTGGGTCAAATGTTCGATGGTTCCTCTATTCGCGGCTTTGCCTCAATCCACGAATCCGACATGCAGCTCATCCCCGACGTCTCCACCGCATACCTCGACCCTTTCCGCGCCGAGACCACGCTCATTATGCTTTTCGACATCTACAACCCGCGCAATGGCGAGATTTACTCTAAAGACCCTCGGCAGGTCGCCAAGAAGGCTGAAAAGTACCTGGCATCGACGGGCATCGGCGACACGGCCTTCTTCGGGTCGGAGGCAGAGTTCTACATCTTTGACGATGTTCGCTATGAAGTGAACCAGCACACGAGTTACTACTCGGTGGACTCGAGTGAGGGTGCCTGGAACTCCGGCCGTAAAGAAGAGGGGGGAAACCTCGCCAATAAAACGCCATTCAAGGGCGGTTATTTTCCGGTCAGTCCCGTTGATCAGCACGCTGACATGCGCGATGACATCTGCCTCAAGCTCATCGATTCCGGCTTGGTGCTTGAGCGTAGTCACCACGAGGTTGGAACCGGTGGCCAGGGCGAAATCAACTACAAATTCGACACCATGGTGACGGCAGCTGATGACCTTCTGAAGTTCAAGTACATCGTTAAGAACACTGCTCACGAATGGAACAAGACTGCAACCTTTATGCCCAAACCGCTCTTCGGAGACAACGGCTCTGGTATGCACACCCACCAGTCTCTGTGGGCTGACGGCAAGCCGCTGTTCTACGATGAGGCTGGCTATGGTGGGTTGTCTGACCTGGCGCGTTGGTACATTGGGGGTCTGCTTAAGCACGCCCCGGCGGTGCTCGCTTTCACCAACCCCACCGTGAACTCGTACCACCGTCTCGTTCCCGGCTTCGAGGCTCCGGTCAACCTCGTCTACTCGGCGGGCAACCGCTCGGCATCGATCCGCATTCCGATCACGGGAACCAACCCGAAGGCCAAGCGCCTGGAATTTCGTGCTCCGGACGCGTCAGGCAACCCGTACCTTGCCTTCGCCGCACAGCTCATGGCCGGCCTCGACGGCATTAAGAACCGTACAGAACCCCACGAGCCCGTCGACAAGGACCTCTACGAGCTGCCCCCCGAAGAGGCGAAAAACATTCCCCAGCTTCCAGGTTCGCTGGAGGAGGCCTTGCAGGCGCTCGAAGGCGATCAAGATTTTCTGTTGGAGGGCAACGTATTCACGCCCGAACTTATCGAAACGTGGATACAGTATAAGCGCGAAAATGAAATCAAGCCGCTCGCGCAGCGTCCGCATCCGTTCGAATTCGAGCTGTACTACGGCGTGTAGCGAGCACACTGTCTCCCAAAATGGGGTCTGAGGGGGTGACCTCCACGAGGTGGCCCCCTTTCGGCATACCACTCGGTTTTACGGCTTGTCGGGCATGGAGCCTAGCCGGACCAAGCGCCAGGCGGCCTGTCCCCTAGTCGACAGGCGGTTCGCTTCCTTCGACCGGGCCGTAGAAGAGGCGCTCGAATACAGCTCGAGCACGCCGTGTCACGGCTAGGTAGTCCTCTTCGAGCTGGTTGCCAGAACCGGGCGGGTATTCCAGAACGCGCCCGATTCCTTCCAAAGCTGCCCGATCGGTGGGCAACACGTTAGAGGTGTGATTCGTCCACAGCGTTATTGCCGAACGAGCCCGAGACGCGAAGATCCACGCAGCACGCAGCAGTTTGGCATCCGCTGCCGGAATCAATCCAGCCTCCACCGACTGCGTCAGCGCTGACAACGTTGACGTCGTTCGTAACGCCGGAATTGCCGCTGCGTGCTGCAGCTGAACGAGTTGAACCAGCCACTCCACGTCGCTGAGGGAGCCACGCCCCAACTTAAGGTGTCGGTTCGGGTCTGCAGCTTGCGGTAGTCGCTCGTTCTCGACCCGCGCCTTGATGCGACGGACCTCCCGCACTGCTTGCTCGCTGATGTTAGCGGGGTAACGCACGCCGTCCGCAACGGCCGTGAAGTCCCTCAGGAGGGCGGCGTCTCCCGCTACGCCACGGGCGCGCAGAAGCGCCTGAGCTTCCCACGTGAGCGACCAACGCCGGTAGTAGGCCTGATAGGACTCTAGAGACCGTACTACTGCGCCATTGCTTCCTTCCGGGCGTAATCCGATATCAAGGTCCAGCGGCAATCGGGCATCGTCGGTGAGCCGTTTGAGTTCACGAACAATGTAACGAGCACGTTCGATGGCAGCGTCGCCATCAAGCCTGCCGGTACGAAATACGTACATAACGTCGGCATCCGAGCCGAAACCGAGCTCGGCACCACCGAATCGACCCATACCGATCACACCGAATTCAATGCCGTCGTCGTGCACAGCGTTGGTGCTGGCTTTAGTGTCATCGGACCCCACCAAATCGTGTCCGCGGACGGCCGCCAAGACACCTTGAATGTAGGTGGCATTTATGTCGGTCAAGCCATGTCCAAGCTGATCGAGGTCTATTTGACCAAGTAAGGCAGCGAAGGCAAGTCTCAGCGTCTCTCGACGGCGGGCAGCCCGCAGAATTGTGGCGGCGGCCTCCGGGCTCTCATGACGACGGAGAACGGATCGGGTTTCTTCGTGAAGTGCTGCTCGACCTCGTGGCTGAAGGTCCGCCTCGTCTTCGAGCCACGCCACAGCTTCCGGAATTTTCTCCAGCAATTCTCCAATGTACCGGCTTCCGGAAAGTACGCGGGTGAGTCTCTCCGCGGCACCAGAAGAGTCCCGCAGCATGCGGAGAAACCAATATGTAGACCCGAGGTTATCGCTCAGACGTCTAAAGGCTAACAGTCCGTAGTCCGGGTCGGCCCCCTCCGACAGCCACTGCAAAAGTACCGGAAGAAGGTGGCGCTGAATAGTTGCGCGTCGAGACACTCCGCCGGACAGCGCGGCGATATGAGCGAGGGCGCCCTTGGTGTTCACGAACCCGATTGCGGCCAGTCGCGCCTCAGCTTGGGCGCTGGTGAGGATAAATCCGTCGGCAGGAAGCGACGCGACCGCTGAAAGCAGCGGGCGATAGAACAGTCGCTCGTGCAGACCACGCACCCTTTTCTTGGTTTCTGACCACCGTTGGGTCAACCCGGCAGCGCTCGAAGCCAAACCGGTTGACCGAGCCAACACACGAAGCTGAGCTTCATCTCGTGGAACCAAGTGGGTGCGGCGAAGTTTCTGTAGTTGCAACCGGTGCTCCATAAGGCGCAGCATGCGATAGTCGTGAGCAAACTCGATGGCTTCAGCCCGGCCAATGTATCCAGCAGCGGCCAAGGCGGACAGAGCAGCAAGCGTTCCAGCTTGGCGAACGTCGGGATCGGACTGGCCGTGCACGAGCTGCAACAATTGCACGGTGAACTCGATATCACGCAGTCCCCCGGGACCCAGTTTAAGCTGAACATCGACTTCGGCGTCGGGAATGTTGTCACTTACTCGTTCTCTCATGCGCTGAACGGATTCAACGAAATTCTCCCGGCTGGCGCTAGTCCACACTTTCGGAGCGAGGGCCTGGATATATCGATCACCCAAAGTGCGATCGCCCGCCAGCGTGCGCGCTTTAAGCAACGCCTGGAACTCCCAGCTTTTGGCCCACCGGTCGTAATACGCGAGGTGTGATTCGATGGAACGAACGAGAGCACCGCTCTTTCCCTCTGGGCGCAAATTTGCGTCAACCTCCCAGAGCTCGGGCTCGACACCGGATTCACCAAGACCCCGCATAACCAAAACCGCAAGTCGCGTGGCGATTTCGACAGCTTGGGCACTGGCCAGACCGTGTGATTCGTCTCCGTCGGCTACGAAAATAACATCGACGTCGCTGACATAATTCAGTTCGCTCGCACCCGCTTTTCCCATGCCAATAATTGCAATCCGGGTTGCCCGCACTTCTTCGGTGGGGAACACACCGCGCCCGACCGGGTCTCCGCTGCACATGGTACGGGCCACAGCTAAGGCACCGTCCAAAGCTGCCGAGGCGAGGTCGGATAGCGTTCGTGCAATGGCATCCAGCCCGGCCACGGGGTCACTCTGTTCCAAGTCGTAGGCGGCGAGTTGCGCCAGCCGTCGGCGATATCGAACACGTAATGCGATCCAGGCCGAAGCGTCAGTCATCAAGGAGAAGCCATCGACGGCGCCGATGGAGTCCGACAGGTCTCGTGACAGTTCTTCCAGGGTGGGAAGCACGGTCATCCCGCTGGACAACACCACCAACTCACTGGGGTGGCGGAGAAAGAATTCGGCCAAGCCCTTGGAGGCCCCGAGAACTTTTACCAAGCGCCCGGTTGCTTCCCGCGACTGCAGGATTTCGACAATTCCGTCAGATCCCTGTCGGAGCAGATCAAGTAGCGCGACGAGAGCAGCGTCTGGGCTCGCCGTTGCGGCCAAGAGCGGCAATAGGGAGCGCGTGTCGGTCAGCCGACCCGCCTCTTCCCTGCACGGAAGGACGCTACCAAGCTCGGCGACCTCGTCAAGACGCCAGGGAATGTCGGCGAGGTCAACAAAACCAATCCGAACGAGTTCGGTCAGGGTTAAACGCAAACGCTCCATCGCGGGTGATTCCTTCACTCATCGACCGAACTCGCGGAGTTAGAGCATCTCCAGGTTTTTTTGAAGTTCAAATGGAGTGACCTGCGACCGATAGTCGCGCCATTCCTGTCGTTTGTTGAGGAGAACAAAGCTAAAGACCTGTTCTCCGAGCGTTTCCGCGACGAGCTCAGACTCCTCCATGGAACGGATGGCGTGATCGAGGCTCGCGGGCAGTTGGGTATACCCGAGCGCACGACGTTCGGTATCGCTGAGGCTCCACACGTTGTCTTCGGCCTCGGGCGGCAGTTCGTATTCTTCTTCAATTCCTTTAAGCCCGGCGGCGAGCATCAGCGAGTACGCGAGATACGGATTGGCCGCCGAGTCGATTGCGCGATACTCGACACGGGCGCTCTGACCCTTATTGGGCTTGTACAGGGGAACCCGCACTAACGCCGAGCGATTGTTATGACCCCAACAGACGAAACTCGGGGCTTCGTCCCCGCCCCACAGCCTTTTGTAGGAGTTAACGAACTGGTTAGTTACCGCAGTAATTTCGGGAGCATGCTTCAGCAGTCCCGCTATGAATTGGCGGCCTGTTTTGGAGAGCTGGTATTGGGCGCCGGCCTCATAGAAAGCATTCGCATCGCCCTCAAAGAGCGACATATGCGTGTGCATACCGGAGCCCGGGTGCTCCGACATAGGCTTGGGCATGAACGTAGCGTAAACGCCCTGCTCAATCGCAACCTCTTTGACCACGGTGCGGAAGGTCATGATGTTGTCGGCTGTGGTGAGCGCATCGGCATATCGAAGGTCAATTTCGTTCTGTCCGGGACCGGCTTCGTGATGGCTGAATTCTACGGAAATACCCAGATCTTCAAGCATGCGCACGGAACGACGACGAAAATCGTGGGCGGTTCCACCCGGAACGTTGTCAAAGTACCCGGCCTTATCAACTGGTACCGGCCCATTTTTGCCGTACTTCGATGACTTGAGTAGGTAAAACTCCACCTCAGGATGGGTATAAAAAGTAAAACCGCGATCGGCTGCCTTGGCCAAAGTTCGCTTGAGGACATTGCGCGGATCAGCGACAGCGGGCTGACCATCCGGCGTCGTGATGTCGCAGAACATGCGGGCCGTCGGATCGACCTCGCCGCGCCAGGGCAAAATCTGAAAAGTGGTGGGATCCGGGTGAGCCAGTACATCCGCTTCAAACGAGCGGGTGAGCCCCTCGATGGCGGACCCGTCAAATCCCAGACCCTCATTGAATGCGCCTTCAACTTCGGCGGGCGCAATAGCGACCGACTTCAGCGTGCCAACGACATCCGTGAACCAGAGTCGAACGAACTTTATGCCTCGCTCCTCGATTGTTCGAAGAACGAAGTCGCGTTGCTTGTCCATTCCCGCTCCTTCTCTGGCCATCGCAGATACGTAACCTACGCGTCTACTATTAGGCTACTGGCTTCGAGAGCTCTTGTTCGCCTGACTACACTGGGCGAATGCCAGAAATGACCGACCTTGAGCCCGACGCCCCGCTCTCCGCCTCCGGAGTAGACGTGCAACACCCCTACCGTGCGGCAAATGGGCCAAAACGCGTGCGCACCCGTCATTTTCAAGGCGCCAAAGCTCAGGGCATTCCCATTACCGGCCTCACCAGCTACGACATGCTCACAGCTCAGATATTTGATGCGGCGGGGATCGATTTTCTGCTGGTGGGCGATTCAGCGGGCAACAATGTTTTTGGTTACGACACCACCCTCCCCGTGACCGTTGATGAACTCATTCCGCTGACTCGTGCTGTAGCCCGTGCCGTAACGCGCGCGCTTGTTGTGGCTGACATGCCCTTTGGCTCTTATGAAAGCGGAGCGGAGCAGGCCCTGGCAACAGCCGTGCGCTTCATGAAGGAGGCTCAGGCGCACGCTGTGAAACTAGAGGGTGGCAAGCGTAGTCAAGAACAGATCCAACGAATCGTGGCCGCTGGCATCCCCGTTATGGCACACATCGGATTTACCCCGCAGAGTGAACACGGCCTGGGAGGCCACATTATTCAGGGACGAGGAGACGCTGCCGATGAGCTAATTGAAGATGCGCTGGCAGTGCAGGATGCGGGGGCGTTCGCTGTTGTCCTAGAGATGGTGCCATCCAGCGTTGCCGCGCGCGTGACCGCACGTTTAGCGATACCCACTATTGGCGTGGGGGCGGGACCTTCCGTCGACGGTCAATTACTGGTGTGGACCGACTTCGCGGGGATGACGCAGGGGCGGGTACCGAAATTTGTGAAACAGTACGCTGACGTGCGTTCGATACTGACGGATGCCGTTCAACGGTTCACCGCCGACGTCGCCTCTGGTGCCTATCCTGCGCCAGAGCATAGCTACGAGTAAGGCCGCAGCAGAGTCAGCGAGCGTCGCGGGCGTCGTCTTCAGTCCATTTGGCGCTGTTAGCGCGCAGCTTCTCCAAAGCGTGAACTGCCTCATCACGCGTGTCGAACGGTCCGACTCGATCGAGTGATGTCGACTGCAAGCCATGCTCCACGTCCCCCGTGCGCATGTTGTACCAGAATGCGTGTTCTTTGTCCTCGGCCATAAGCTTGATCCTATGCCTAAGGATTCAATTGGTCACCTCGTCCCGGGAACCGTGTCATCGACACGTTTTGTTCCATCACACATCGTTCGCCCTGAGTACGTGGGCAAGAAGGGTCCGAGCCCCTTCACCGGATCGGATGTTTACGCCGCCGACAAGATCAAGCTCATTCGCGAGTCCGGTCGCATCGCTGCCGAAGCGATTGCCGAAGTTGGACGCTCCATCGTCCCCGGCGTCACGACCGAAGAATTGGATCAGATCGGTCACGACTACATGATAAAAAATGATGCTTATCCGTCGACCCTTGGTTACCGCGGCTATCCGAAATCGTTGTGCAGTTCCGTAAACGAGGTCATTTGCCACGGGATCCCTGATAATACCGCGCTGGAGAACGGCGACATCGTCAACATAGACATCACGGCTTTCAAGAACGGCGTGCACGGCGATACGAACGTCACTTTTATTGTCGGAGAGGCCAGCGCCGAGGTCACACTGCTGGTCGAACGAACCAAAGAGGCCCTCGCGCGCGGCATCAAAGCGGTCGCAGCGGGGCGACAGGTTAATGTGATTGGACGGGCAATCGAGTCCTATGCCAAGCGGTTCAACTATGGCGTTGTTCGTGACTACACCGGCCACGGTGTGGGCGATACTTTCCATTCGGGTTTGATCATTCCGCACTACGACGCGCCCCAGTACGACACCGTCATGGAGGTAGGCATGGTTTTCACGATCGAGCCGATGTTGACCTTGGGAACAAGTGATTGGGATATTTGGGACGATGATTGGACGGTGCTGACCCGGGACCGTAGTGTGACCGCGCAGTTTGAACACACCCTGGTGGTTACCGAACGTGGCGCTCAGATACTCACCCTTCCCGAGCCGTCCATCCAGTAGATAGGTTCAACACATGACTGCAGTGACGGGAACGACGGCTACGACGGCTACGACGGCAATTGGTATTGACATCGGTGGAACAGGAATCAAAGGAGCCATCGTCGACCTGGTTACCGGCCAGCTCGTTTCCGATCGTGTAAAACTGGCCACGCCCAAGGGGGGGCGCCCCCACGACATCATCGAAACGACGAGAACCCTACTGAACACGGTGTCAAAGAACGCGTGCGATCTGCCAGTTGGCGTGTGTTTCCCGGCTGTCGTGAAGAATGGCCACACCATATCGGCAGCAAACGTTTCGCCAAAATGGATCGGCTTGGCCGCCGAGGCGTTATTTGAAAAAGGTCTAGAACTCCCCATCCATTTTGCAAATGACGCGGATGCCGCTGGCTACGCTGAAGCGCGCTTCGGTGCGGCAACAGGCGTGGCCGGCGTCGTGATTTTGACCACTCTAGGTACCGGTATCGGCTCAGCGCTTCTCAATAATGGTGTCCTTGTTCCCAACACGGAACTGGGCCATCTACAGATCGACGGCCACGACTATGAGACACGCGCAGCATTCTCGGCCAAAGAACGCGAGAATCTCAGCTGGGAAAAGTGGGCCGGTCGACTGCAAAAATACTATTCAACACTGGAGGCACTCTTCTCCCCCGATCTGTTCATCGTCGGCGGCGGCGTATCTAAGCACCATGAGCATTTTCTACCGCTGCTCGATCTAAAGACGCGGATCATTCCAGCGGTGCACCGTAACAACGCTGGAATCCTTGGCGCCGCCGCTTTGGCCGCCGAGTTTCCCAACTAGCATTTCGAATGCGTCAAGCGCCGGTCGTGCGGGCTCACCAAACGAACGAAAAAGTGGAATAGGCCGGCTAGTACGCCGGGTTCTGTTCGGGTGTTCGCACACCGTCGACGGCCATCTATCTGGGAACTGCGTTGCCGCAGCCCTCTAGCGGTCTACCCGAAAGCTCGGCGAGCCGCCTTAGCGCTTTCTGTCTGACCTTGCTCCGGACGAGGTTTACCGAGCCGATCAAGTCACCCTGATCGCTGGTGGTCTCTTACACCACCGTTTCACCCTTACCACCTAGCCCAGCCCTAAGGCCGGGCGC
>Ga0307486_1001225_pt1 | contig 20330 bp, 20 predicted proteins | sample CBIW02metaG_FD_203663 | JGI IMG/M metagenome (GOLD analysis project Ga0307486, IMG submission 203663) | Sea-ice brine microbial communities from Beaufort Sea near Barrow, Alaska, United States - CBIW 0.2 | ecosystem: Environmental > Aquatic > Marine > Coastal | place: USA: Alaska | collected...
TTTTATAATCCATTTATTCTTCAGTATTTATATTTTTGGATGTCTTTTTGTTCTTGTACAGCCTTTGAAATTATCCGTTCCATTTGCCTATTTGCATTTTCAGATTCATCAAAAGTTATTATTCAATGACTTTTAACAGATCTTATTTTATCGATTTTATAAAACCAGTTAAAACCGAAATCAACTCTGGATGAAGCGGTCTGTTGGGTTCATTGTATGCTTTGGTGTTTTCCAGGTTTTCCCCCTTAATTTCCCTAAAAATATGATTCATATTATTCAATATAACCAACTTCGAATTTGGAGTGGCCGCATTTAAAATGTCAGCATCAATTGAATCTACCTGTAAGTCGAAAGATCCGTTTATAATTAGGATCGGGATCTTCAATTTTGCTATTTCCAGCGCTGGATCATATTTCATCCAGGAACGCAGTGACGATCTTTTTCCATTCCTGGCATTGAATTATTTTGGTACCTTTGCGGGAGTTGTATTTTTGATAGGGATCATAGCGGCGGCCTTTTCCAGTGCCGATTCTGCCCTTACGGCACTCACAACCTCTTTTTACGTGGATATTATTGATCTGCCCAAAAAGAAGGAATCCAATCAAAAAAAGATCAGGATGATAGTGCATATCGGGTTTACCCTGCTTATGTTTTGCGTTATCATACTCTTCAATGAAATGAACGACAGCAGCGTGGTAAGTGCCATGTTTAAGGTAGCAGGTTTCACTTATGGCCCGTTACTGAGCTTATTTGTTTACGGATTGATCTCAAAACGACAGGTGAAAGACAAATGGGTCCCGCTGGTTTGCGTTTTGGCACCAATAATTTCGGTTATTCTCAATATTAATTCTGAAAGCTGGTTTAATGGATATCAATTCGGATTTGAAATTTTATTGGTCAACGCTGCATTGACCTGTGTAGGAATGCGTATTTTATATGTAAGTAAACCGGGTTTCCTGTAACCTTCCAGTCCATTCTGAAAAGAGGAAAGAGGAGGAAAGTGAATTCTGAAAAGTGAAGAAGTTCAGTTCAAGAGTACATTAAAAGATGAAATAGAAAATATGCAATTATGAATTTAAAGTTTTACACATTCGATCTGGAACTTAAAAATACCTTTACCATCTCACACGGTTCAAGGGATTTTCAAAAAACCCTGATCGTAGCATTATCTGACGGATCTTTTACCGGCTACGGGGAAGCTGCTGCAACCTCTTATTACGGGGTTTCCGTGGAGGCAATGATCGCTTCCATAAAAGCAATTGAGCCCCTTATTGAAAAATATATACATCTTGAACCGGAGCAATTGTGGGAGATCACTTTTCCTCATTTAAAAGACAATCCTTTTGCACAATGTGCCCTGGATATGGCTATGCACGATCTTCATGGAAAAAGAAAAGGTCTTCCGCTTTATAAATTGTGGGGCCTGGATCTCGAAAATATCCCTCTGACAAATTATACCATTGGGATTGATACGGTGGAAAAAATGATCCAAAAGATCGACGAATTTCCATGGCCTTTGTATAAGATAAAGCTTGGGACAAAAGAAGATGTGAAGATCGTCACCGAACTTCGCAAACATACCAAATCGGTGTTTAGGGTGGATGCCAATGGAGCTTGGAGCGCTTCAGAAGCGATTAAAAATTCCCTTGAATTAAAAGATTTGAATGTAAAGTTTATCGAGCAACCTTTACCTCCGGATGACCTTAAAGGAATGGCTGAGGTTTATAAAAATTCGGTTTTGCCTGTAATTGCAGATGAAAGTTGTTTAGTTGAACAGGATGTTGTAAAATGCAGGGGTTATTTCCACGGAATTAATATTAAACTCACCAAATGTGCAGGGATTACCCCTGCCAGACGGATGATCGCCGAGGCAAAAAATCTCGGAATGAAAGTCATGATGGGTTGTATGACTGAATCTACGGTGGGAATTTCGGCAATTGCACAATTGTTGCCTTTATTGGATTATGTAGATATGGATGGAGCCTTGTTGTTGAAAAATGATATTGCCGATGGCGTAAAAGTGTACGATGAAAAAGTGCACTTTCCAAACAGGAACGGAACCGGGGCAGAATTGCTTCAGGAAAATAAAATTGAACACAAAATTCAGAATAAATAAAATGATAGATCTTCTCAAAAAAACCACCTTGATCAGCCTTGTAGCATTGATTGTTGGGGCTTGCCAAAATTCAGAAAAGGAAAATAAATCTTTAATTGATTCTCAGGAAATTATTGCTGAAGTTTCCAAGGAATACGCACCCGACAAAAGGGTCGCATTATTTAATGTGGAAGCCGAAGAAAACAAAGGCAAATTAGTCTTGAAAGGTGAGTCAAATCTGCCTGAAGCAGTTAACAGCCTAAAGTTGAAATTCGAGGAAAAACAAATCGCTTATACCGATAGTATTAAACTGTTGCCAGGGGAAGGGATTAAAGAAACCCAAAATGCGCTGGTTAAGATCTCGGTAGCCAATTTGCGTTCAAATCCCGCACATTCAGCCGAACTGGCCACGCAGGCCACAATGGGAACCCCATTGGAGATCTTAAAAAAAGAAGGCTCCTGGTATTTGGTACAAACCCCTGATAAATATATCGCCTGGGTTGATAATGGCGGATTGGAGCCCGTTACCGACGAAAAATTCGAGGCCTGGCGAGCAACTCCAAAATTGATCTACACCAAAGCCTTCGGTTTTTCGTATAAAGAAGCCAGTTTAGATTCTCAGGAAGTTTCCGATTTGGTTGCAGGAAGCATTCTCGAGCTTTTAGGGGAACAAAACCAATTTTATGAGGTTGGATATCCCAACGGGGATAAGGCCTTTGTAGAAAAGAGCACTGCGCAGCCTTACAGGGAATGGATCGCTGCATTGAAACCTTCCGAAGAAAATTTGATCAAAACATCTAAATCTTTGATGGGATTGCCTTATTTGTGGGGCGGAACTTCCCCAAAAGGAGTGGATTGCAGTGGTTACACAAAAACGATCTATTTCCTGAACGGGATGATTATTCCCAGGGATGCCTCCCAACAGGTGCATACCGGAAAACTGGTGGATTCAACAAGGAACTTCGAGAATTTAATTCCGGGAGATCTACTTTTCTTTGGAAGGGCCGCAACAGACAGCACTGCCGAAAGAGTTGTTCATGTGGGCATGTGGATTGGGAACAACCAGTTTATACATTCCAGCGGAAATGTACATATTAGTACTTTTGATACTACCGCGACAGATTTTGACGAGGCTAATTACAATCGTTATTTACGGACAAAACGTATTAAAGATCATGATGGGGAAGGTTTGCTTTTCCTTAAAAAGAAGGATATTTTTATGAATAAAGCAAAAGAGGATGATATTGAGTGAACTAACTCGGGGCAAGCCCACGAGGCATCCAGCGGAAGAAAGTTTTTTATTTGATCAAAACCCATCCGTTTTCAAACTTTCCTCAAAAAATCGAGGCAAGCCTCGGGGAATTAAACCCAAAAGAGATTAAATTGCTTATGTTTTAGAATAATGTAGAAAAGCCTTATCTTTATATTATCAGAAAAAACAGCCATGAATTTAGAACATATTATTAAAACACTTGATCAGGAAGAAAAGGTTGAACTGGCAAGGATGCTCCATCAAGATTTAAATGTCCCCAATATCGATTTTTTGCGATCAATAATGAACATGGACCAAAAGGTGCTTTGCCCTCATTGCGGTACAGATGATATTTATGGCCAGGGGACTTACAAAGGCCGGTAGTGTTATAAGTGCAAGGATTGCAAAAAAACTTTCAACGATTTTACCGGCACGGCAATATCCGGGATTAAAAAAGCGGATAAGTTTCAGGAATATATTGGTCTTGTGGTGGAAAGCTTGACCATCCGAAAAGCCGCATCGAAAATTGGGGTAAATATGAAAACGATTTTTGATTGGAGGCACAAATTGCTTCCTTCCATGGCTCCGGTGAACGGACAGGCATTTTCCAGGATTGTTGAATGTGATGACAAACAACTTAACATCAATAACAAAAGCATCAGGAACTTGAACAGAAACCTTATAAAAGTCAAGTGAGTGGAAAACAAAAAGGGGTGTGAGCAACGATAAGGTTTCCATTATGGTTGCCACCGACAGGAAAGGTAATCCAACTATGAAAATAGCTAAAACAGGAAGGATTGACGCCGATAGCGTTGAAAACACCATAGGCGGCTTTTTTACTTCCGAAAACGTGCTTTGTTCCGATTCCCATCCATCTATTCTTGCCCGGGCAAAAGGGAAAAAGTTGGAACATCATACCTTTGTTGCTTCAGATCAACATATTAAGGATAAATATTACCATGTTCAACATGTAAATTCCATCGATAACCTTTATGAACGATGGATAAGAAAATTTAATGGAGTTTCGACCAAGTACCTTGCTCAATATTTAAATTGGTTCGTGTTTTTGGAAAAAGCAAAAAAATCTTCAACAAAAGCAGTAGACCTTGCAAAGAATGTTGCTTCGGATATTACATCTATAAAAACCTATCGTTCAATTACGAGTCGATATGAAGATTTACTTATTCCACAACTTTCTAAAACATAACCTTTTAATTTTAGTTAGATTAATATTTAGTTTAACATGCTTAGACTTTGTAAAGCATAACTTGGTTTCCTATTGATCCATTTTTAATTCTTTTATTTTTTTCTTTAAATTTTGTTTTCTTGTAATTATCAGTTAAGTTTACTCCGTCATTAACAATAATTTAATATATAAACTGCTCTTTTGAGAAAATCTGAAACTTATTTTTTGGTGCAAGCCCTTAAGCAAGATGACATGAGCTCACTAGGAAAGTTGTATAAAATGTATTACTCCAAACTTTATGCTTTTTCGAAAAAATTCGATCAGGCTTCGATTGAGCCGGATGATTTTGTTCAGCAAACTTTTATAAAGCTTTGGGATAATAGGCACCTTTTAAAAGAAGATGTACTTTTTGATAAACAGATATTTATCATCTGTAAAAACATCATATTAAATCAACTCAAAAGAGATAAGAAAATTCAGAATTGTTCCAATTTAAAAGAAATATCTTCAGAACCTTCCGATGAATTACAGCAAGAAGATCACAGAAATATCAGAAAACTTCATTCCATAATAGAAAGGCTCCCAAAAAAAAGAAGAGAAATTTTCAAGCTTCACAAAATAAATAATCTGACCTACGAAGAAATAGCAGGATCCCATCAAATCTCTGAGAAAACTATAGCTAATCATATCTATCTTGCAATGCTTTTTATCAGGAAAGAAATGTACGATTTTGATAAATCTGCAGGTTAGGTTTCATTAGCAGAGATTTCAAAATAGGAAAACTCACCGATAATAGCAGGTTTTACTAAAAATTAGAAAATAAATTTTCTACTTTTTCTGCATTGCTATTCACTCTTCACGAAAAATTAAAGGAATAATTAATTTTTTAAAGAAAAAATTAGGAACTATACATTACTTAATTGTTATAGTAATAGAAACCCTTAATGAAAAAGGTGAAAAATTACTATTCTGACATAGAGAAAGAAATGGAATCTGCCTGGAAGGCTGGTTACGATAAAATACCTGAGACTAAAATTAAAAACTCTTGGAGAAAATTTAAAGACCGTATTGAAAGTGGAAAAACGAGTAAAAGAAAATCATTTTTCTATAGAGTTTCAGGAGTAGCTGCTTTATTAGTGGTTATTGTTGCCGGATATTTCTTTTTGGAAATTTATAACCCGATTATCCAGATTGCAAATGATTCTCCCGGAAATAAAGAAATCACTTTACCCGATGGAAGCCTGGTGCTGTTAAAGGAGAGTTCAGAAATAAGTTATAATGAAAGGTTTCAGAACGTGCGTGGAGTGGAATTGAAGGGAGAAGCCTTTTTCGATGTAGTAAGGGATAGTCTTAGGGTGTTCCGGGTTAAAACTAATGCCACCACCACTAAAGTTTTAGGCACTTCTTTTAATGTCAGGGGAAAAGCTGATTTAAAAGGTGCTAAAATTTCTCTTTACACAGGAAAGGTTTTAATTTCTGTAGAAGGGAAAGCAGAATCGTGGGCCATTGTCCCCGGGGAAAGCTTTAATTATCAAAATGGGAAGACCGTTATAGAGAAATTCGATGCAGAACTTTCTTTTGAAGCCGGGAATGAATTTATTGATGTAAATAATGTGGAACTTGAGAGACTGCTAAAATTCCTGGAGAACAGATTTAATTATCAATTTCAAAAGAACTTATACACCCCAAAAAAACGGGTAACGCTTAGAATAAATAAATCCGATTCCCTGGAAGAAATCCTGAACATATTATCAATCATAAATAACACCAACTATGAGCTGAATAAAACCACCAAAACAAACCGAATTTCAAACTAATAAAAAAGAGTTCTGCCACGGTCAGGTAGAGAACTCTTTTAAAAGCAACAAGTTGCACTAACCTTCGAATTCGAAAAGGTTAAAAGCGACTTTATTTTTCAAAATTAAATAATTTAATATGAAAAGACTATTATTTACGCTATTTTTCTGCCTACCAATAATTGGTAATTCTGCTACGATAACCTTGGTTCTGGACGATTCTAGTCTAGGAGAAATGATTTCAAAAATAGAGTCTCAAAGTGAATTTAAATTTGCTTATGAGAATAGCATAGAAATCGAAATCATAATTCCTGGAAAATTTACTTTTAAGAATGAAGAACTAAATAATATTCTTGAAAGACTTTCTGAAAGTACTCCCTTTGATTTTAGGGTATTGAAGAATAATATAACAATAATTGAAGATCTGCCTGCAAAAAAGTATAAAATCAAAAAATCTGTTCTACAATTGTCAGTGACAGGAAAAGTTACAGATGTAAATGGGATACCGCTACCTAGCGTTACTATTCAGGAAAAAGGTACAAACAATGGAGTGTTAACCGACTTTAATGGGAATTTCACCATTGAAGTTAATTCTGAGGAATCAGTATTGGTTTTCACCTTTGTAGGTCTAAAAACATTTGAAACTACCGTTGGAACCTCAAAAACCATTGATGTTACCCTTGAACCAGATGAAAGCCAGTTAGAGGAAGTAGTAATTACTGCACTTGGTATTTCACGAAGCGAACGTTCATTAGGATATGCTACGCAAGAAGTAAGCGGTGATGATCTTACCGTTTCTAACGAGCAAAATGTTCTTGGTTCCTTGTCTGGAAAAGTGGCAGGAGTCCAGGTTACAGGTGCAACAGGTGCAAGTATGGGAGGTACTCAGAAAATTAAAATCCGCGGTGTCAATTCAATTAGCGGTGGAGGGGAACCATTGATCGTAGTCGATGGTTCTCCAATTTCTAACGCAAATTTTGCAGGAAGCTCTGGTGCTGATTACGGGAATCTAGGGCAAGATATAAATCCAGCTGATATAAAGACAATAAATGTTTTGAAAGGTCCGGCCGCTTCCGCTTTATATGGAATTCGTGGGCAATATGGAGTCATAATGATCACTACAAAAGGAGGAAGAAAAGGGGCTGATGATCTAAATGTCACTCTCAACTCCTCGTTTTCAATAGAAAAAGCAGGTAATTTCTTCCCTCTTCAGAATCTATACGGACAAGGAAGAAGCCAGACTTGGAGAACTTTAGCAAATGGAGAGCGCTATGTGAACCTTAGTACTGATGAAAGTTGGGGACCTCGGCTTGATGGTACTCTTGCGAGACAATTTTATAGTTTCTATCCAGAAGATCCTTTATATGGACAAGCTACTCCATTTGTAGCAAAACCAGACAATATCAAGAATTATTATGAAACCGGTCACACCTTTAATAATGGACTTTCTATATCGGGAGGGACTAAGAATTCAAGGTATAGATTTAGCATAAATGATACGAGGATCGAAGGAGTTGAACCAAATACATGGTTAAAAAGAAACAATTTTGGATTAAATGCTGCTTTTGATCTTTCCGAAAAGTTGACACTAATCACCAATATAAATTATGCAGGTAACAATGCTGAACGACCAGTTCAAGGATATGGAGTAAAATCTATGATTGGGTGGATACCTCGAAATGTTGATATGAACAGGCTTGAGGATTATACGTATGATGACGGGACCTTCTTAAACTGGAACCTGCGTAATCCTGGATCAAGCGGGGAAGTAACAAATTTTGGAGGGTTATATTGGATTAACCCATACGTAGAAGCATACGAAAACATCGACAATGACAGGAGGGACAGATTCTTTGGAAATATTGGGTTGAGTTATCAGATAAGTGAAGGGCTAAAAATAAGTGGACATGTACGAAGCGATATGTACACTCAAAACATTGAAAATATTTCTGTTTTTCGATATGGCTCAGGCGGATCACTACCTCAATATTCTATCGGGAAGTATCAAAACAAAGAAATGAATTATGAAATTTTAGCTGAATACAGTAAGAAATGGGATGAATTTTCTTTCAATGCCAATATAGGGGGAAACATTTTTGATCGTAGATATTCTTATCTGTATCAAGCAACAGAGGGTGGACTTTCGGCGCCTGGATTTTACAACATTGCCGCATCCATAGATCGACCATCAACAACTTCTTATTTGTTAAGAAAACAAATAAAAAGTGGGTTCGGAATGGTTTCTTTAGGATACAGGAATACCTATTTTATTGATGCATCCCTTCGGAATGATAATTCCTCAGCTTTACCAGAAGACAATAATTCATATTGGTATCCTTCGGTCTCAGGAAGTTTTGTTTTCAGTCAATTACTGAATGAAAGTCCGTTTTTCGGAAAATTAAGGCTTAGTTATGCTCAGGCAGGGTCGGATCTTGATGCATATCAAACCTCCTTCGTTTACAATGTCGGTTCAATATATGCAGGTGAAGACGGTACAGTAAATTCTTTAACGATACCGAATAACCTTATAGATACTAACATCGAACCATCCTTTGCCCATTCTTATGAAGCAGGACTAGATCTGAAATTTTTTAATAACCGATTAGGATTAGGTTTTACAGTTTATCGACAGAGAAATGAAAATCAGATTTTAAACTTGGACATTTCCGGAGCGAGCGGATACGGATCTACTACTATTAATGCGGGCGTTATAGAAAATGAAGGGTTTGAATTACAAATGACGGGTACACCAATAAATACAGATAATATTACCTGGAATAGTACATTAAACTTCAGTAAAAATGAAAGTATGGTTGTGGAACTTTATCCAGGTTCTGATGTATATGCTCATTCGTCGACTACTTTCTCCAGTGTACCGACTTATTTGAATTCCTACGTCGGAAAGGAATTCGGAAGTTTGATAGGACAAGCTTATCAACGAGATCCCTCCACAGGTAAAATCCTCTTAGATTCAAACAATCTTCCACTTTATACTGATGCGACTCATAACTTTGGCAGTGTACTTCCTGATTTTACAGGAGGTTGGCAGAATTCAGTTTCAATCGGGAATTTTGATCTCTCAGCAATGATGGATTTTCAGATCGGAGGCCAATTCTTTAGTCGCACAAAAATGATATTGGTTCGAACAGGAGTGGATCCAATAACCGCTGCAATAAATGACAGAGGGCAAAACGTTCGGGATCCTCTTGAAGAAGGTGGAGGTGTGGGAGTAAATGGGATTTCAGCTGAAACGGGAGAGGAAGTAACTGCTTACGTAGATGCGCGGAGGTATTACAACGGAGTCATTGGACGACATATCTATGAAGAATGGCTTTACGATGCTTCTTACTTAAAGTTGAGGGAAATAAGTCTCAGTTATACTTTCAATAAGAATAACTTCGGAAACTTGCCGTTCGAAAATGTCACATTAGCATTGATTGCTCGAAACCCTGTGATGATATGGCAGAAAGCTCCGGAGGGATTGGATCCTTCAGAACTATCTTCTGGGGGTAGTTCTATTAGCTGGTTCGAATCCGGCCAGATGAACACGGTACGTTCCTATGGAGTAAAACTTAATATCACTTTATAAAATTAATCATGAAAAAAATATCTACACTATTCATCGTCCTCATTATCTTTGGAAGCTGCAGTAAATTCGAAGAAGACATAAATATAAATCCAAACTTGCCGAGTGAAGCTTCGGGAATGCAGTTGATTTCCAATGCAGCTTTTTCACTTTCTAGCGTGACCTCTACACCCGAAGGGGCATTCTTGGCTCAGTATTTAGCAGAAACTCAATTTGTCACCAGCTCCCTCTATCCTGAAGGGGGAACGAATTTTTATTGGCTCTACGAGGGACCTTTGATGGATCTCCAGATGGTTCTAGACCAACCTGAATTACTGAGCCATACTGACGGTCCTGTTCAAAATCAACTGGCTGTTGCGAAAATTCTGAAAGCATTTTTCTTTTGGCAAATAACTGACCGATGGGGAGATATTCCTTATTCCGAAAGTCTCCAAGGAATAAATGTAATTGCACCAGTATACGATACACAGAAAAGTATTTATAAGAGTTTGTTTACATTATTGGAAGAAGCCAATAATCAAATCGTAGAAGGAAGCATCAATTATGATATTATCTATGGTGGAGATATGATTAAATGGAAAAAATTAGGAAACACTATTCGACTTCTGATGGCGTTGCGTTTATCAGAGGTTGATCCTGCTCTAGCTGAGGAGGAATTTAATAAAGCCTTGAGTGCAGGAACAATAACATCGAACGATGACAATTTCGCTTTTCGTCATTTGGCAGAGGCGAGCATGCAGAACTACTGGTATGGCCAGATTGTTGATAGAAACAGAGAATGGTGGGCTTTGACAGAAAATTTGGTTGAAGAAATGAAGCCAGTAAATGATCCACGCCTTGAGGTTTATGGGAATCCGGCGAGTGCGACAGGGGAATTTGTTGGTCTTCCATATGGTACTACAGATGGTTCTATATTAGGAACTACGGAATATTCTTTATTAGGATCAGATATTTATGCTCAAGATGCACCTGTTTATTTATTGACTTACGCACAAGCTCTATTTGCCAAGGCGGAAGCAGCAGCAAGGGGTTGGATAAATGAAGATTCAGGAGCCTTGTATAACATGGCGATAGAACAATCTGTCCTGCAATGGACAGGTACTACAGAAGGAGTTGAGACACTTTTACAACAACCCGAAGTTGCTTTCAATTCTGCGGAAGCTGTAGAACTGATTTCGACACAAAGATGGATTCACCTCTATATGGATGGCTATGCAGCTTGGTCCAGTTGGAGAAGGACGGGATATCCTAATAATCTTGTTTCTCCACAAGGTAAAGAGGTGCCAACAAGGCTAATGTATCCCTCCAATGAAGAGTTCAACAATACTGAAAATTATCAGGAAGCGCTGGACAGACAATTCAATGGGTCTAATACTCTCTATGGAAAAGTATGGTGGGATGTTGATTAACTTTAAAAATAAAAAAAATATTGGGATATATTTGATTCTTTTCTTGTCGATCTTTTTTACTCTTAGCCTCTCAGCACAAGGGGAACTAAGCTTAATTCTGGAAAAGAAATTGACGGAAAAGGTAGAAAAGCTTTTAGAGGACTCTCCTGCAGTTACAGGTTTTATGGCTGTGGATCTTACTACCGGAAAAAAATTTTCCCACAATGCAGATATAAGCTTTCCTCAAGCAAGTGCCATTAAAATTCCAATTTTGATGGAAGTTTGTGCTCAGTTTGAAGAAGGGAGATTCGAGCTGTCTGACGAAAGAAAAATAAGTCCTGAGAATATAGTGGGGGGAACTGGGATAATCAAATATTTATCCAACTCCCCCGTTTTCAGCATTGAAGAACTTTCTAATTTGATGATTGTTTTGAGCGATAATAGTGCAACGAATTCTCTTATAGATCTTGTCGGGATGTCCGAAGTTAACAGGAGACTTAATTCTTTAGGAATTGAAAAGACTATTTTACAGCGGAAAATGATCAATACAGCGGCTTCTGGTAGAGGTGAAGAAAATCTTTCTACACCAGCCGATGCTGTAGAAATATTAAAGACCCTCTATGCAGGGGATTTTGTCAATGAAACTACGTCAAAGAAAATAATTGAGATTTTAAAAAAGACAGAGCCTAGTGACAGTAGACTAGCAGTAGGTATTCCGGCTGAGGTACCAATGGCCTTTAAAACTGGTTTTTTGAATGGCGTCTCTACTGAATGGGCTATTGTTTTCCTTAATGAGCGTCCATATGCAATTGCAGTAATGGAGAGTTTTAAGGTTGAAGGAGAATCTGAGGAAATCGTTGAAAGACTTTCCGCGATTATTTTTCAACATTTCTGGAAACTTGGGAATGCAACAGAATACGGCACGTATATAGATCCCAAATTAATAGAAAAAGGACTATAAAAAGGAAGACGACAAAAAATCTTTTATATTACTAAGAATATAACAATATTCCTATAAAATAATTACTATAACATTTACCTATGAAACTATTATTCATTTTAACTTTTTCTTTTTTGGGAATAATTAATCCCGATGAAAGTGATCAAGAATTCGGTAATCCTTTAGAAGGAAAAATAATAATTATAGATCCAGGCCATGGCGGCACAGCGGAAACTGATAGTTATAGAGTCGGACCTACCGGTGAACGGGAAGAATGGGTAAACCTAAGGGTAGGAATAATACTAAAAGAACTGCTTGAAGAAAAAGGAGCAAAAGTCATAATGACAAGAACAGAAGATGACAATATCTCTTTATCAGATCGTGCAGAAATGGCAGTTGAAAATGATGCAGATCTCTTTCTCTCCATTCATCATAATGCTACAGCCGATCCAAAGGTAAATTTTCCCATTATTTATTTTCATGGAAATGCATCGGAAAATAAAGGGAGTGTTGCTTTGGGAAAGAAAATAGCACGGTATCTTTCAGAACAATTTTATTCTGAAGAAACCCAACATAGCCTAGTTTCGGATTTCACTATTTTTCCCAGAGGTGGGACCGGAGTTTTAAAAGGAACCTATGGGATACCTGCCGTTATAGCAGAAGCTTCTTTTTTTACCAATCCGGCTGAGGAAGAAAGACTGAAGCAAAAAGAGCACACCCTCAAGGAAGCTCAAGGTTTTCTTGCAGCACTGGAAGCTTTTTTTGCAGAACCAGTTCCTCCTATTTTAGAGAAATATTCAGAAGTGGAAAGGCTACCGGTTTTCCGTGTTTTTCAGGAAGCAGAGCGAGTGAACGAAACAGCACGTCTTTGGCACCAAGATTACCTTCAAGGAAAGGAACTCATGAAAAACGATGACCTTGAGTTTAAGAAAAAGGCTTACGAACTCTTCACACGTTCTGCAAGATCTTTTCCCGACTCATATGTTGCTGGAGATTGCCATAGGTATCGCTCAATCATTCTAAAAGAAATAGGAAAAGAGGAGGAAGCAAGAAATGCAGCAAGAAGAGTCAAGGAATTTTTTGTCTGCGCCGAAAACTCTGAACACCAAAAAGAATAATTCATTTTTAATAAAAATATCATAGATGAATTTAACCATCCGATCGTTTGATTTGCCTTTGAAACATACTTTCACAATTTCGTATGATTCAAGAACGTTCCAGTCTACTGTTATAGTGGAACTGGAACAGGATGGTCTAAAGGGGTATGGTGAGGCGACAAGCAATAAGTATTACGGTTTCACAATAGAAGCTATTATCCAGGCATTAGAAAATGTAAGGGAGCTGTTAGAAAAAACAAGGTTAGAAACTCCAGAGATTTTATGGCAAAAAATGAAGCCATATTTAGACAAAAATCCTTTCGCCCTGTGTGCTTTGGATGTGGCGGCGAATGATCTTTATGGGAAATTACAGAATAAACCATTGTACGAGATCTGGGGTCTTAATCCTGACATTAAACCACTCACTGATTATACTATAGGAATTGACACCATAGAAAATATGGTGAAGAAGCTGCAGGAGACTCCCTGGCCTATTTACAAGATAAAGTTGGGAACAGAGGATGACGTTGCCATCATAAAAGAGCTCAGGGAATATACCGATGCAATTTTTCGTGTAGATGCGAATTGTGCCTGGACTGCGGATGAAACCATAGATTTCTCCCATCAAATGGATCCTTTAGGCGTAGAATTTATTGAGCAACCTCTTCCTTCTGATGATATTTCCGGAATGAAGAAGGTTTACCAGAATTCCCAGTTACCCATCATTGCAGATGAAAGCTGTATAATAGAAGATGATGTAACAAAATGTTCTGGCCTTTTTCACGGAATAAATATTAAACTAGTAAAATGTGGAGGATTGACTCCCGCTAGGAGAATGATAAGTAAAGCCCGAGACCTAAATTTGAGAGTTATGGTGGGATGTATGAATGAATCTACAGTTGGAACGTCTGCCATTGCACAGTTGTTACCCTTACTCGATTATGTAGACATGGATGGTCCCTTATTAATAAAAGAAGATATTGCTACGGGCGTCAGCTTCGAATTTGGGAAGGTAATATACAGTACAGAGAGTGGAACTGGAGCTAATCTTTTAGTTTCGGCTCTCATGTAAAGAGGATATAAAGAAAATTTTAAAGTAAAAGTTTTACAAAAAATCAAAATTATGAAAAAGATCAGTTTCATTCTTGTTTTAGGTTTATTGATGGCCTGCGACTCCCAAAAAGAATCTGCAACTACTGAACAGGCGATGGAGCCGCATTTAGAGGCTGTTCAGAAAGAATTTGCACCAGATAGTCGTGTGGTCTTGTTCGATTTGGAGCAGAAGGGAAATGTCCTTAAGGGAGAAACTAATCAGCCAAAGGCAAAACAGGCGTTACTTGAAAGATTACAAAAAGAAAACATTGACTTTGTTGATAGCATCGAAGTATTGCCTACCAAAGAATTTGAGGGAACAACTGGAGTTATCAATCTGTCTGTTGCCAATCTCAGGTCAAGTCGCGGACATTCTTCCGAACTTTCCACTCAAGCAACAATGGGAACACCAGTGAAGGTTTACAAAAAAACCAGAGGTTGGTACTTCGTTCAAACTCCAGATAATTATTTAGCCTGGGTAGACGGCGGAGGATTGACTTTAATGAATGAAAATAAATTCAGTGAGTGGAAAAATAAACCAAAAATAATATACACTAAAGCTTATGGTTTTTCTCACGAGAAAAAAGACAAAGAAGCTGGAACAGTTTCAGACTTGGTTTATGGTGATGTTCTCAGTCTGGAAGGAGAGGAGAAGGGCTTTTATGCTGTTTCTTTTCCTGATGGAAGAACTGGATATGTAGCCACTGATGAAGCTATAGCTTATGATGAATGGGTGAACCAACAGGAACCTTCTGGAGAAAATTTGGTCAGGATAAGTAAACAGTTTCTGGGACTTCCTTATCTGTGGGGAGGCACTTCCTTTAAAGGTGTCGACTGTAGTGGGTTTACAAAAACCGTATATTTTTTAAACGGGCTGATCCTGCCACGTGACGCTTCTCAACAGGTAAATATCGGAGAAACAGTGGATACTTCAAATGGTTGGAAGAATATGGAAAAAGGTGATTTATTGTTTTTCGGCTCTCCAGCTAAAGATGGAAGACCTGAGCGGGTTGTACATGTCGGCATGTGGATAGGTGGTGATGAAGAATTTATACACTCTTCAGGTAAAGTGCGCATCAGCAGCATGAATCCTAATGCAGACAATTATGATGAGTCGCAGTTAAATAGATTTCTAAGAGCAAAGCGTATTACACCGGATGACGTTGTTATAGACCTACGTGAAACGAAGCTATATTAATCATGCAGTTGTGTAACGGCCACTGTCTATAATGGAGGATCCATTTATGGCTCTTATTCATCTTATACTCCACCTTTCCTTTTTACCGATATTAGTAATTGGTATAATGCTGGTAGATTTTCGTATACTTGCCAGAATAACGATGCCAGTCGGATTTCTTCTTACTGCCGTGATTGCCTACTTTAGTTGTGAATTTCCTTTCACCAATATTCTTGCGTCTATTAAACGAGGCTTTTTTATTACCTTCGATATTCTCTACATTATATTTGCTGCTATTTTATTGCTCACCTTATTGAGCTATTCAGGTGCAATAAAAGCTATTCGGGAGGGTTTTACAGGTATTAGTCAGGATCGACGGGTCCAAGTGATAATCATTGTCTGGCTATTCGGCTCATTCTTAGAAGGTGCAGCAGGATTTGGCACTCCTGCCGCTATTGTAGCACCTTTACTAGTAGCCATGGGTTTTTCCAGCTATGGCAACTGTTGTTTTGGGTCTGATGGTGCAAAGCACCGCAGTGACCTTTGGGGCAGTTGGCACTCCCATAATCGTAGGTGTAAGAGGAGGCCTGGAGGGAGCTCATGTAAAAGATCACTTGGCAGCAGTTGGCATGAATTTACAGGATTATTTACAGATAATAACAGTGAATACAGCTATCATACACACTTTAGTTGGGAGCTTTATCCCCCTCCTTATGATAATATGTATTATGACAAGGTTTTTTGAAAAGAATAAGAGTTGGAAAGAAGGTTTCAAATTATTTCCTTTTGCTATTTTTGCAGGATTATCATTCACCATTCCTTATTTACTAACCGGAATCTTTCCCGGACCAGAATTTCCATCTCTGTTGGGATCATTAATTGGTTTGGCAATCGTTGTAAGCGCCGCAAAAAAGGGATTTCTCTTGCCTAAGAAAACCTGGAATTTCCCCAATAGAAATACGTGACCTAAATCGTAGTTTGAAACCTTAAATGTGAAATTGGAACGCCCTGAATCATGATCTTCCATATCTCTTTTTAGAGCTTGGACTCCTGCACTTCTAGTAATGAGCCGTATTCCTCAACTCCCTATCAAATCCTTTCTAACAAGTTTTGATATTAGTTTCAGTCAGATCTTCGGAACAAGCATTTCAGCTACCAGTACACACCATTCTTACTACTAGGGACAATACTCATTCTAGCCGGTTTAATAACGATATTCCTTCTTAGGATGAAATTTTTCAAAGTAAAGGCAGCCATTGCTGATAGTGGAAAAATGTTATGGGGAGGCTGGATTTGTTTTAGCCTTCACCATAATACCTATGGTTCGGATATACATCAACTCGGGAATTATTCCACAAGATTTACCAGGTATGCCTATAGCAATGGCGGAAGGAGTCAGAATGACAGTAGGAGAAATTTACCCGTTTTTCGCCCCGTTCATTGATGCTTTAGGTGCGTTTATAGCAATAAGAAACACAATAAGTAGAGCTTGCTGAAAAAGTAAAATTCCTATAAAAATATAGGGTTTTGAGCTATTTTTATTTGTAAAAATGCAAGGTATTTACAATTTTTAAAGAAAAAAGTTTGCATTTATGTTCAATTACACCTCCCAAAATCAGTTAGATATTTTTAATTTTAAAACGGAATTTGAAAGCAAATTAGACCCCAATAATAGGTGGGTAATAATGGCAAAACTCTTAGAATAGGATAAGTTTGCGATGATTTACGGCGAGAGTTTTAGCAGCACAATGGGCGCTAAAGGCGTTAACGCCCGCATTGTTATTGGGGCTTTGATCATCAAACACATCGAGGCGAAAGATGACAGAGGCACCATAGAGGCTATCAAGGAAAATCCATATATGCAGTTTTTTCTTGGTTTCAACCATTTCAGTTCAGAACCGGTTTTTGATCCGAGCCTTTTTGTGCATATCAGAAAACGTTTGGGCAATGCGGATTTTGACAAAATGAACCAGATAATAATCACTAAAGCCTTGAATTTAGAGACAGAAAGTGAGAACAAGGATACAGATGAAGATGATTTTTCGAATATAAAAACCTCTGTCGAAGCACAAAACAAAGGAAAGTTGCAATTGGATGCTACCATTGCCGATGAACATATAAAGTTTCCTACCGATTTGAGTTTGTTAAATGACAGTCGGGAAAAGTCCGAAGAACTGATTGATCAACTTTGTCTGTCTCTTGGGTTGACAAAACCAAGAACCTACCGAAGATTGGCACGCAAAAGCTGGTTAAACATATCCAAGAGCAAGAAACCAGGTCAAAAGAAAATACAAATAGGTATCAAAAAGCAACTCAATTAATTAAAAAGAAACCTGAAAAACATCGACAAGATATTGGATGAAAATCCATTGTCTTTATATCATTTAGACAACAAACAATACAAATACCTTTTGGTCATCAAAGAGCTTTACAAGCAACAATTGGAAATGTATCAAGAAAAAAAGCATAGTATTCCCAACAGAATAGTGAGTATTCATCAGCCACACATTCGCCCTATGGTTCGCGGAAAACAAGGAAAGAATGTTGAATTTGGTGCAAAGGTAAACGTGAGCCTGCAACAGGGCTACGCCACCATAGACCAGTTAAATTTTGAAGCATTCAATGAAGGAATTTATCTTAAAGAACAGGTCGGAAATTATAAAAAACGCAACGGATATTACCCTGAGCTGGTGCAGACGGATGAAATTTACATGAATCGGGAAAATCGTAATTATCTCAAAGAAATATACGGCACACGGGAAAACTCTTGGGAAGAAAGCCAAAAGAAGATTTAAGCAGATATCAAAAAGACAAACTGAAAAAAGAACGAGGAGAACGAAACTACATAGAAGGCAAGTTTGGACAGGGTAAATCGAAATACAAACTCAATAAAATCTTGGCAAGATTGGATCAAACGAGCGAATCTTGGATAGCAGCCATCTTCTTTGTGATGAATATTCTAAAGCTAAGCAAGGAATATTTTTGGCTCGTTTTAAATCGCCTTATTTTCAAGCTGTTTTTGAAAAACAACCATTATAAAATTCAATATCCAACAAAATTAAATCTCATTATAGCATAATCAAAATAGTTTTTCAGCAAGCCCTAAGTATACTATACTTCATTGGCAGGAAATAGGAGAACATCACCATCTCTAGTAGAAACAGTTTGTCGGGTGTCAAAAATGCTTTCGGACCAAACATGGCCGCTAATTTTAACAGTTACTTTTTCTTCTTCTTTATCTTCTTGCGCATTAGAAGTACTTGACACTAAAAAATATGCTAAAAAAGGAAATAAAAGTATGTAATTTTTCATCATTTAAAGTTTTAATAATTAATTTTACTGTTTAATCGCTTGTTTACAAGTACGACTGTAAGGAGTATTTCAGGGATATTCGGATGAAAGAAGGTGTAGTTTGTAAAAAATGTGGGTGTAAAAAGCATTATTGGTTGATCTCAAAATGGCAATTTCAGTGCTCGCAATGTAATTTCCGGACAACCTTAAAGAGTGGAACCGTAATGGAGAATTCGCCGTTGCCTTTTCGTACCTGGTTTCTTGTAATGCTCTTTATGACCACCACCAAGAAAGGGATTTCTGCGTGTGAATTGCAACGGCAGATAGGCCATAAAAGATATATGACCATTTGGTCTGTGATGCATAGATTAAGAAAAGTTATGGGTAAACGAGATGATTTATACCAACTTTCAGATATGATTGAATTTGATGAGGGATATTTTGAAAAACAAGTGCCAGAACATACTAAATCGAACTTGAAACGGGGCAGAGGTAGTGAACGACAGGTTAATGTGGCGGTAATGGCAGAGTCTACACCTCTTGAGGATTTAAAGTCTGGTAAAATATCAAATCATTGCCGGTTCTTTAAAATGAAAGTTCTCAAAAGCCATATGGCCACAGAGATAGAATCCTTAATCAAGGATTCCTTGGATTCAAAAGCTATTGTATTCTCTGATAAGAGTTCAAGCTACTTTAATATTGAAAATTACGTAGAAGCTCATATAGCTGAAAAATCAAATAAGCAAACAACCATTGTAATGCTGAAATGGGTACATATTGCTATTAGTAATGCAAAAAGAAACTTTTTAGGAGTCTATCATAAAATCAATGGAGAATACCTGCAAAACTATCTTGATGAATTTGTTTACAAGCTCAATAGAAGATATTTTAAGTCAATTTTTGAAAGGCTGGTCATAGCAAGTGTTTATCCTTACTGGCAAACTAACGAGTAATCAAATTAATTTTTGGTTTTGTTGCTAAGTCAATTAAATTGACAATCGACTTAAAATTTATTTTGCTGTTTTTGCTCAGTCCTATTTCACAGGTTCTGCTGGTTGAATAACCATCAGTTACGCTTTCCGGAATTTGTTCATCCAGGGTTCTCAACCCATGTTCATTGAGCTCGGGAAAATTAAAACCTTTGTTTCCGGCAAAACCGCAGCAATTGGTTTTTGGCGTATACACTATTGTGGAACATAATTTTGCGATGGCATATAAATCCTCATCAATGCCCATTTTCTTCAAACTGCACACAGAAAACACGGCAACTTCTTTGTTGACCGGCTTAAATTCTAAACGGTCAAATAAAAAAGTAGTCGTGAAATTGGTAATATCATAAAGTTTTAGAGCTGAATCTTGCATAGATTCCATCATTTGCAATGAACACGGACTCATATCACACAAAATGGGATATTCCCCGTTATTGCTTG
>Ga0307486_1001226_pt1 | contig 20326 bp, 12 predicted proteins | sample CBIW02metaG_FD_203663 | JGI IMG/M metagenome (GOLD analysis project Ga0307486, IMG submission 203663) | Sea-ice brine microbial communities from Beaufort Sea near Barrow, Alaska, United States - CBIW 0.2 | ecosystem: Environmental > Aquatic > Marine > Coastal | place: USA: Alaska | collected...
ACCTCAGTGTAAAACTCATAATCCCCAAAAGCTGGCCGAATAGTTAAAACAGTTCCCGTATTATTGTCGACTTCCGTCCTGCCCGATAATGACAACAAACCCTTTTCTAATACAATAAAAGGCTGGGAGTTTCTAAAATCCCATTGCCAAAACTTAGAAAGTGAAGCAGAATTAAATTCATCAGATATTTCAATTTCTACCTGCTGTTTTTCATTTTTAAAAGGAAGTCTAGCCTTGATTGAAGGACTATTATTATTTTGAAATTCTGGCCATCCGGTTACTTCTTTCCATATAATTTCATCCAAAAGTGCCTGACGTCCTGTGTAAATATCATCATTCTGGCTATATGCATGATACATATAATACCATCTATTATCAGGAGTTTCTACCAAAGTACCATGACCGGGGCATTTCCAATGAGCATTCGCTTTTAATATTGGATTTCCTTCAAATTTCTCGAAAGTTTCCTGAAGGGATTTAGAACGTGCCACTCTCACATCATAGTCACAAGCCGTACCACAACAACCTCCTTCAGAATAAAACAGGTAGTAATAATTGTCTTTTTTGACAATGTATTGCCCTTCAATACCGCGTAAATTATCATCTTTTAAGATGGAGAAAGGCTCCCCTTCAACTTTTAAACCATCATTTGATAGTTTCGAAGCTAATAACTCTATTGGCCGTTCATCCAGACCGTAAGCCTTCCAGCTCATATATAATTGGCCTTGATCTTCAAAAATAAACGGATCTATTGCTTCTTTTCCAAAGGACAATAAAATCCCCTTGTCTGTAAATCCGTTTTCAGGATCCAGGGAAGTTGCAACCCCAATACAGGAGACGCCATCGCTTTTTCGCTTGGCTACATAATAAAGGTAAAATGTATCATTCTTATAAAACAATTCTGGTGCCCAAAAAGAAGATTCGGCCCAAATTGGCTTTTCTTTTAGTGCATAAGATTTCTGTTCCCAATTCACCAAATTTTTTGAGGTCAACAGAGGAAAATGAGGTCCAAATTCAGAGGAAGTACCTATAGAATAATAAGTATCTTCTACCCTTATAATTGATGGATCGGCAAAATCTCCCGCGATTACGGGATTTGTATACATCCCTAATTCCTCTTCATTACTCTGCAGCTGAGCAGTAGTTGATTTTTTTTGATTACAGGAAACAGTCAAAAATACTACAAGGCAAATTATAAGGAATAGAAATTTATTCAATTTTTCTACCATAAATTAAATTCGAAAATTTGGTTATTAAAGTGAATTTATTACCTCTAAATTAATTTTTCTAATTCTGTCTATATTCACTTTATCAACTTTCCTATCATAGGTCATTAAACCGTTTACTTCGCCTTCTACATCGGTGGTTTGCGTATAAACAGCTCCTGAAAATCCTACCTTAACAAGGTTTCTAAGTTTTTCTGCATACTTCACATATTCATCGGTTACTTCCTTGGAATTTTTGAATTGCACATAACCCCAATTATTATCCTTTTTCCATAAATGACCTTCTAAAGGCAGTCCAATTCCACCATACTCACCCAAAACAGTAACTCTTTCGGCATCATATAGGTAAAGACCTGGATCGGGATAGTTATGTAAATCCAGAATATCTCCTGCATGGAAATGATTTCCTCCACTAGCTGAATTCACCAATCGTGTCGGATCGTAATTTTTAGTCCAGTTTGTTATTTCTACGGTATCGAATTGTCCCCAGGCTTCATTAAAAGGTACCCAAACTACAATACTTGGATACGAAACAAGATGGTCTAAAATCTCTTTCCATTCTTTTCTATAAACAGCTTCTGAAGACTCACTTCTTTGGTCTTCACCACCTTTAAAGAAATTTCGTGATTGCCAGCCGGGACCTCTACCTCCGTTGGGCATATCTTGCCATACCAACATACCTATTTCATCACAATGGGTGTACCAACGCGCTGGTTCTACCTTCACGTGTTTACGTATCATGTTAAATCCTAGGGCTTTGGTTTTTATAATATCATATTTCAACGCCTCGTCAGAAGGAGCTGTGTAGAGACCACCAGGCCACCATCCTTGATCTAGAGGTCCAAATTGGAAATAATCTTCATTGTTCAACTGCATTCTTACAATCCCATTTTCATCACGCTTGGTAGAGATTTTTCTCATTCCAAAATAACTTTTGACTTCATCTCTTACCTTACCATCACTTATAAGTTTTACAGTTGTTCTATATAAAAATGGAGACTCTGGAGACCATAATTTCGTATCATTTATAGAAATTTCAAATTTCTCTCCAATTGCAGATTTCGTTGTACTAATGACATTAGATCCATCATAAACTGTTACTTCCACTATATCACCATATTCCGTATTGCGGCCTTCTGCAGAGATTTTTATTTGATTTCTATCTATGTCTGGCGTAAATTTTAAATTTTCAAAACTCTTATTATTTACTGGTTCCAGCCATACTGTTTGCCAGATTCCAGTAACCGGAGTATACCAGATTCCTTCAGGGTTCTTCACCTGTTTCCCTCTTGGCTGTGGCCCCTCGTCACTTGGATCCCAAACTTTAACTGTTAGTCTCTGTGCTTTTTTGTTATTTAAAAAAGGTGTGATGTCAAAAGAAAAAGGTTCATAACCTCCTGTATGAGAACCTACTTTTACATCATTAATCCAAACTTCGGCTTCCCAGTCTACTGCACCAAAATTCAGTAATACGTCATTCCCATTCCAGCCATTGGGTATAGTGAAATCAGTATTATACCAAACTTCTTTGGAAGCTCCCACATCTTTCATTACTCCAGATAAACTTGACTCTACAGGAAAAGGCACAAGAATTTTTCCATCGTTCTTTTTTGGTTTAGATTCACCTCTTGCACGTATGCTATAGTCCCATAAACCGTTAAGATTTTTCCATTCTTCCCGCTTCATTATTGGACGAGGATATTCTTGCAATACATTATCAGTATCAATTTCTTCTGCCCAGGTTGTTTTAATTTTATCGCCTGCCGGCTTCCATTGTGCATGCATCACTGCCTGCGTCGACAATAACAAACATATTATAGTTAATTGTATTCCTCTATTTTTAGTCATTCCTAAGTTTAATTGTGGTTATTTAAAAAATATCTACTAATTCTTAATTAATTTTTTTAAGGTTCTTTATAAAAAAATTAAATTTATTCTGGTTTCTAATTCTGAAATTATTATTGATTAGTTCTTCTGGAAAAACAATAAGTCTGGAAAAAAGGCAATATAGTTCAATTAAAAAGAAATCGAAACTCAGTCCCATTGAATCCTGAGGTTTAATTCTTTATTAGTTGAATTCCACTTGAGTGAACTCGTAATTCAAAATCTTCTTCATTCTGAATATCAATATTTCAATCAACGTTTACTTCTTATAAACTTTACAAATTCCCAGTAAAACTCAACTTTTCCACTGGAGAGTAAATCATATCTTCAACACCTGAAATCTTAACACCAATACGCGCAAAAATATAATCTTTGGTATAATTCTCAGGTATATCCACTGACATGCTAAGATTACTCAAATCGCTAATATCTGCATCTCCTCTAGCTATATTCTCGTCATTATTACTAGATACAAAAATGGTTGAGTTTAAATATAGGGTCACCCGCTCGACATCCTTTGCGTCTTCACCTGTGATAATTTGTTCTAGACTTGTGGAGGCTTCAATGCTAGTACTACCAGTCATATTATATTGACTATTACGAATCATATAATAAGGCGTAACCTCTAAATTGATATTTTGATCACCATTAAGATCAAGAAGGATTGTATCTCCCAGTTGTTCATTCACAAAATTGGCCTTAAATGGCCCCTGGCCTTCATCTAATTTTAGTCTATAATGACCACTAAACATTCGTGCACTAAAAGAACCATCCTGATCCACATGCACATCAATAGGTCCTTCATTACCAAAACCCGATTGCCAAAGTTGAAATTTTACCTCATTAAATCCAATCATTATTGGATCACCCTCATAAGTAATCTGACCCGATAAAAATGCGTCTGGCTCAGCATAATTGTCAATCTCACAGGAGGTGAAGCCTAGTATTATCCCAAGAAATAATATTGAATATATTGCTTTCATAATTTTAAATTTTGATTCCATTATTGGTTAGGATTTTTGATTATTAATGGATTATTATTTAGAATATCCTGCCCGATTTCAGAGTAATAATTTCCAAAACGGAAACGAGTTGCACCAGTAACCCTGGTTGGTTTTACTACTTTATATATAAAATTACCATCATCAGGACTTCCGGGATTATGAATCTTATAAGGCCAAAGTCCGTATGGTTGAGTTTCTCTCTTGGTTACATCACAAATATCCTGGGTTATCTCATCTGGTGAGATTGAAATTCCATCCAAGACTTTATGTGCTATCCTCCATCGTTTTAAATCCAACAAATGCAATCCTTCAAAGGCCAATTCCACATAGCGCTCATGCGCAATCCTATCGAATGTAATATCACCAGGAGTAAGGGCTGTTGTAATTCCTGCCCTGCTGCGAACTTGGTTCATATAATCTGCAGATATTTCGGGTTGTTCAAGTTCAAAAGCTGCCTCTGCAGCATTCAATAATACCTCTGAATAGCGATATCTGATAAACCAGACATCACTCTGAACACCACGTTGGCCTGATCCGGCTTTAGGATCCTGATATTTGCGAATATAAAATCCAGTTTGCGCAGTAAATTCCAGTCCATCAATTGGCCCGTCAAAACCAACAACTTGTTCCTGACCGTTCGATCCAGGAAACTCTTTTTGTTGCCCTCTTGAATCACCTGAAACAATTGTGCCATCTGATAACTGGACCCCCGCCCAGATATCGACATTTCTTCCTTTAAATGAGGATCCAGGAACTATAACAGTCCCCTTAAGTCGGGCATCCCTTCCTTCAAAAATTCCATCAATCTCATCATAAGTAATAAAATTTCCGGAATTATCTTTATTGGGTAGTGGCAAACATTCTCCATTTAACGTTTCAAAAGATTGTACCAGGTTTAGTGAAGGGTTAATTCTACCTCCTTCTTCCTCTTCTGCACCAAATCTAGGTTGATTAGAAATTGTAAAGCCGTGTACCTTCCCGCTTTGCAACATAAAATCTTCTACAAAAATGGCTTCCGGGTTATTGGATTTATCATAAAAAATACTTGCAAAATTTTCGGAGAGGTCAGGTTTTTTATTATAAAGAGCATAATTTCCGGCCTGCCCACTTATTATTTCTTTTGCTGCCTCCAAAGATGTTGTGTAATATGCATCTGATTTTGCAACCGGAATTCCTACCTCTCCCCCGGGAAGAGATACTTGAGAGGTTGTAGCCCCATACTTTGCAATTGATCCTGCATATAAAGCAGCCCGACTTATCATTGCCAGAGCAGCACCTTTTGTCGCTCTGGATTTTGTGTTTGCGTCTGTTGGCAAAATATTCTTAATCGCTTCTCCTTCCTGAATAACGAAGTCATAAATTGCAGATTCAGTTTCTCTAGGATGTTGTAAATAACTTGGATCTCCACTAAAATCATATGTTTCAGTATTTGTAATAAGTGGAACACCACCCATACGTTGTACGAGAGTAAAGTAATAAGATGCTCTTAAAAATCGGGCCTCTGCAGTAAAACGGGATTTATCACTTTCATCCAATCCTGTAGATGCTTCCAATCTCTCAAGGAATAGGTTCATTTCACGTATATAGCCATAATCCCAACTTCCCCAATCACCATAACCGCGATCGGTGTTCTGGAAGTGACCATAGCGACCAGCTTCTGACCAATAGGCAACATTGAAATCTGACAGGGAAGCCCAGTCTTTTACTGTACCAAAATCCTTGTACCTATTATACAAATCGGCTAAAATTGTAAGTGGTAAATCGGGATCAGTAAATATTTGATCCTGAGTTAAAATATTAGTCGGCTCTCTTTCCAAAAATTCACTATCTGAGGTACAACTTATGGCGAGAACCGCCATTATCATCAATATGAATATATTTTTTTTCATTATACTAAGTTTTAGATTGAGAAATTAACTCCAACGTTTACAAATTTGTTTTGTGGATATTGCAAACCATTGGTATCAGAGACTTCTGGATCAATTCCGTATTCTTGTAAATTATCAATGGAAAATAAATTATATCCATTAATATAAAATCTTGCTTTTTGAATTTTTAAGGTTGTCAATAAATTTTCAGGCAAAGAATATCCAAATTCTAATGTCCTCGCCCTTATATAAGTAACGTTGTGTAACCAAAAAGTTGAATTTTTGTTATTACTGTGTCCTCCGTTATTATAACGGAGTGCCGGATATTTTCCCGGAACCCACTGACTATTTGGGTCCATAGTATTTTCGCGATGCCATCTGTCCAGGAATATTTCATTTAAGGCTCCTCCATTCTGAAATGGAATACGTGTTTCCCATTCTTGATTCCAGGAATAACCAGACGCACCGGAAAAATCAGCTGTAAGATCAAATCCTTTATATTGAACGCTAAAGCTCAATCCGAAGTTGATGAGTGGATTATAATTATTATATCCTATTGGAGTTTCATCATATCCATCAATTCTTCCATCATTGTTGACATCTTCATAAATAATATCTCCTGGCAAAAGAGTAGAATTTCCCCTTCCATCAATATTCACTGGATAATCATCAATTTCTTGCTGAGATTGAAACTGACCGAGTGCAGTATAGCCCCAATAAATTGTATTATACCTGTTTTCCCCAGAAGAACGATATTGATCCCAAGAATTATTAAAGCGAGGTTTATAGGAAGATATAAATTTACTTCTTGTTAAAGAAGCATTCCCTGAAACGTTAAAAGATACCTCACCTATTTGGTCTCCATAGCTTAATGCTCCTTCAATTCCGAACTGCGCATCGCTATTTACATTTTCATCTGGCAATCCATAACCCAGTTCATTAGGTATACGAATGTCATATTTTCTTCCACGTAAACCTGTTCTCAATCTATAGAAATAGTCAAAAGTGGCAGAAAGTTTATGATCTAAAAAGTAAGCATCCACCCCAATATCTGTGATCTTAGACTTAAACCAGGTAATATTATTAATTGGTTGTCCTTTATCTCTACTTGCTATTACAGGATTGCCGTCTAATATTGCAACACCCTGATTGTAATTATAACCAGTTAAATAATCGAAGGCACCTATTCCGATATCATCATCTCCAAGAATACCATAGGATCCTCTAATTTTCATATCATTCAAGAAACTTTTTTCGCCCAATAGGTTTTCCATAAATTTCTCTTGAGTTATCCTCCAACCTGCAGAAGCTGATGGAAAAAATCCAACTCTCTTTTCAGGAGCAAATTTCCAGGAGGCATCCCTTCTTCCTGATAATTGTAAATAATATTTATCCTGGAAATTATAGCTTATTTGACCAATGTATCCAATTCTTGCTTCTTCATCTTCATTATCATTATAAGTGTCTACATCGGAGAAATAAATTAGCGGTAATGTATTGGTCTGAGGCACAGCATGAACCCATTGATTTTGAATTTTAGACTCCTGACGTTCCACAATAAACATTGCCTCTACTGAATGATCTCCAAAATCCCTTTTATACTGCAATTCTCCCTGGTAAATATTTCTTAGAACTTTACGCGTATTCGCTCCCTCCAAGGGTTTGTGCTACCACCAGTGACGTTATAAGCATCTGTTTCCTGATCATAGGTGTAAGCATCATAAGTGTATTCGTGACCATTCATAACCTGATCTGCTATATAATATGAATACATTCCACTCATTTTTAAGCCTTCGATAAAAGGTAAAATATATTCAGCTGTAAAATTGGTTTGTAGAACTCTCCAAATATCTCTTTTATATCCACCAGTTTCAAAATTATGTAAGGCCCAGTTGGTTTCATTATGTCCGATATCATTTAAATATGCAGGATTATCGTTTGCATAGGGTCGTTCATAAGGTCGATTACGCAGAATGGCGAAACGTGGCAACCAGTAATCATCTGCACCAGGGATCCCTGGATTCAATCGTGTTTCTATTCTTCCATTCATTTGAACTCCAACCTTCAATCTATCGGTAATACTAGCTTCAATATTACTTTGAATATTACTCCTTTCGAAAGTAAATTCATCGCCTAAAACAGATTCCTGCTTTAAATTTGTCGCTGATAAGTAATAATTTATATTTTCTGAACCCCCTGACGCACTTACATTAACGCTGGTCAACGGCGCATTCTTTTTAATAATAAAATCTTTCCAATTGAATGACTGATAGCCTGGCTCTTCCCCAATTCTATATTTTTCCAATTCATCCGAGGTGATATTTGTCGATCCAAATTCATTGACATCCGCTTCAGCTCGTGCGCTCACATATTCGTAAGAATCATTTACAGGATCAGGAAACCTGGACCAGTTTTGCCATCCTGTATATGCATTAATTGATACCGTACTTTTTTTGTTTCTTTTACCCCTTTTCGTAGTCACAACAACCACTCCATTTGCCGCTCTAACACCGTATATGGCAGCAGAGGCATCTTTGAGAATAGTTAGACTTTCAATGTCATTAGGGGCTAAATTGTTGAATTGCCCTTCGTCCTGTTGAATTCCATCAATCACATATAAAGGAGTACCCATATTTCTTATTTGAATTGCGGCACCGGCACCTGGACGACCGTCATTCATTCTAAAGCTTACCCCCGGAATTTTACCTGCAAGACCTGAACTAACAGTTGCCCCACCGTGAACTTTTTCCAAATCTTTACTTGTAATAGTAGAGATTGCACCAGTAATTGATTTTTTTTCCTGTGAACCATATCCAGTAACAACAACCTCATCTAAGGATGAAACATCTTCTAATAGCTGAACATTAATTTCTGTCCGTCCATCTACAGGGACTTCTTGAGTCTTGTAACCTACATAACTAAAAATTATTGTGGCATCTGATGCTACCGTAATATTGTAAGTTCCATCAAAATCGGTAGTAGTTCCCCTTGTAGTTCCCTTGACCAATACATTAATAAATGGAAGAGGAGCAGCATCTTCATCCGAAGTTAAAACCTTTCCTGTAACTTCAGTTTTGTCCTGTCCAAAGGACTGCTGAAATATTAAGAAAAACACTAGCATGGATAGGAGTAAAGTTTTCCTAAATGGTTTTCGTAAGAATGTTCTCATTGAAGTTCATTTTAATAATAATAAAGTTTTTATATAAGAAGTTAAAATTACATTTATTATTATAAATTAACGTAAGATTTACGTTTATTTTAAGACCAAAAAAATTTATTTTAAAATAATCTTATATATGTCTTATTTACAGTAACTTATGAAATAATAATTAGATATGCGCCTAAAATATTAATAAAGTAGAGTGAAAATAATATTTATAAAATTATATTAGAAGAGTAATTGCTGAAAAAAATTATAAAATATCAAGAATGTGACCTAATTTTCTTTCATTGTTTAACTTTTATTTAATAATAAAAGTTAAACAATGTATATTTTACACTTAATACAAATTAAATATATTCACATATTTTTATCAAAAGGGAATTCTTATCCCCTCAACTTCAGAAGTAGAGGAAGAGAGATTGACTTGATTTGCTATAAAATTTAGTCATAAGACGTTTTAAAACAAGGCTTTATAAAACACCTGTGAGAAGAATTATTATTTTTCGTAGATAGTTTTTTTGAATTAAAACGTACTGTAAAATTATTTTGGCATAGGAAAAACCTGGTATTTTTTAGCTAATATCATCCATTCCTTTTCAAGCTCCTTTGCCTTTTCAGGGAATTGCATGGCTACATTATTATTTTCAGTTTTATCCTCTGAAATATTGTACAATTCCCAATTACTTTGATTATCCAATTTAACTAATTTCCAGTCTCCTTTTCGAATTGCATTTGATCCAAAATGCTCCCAGAAGTAAACTTTTTGAGTTTGATAAGATTCATCACCTCTTAATAAAGGCATTATACTCTTACCCGGAGTGGGGGTAATTTTATTGCCTTTATATTGTGTTGGATATGAACTTTTGGCGAGATCTAAACAGGTAGCCATAATATCCGTTACATGAGCTGGGCGTGAAATAATTGTTCCGTTCTTTAAGCCACCTTTTGGCCAATAAGCAATAAAGGGAGTATTTATACCTCCCTCATAAACTCGTGATTTCCAATATTTAAAAGGTGTATTCGCAGTATGGGACCATACCGGTCCAATTCCTGAAACAACAGTTTGAGATCCAGGAAGGCTATCCTTATTAACTGGAAAAATTACCTTTCTACCATCCCGCGTACTTCCTGCTCTATCAAAACCAGCACCATATTTTGAGGGTCTTTCTGCACTTGCACCATTGTCCGAAAAGAATAAAATTAAAGTATTATCCAGTTCCCCTGTTTCTTCCAATTTCTCTAATAATCTACCAACCGATTGGTCTAATACATCTACCATTGCTGCATGAACCGCCATTGCTCTAATATCCCATTCTTTATTAGGATTTGTTTCCCAAATTTTATCAGGAAACATAAAGGGCGTTAAGCTGCTATTCTTATTTTGAATAATTCCTTTTTGAATAAGTCGCTTATATCGCTCTTCTCTTATTCGGTTCCAACCCACCTTATAAGTATTCATGTATTTTTTAATCTCTGCTTCCGGTGCTTGTAAGGGCCAGTGAGGCGCACAATGTGCTACATAAAGGAAGAAAGGCTCTTTGTTTTTTGAAAATTGCTCTACATAAGCCACCGCAGAATCACCAATTGCGTTAGTATGATAATAATCCTTGGGAACATTTTTGACTTGTTTATTTCCATTAACCAAACTAAAGGGATCAAAATAATCCACCACTCCCCAAATATTCCCATAATATTTATCAAATCCTCTTGAAGTAGGATAGGTAGAAACATCTGCGAAATCACCGTAATTCTCTTGATGTGAAAGCCATTTTAGTTGTTCATCTCCTCCCTTATCAATGGTTTCTGAGACATGCCATTTTCCTGCCATACCCGTTTGATAGCCAGCATCTTTAAGAACTTCGGCAATAGTAACCGTATTAGACTGAAGACTTCCTCTATACCCTGGCTCACCAGCATCCATCGTCATTCTACCTATTCCTGCCTGGTGTGGGTATAAGCCGGTCAAAAAAGACGCTCTGGTTGGACAACATCTTGAAGTATTATAAAATGAATTCGATCTTACACCACTTACAGCTAACTTATCCAGATTAGGAGTTTCAATTTCTCCTCCATAACATCCCAAATCTGAAAAACCCAAATCATCTGCCATAATAACAATTATATTCGGTCTTTCCTCGCTTTGGGAATTGTCCTGTCCATAAGAATGGTGAAATGCTAGACAGAACAATATCAATAAACTAAACAAGGCCTTCTTATATGGTTTTTGTGCGACAGTTCCCATAGGATTGAATTTTAAAAAAAATTATTGTATCGTTTATAAATATTTAATGTATAAATCCTTTAAATAGAATATTCAAAAAAAAATTAATTTAAGGATTTCTTAAAAGACATATAATTATTTTCTTCACAAGAAAAGAGGTCAATTTTTCTGTAATTATGTAAAAAAATGAATCAATTAAGAAAAGGTAAAAATATTTTAAGTAAGCTCAAAATTATACCCCGATTCGCGTAATTTCTGATAATTGACATCATCAAATTTATAAAGAAATGCCCCCCGTCTGGATGAAAACTTGTCCTTTTCATCTAGCTTGATTAAAACATTATATTTTAGTACTTTTTTTCTGAAGTTACGTGCATCAAGATCCTTTTGATAAATAGCCTCATACAATTGTTGAAGTTGAGGTATTGTAAATTTTTCTGGAAGAAGCTCAAAACCAATAGGTTGATAACGTGCTTTACGCCTCAAACGTATAAGTGCGTCTTGAACCATCTGGTTGTGATCAAGCACCAATTTGGGAATTTTATCCAACTCATACCAGTGTGCACCATGTATTTCGATCAATTTTTTATCGTAATCTTCAATTCTAATCAGTGCATATTGACCAATTGATACGCAGCGATAACCTGGATCACGATTTGCAAGGCCATAACTTTTCAGTTCTTCCATGAACACGTTTTTTATTCCAGTAATTTCTGTAAGTACCCTTTTAGCCGCTTCATCAACATCTTCATTAAGATTTACAAAGCTCCCTATTAAGGACCATTCCCCCATAAAGGGTTTCACCCTTCTTTTAAAGATAAGCAGTTTCAGTTTTCCAGTGTCAAATCCAAAAATAATACAATCTGTGGCCACATACATTTTATCTTGTTGGACATAATAGTCTTCTATTTCGACAGCCATAATTATAGATTGGTTATTGTTTGGTCAAAAAAACCACTTTTTTTTCTAATAAAAAATTAATTTGGAAGTCTCATTAATCACATTTGAAATCGTTGAAGTTACATTGAAGCTTATAGAAATTAAGATTGGACAAAAATATTCTTGTGGAAAAAAACCAAATAAATTATTTCTTATCCATCCATACTTCATAATTGCCCCCAGGCTCAATGTTTCCAATAGCAAAATAAGGAATGGCATTGAACGTCACATTTTCTCCGCCAGCATTTGTTGCGCTTCCAGTTACCACATTTACGCCTTCCAATAAGCCAGGTTTAAATGACATTTTCATAGGAACATCTGGGTTTATTTTCAAATTAGCCAGTTCCGGATTATTATTGCCTTCTAAACTATATACAATTGGACCTGAAGCGATGGCTACCTGACCATCCAATACTTTTACATCTTTGCTGCCAGTAATAAATCTGGGCTGCATGGGCAACTCCAACTGAATCTCATCACCTTTTTCCCAGATTCTATCGATGGTGACATAACCATTTTTCGGTTCTACCTCGATTGAATTGCCATTTAAATTAAGTGTTACCGGCATTTTGAGATTCGATTGATAAAGGTCGAAAGGATTTTCTTTCCCTAGCGCCCAGTTAGGAATTCTTATTTTGATAGGTAAGGAGACAGAAGTTTCTGGGAAAACTTTTAAACTTACTTTCCCATCCCAAGGGTACTTGGTCTTCATTTTAAGGGAGATCTTTATATTGTTGTGATTTAGTACAGTTTCATTTCCCACAAAAAGATTTACATACAATGCATTGGACTGGTAGAGATAAATAAAATCTGGCATTTCTGAAACCATCTTTAAAAACATAGGTGGGCAGCAAGGGCAACCATGCCACTCCCAACGGTTATGATGTTCTGATGTTAAAGGGTTTTGATAGGTGTAATGATCACCGGCCAGTGATATTCCTGTCAAAACATTGTTGTACAGCACCCGCTCAAATTCATCCATATACTTTCCCTCACCCATGAGCTGGTTCATGCGTTGGCTAAAAAATCCGGCACCAACTGCAGCGCAGGTTTCCAAATAAGCATCGTTTGGAAGAAAAAAATCTGAACCAAACTTTTCATCATGGGCGATGGCTCCAACGCCACCGGTAATAAACATTCGATGACCCGCCATATTATCCCACAAAGAACTGGCCGTTTGGATATAGCGGGGATCCCCGTTTTCAATAGCAGCTGCTGTAAGACCTGTCGCTAACAACGTAGCCCGCACTGCATGTCCTTCAATAGTTTTTTGTTCCAAAACTGGGATAGAGTCCTGTGCATAATCGCCCCAGGATGGTCGGACATGATTACCATATTTTGGATCATCATATTTATTTTCCTTTATCCATTGCTCCGCCACTTCATTTCCCCAGGCACTCCATAAAGGAAGACTGATATGATTCCCTCTATTCTTCAGCCAAAATTTTGCCAAGTCATAATAATTATCTTCATTAACAGATACACTCATCTTGTTTTTTAATGAAGGCTCATCTTTAAACAACCAGTATAATTTTATAAGAGCTTCCTCCGGGCCAGAATGTGCAGGTACAATATTCTTTTTGGGTGCCGGGCCCATTTCCTGGTACATGTAATTGGAGTATTTAACGGAAACTTCAAGCAGCTTAGTTTTGCCTGTGGCTTTATAGTAGTGAACGCCAGCATCAACAAGCATACCGGCGTTATACACATCATGCTGGAAGCGCAGTAAGCCGCCGTTAAAGCCCCAGCGATGATCCGGTTCCATTAATTGAGTATAAGTATTGAGATATCCGTCAGGATCATTGGCCTGAGCGGCTGCAATTCTATCTATATAGCCATCAATCCTTTCCTCCATGCTTTCATCCGGGTATCGCGCAAGAAAGTCCGAAGCACCACGAATGGTTTCATAAACAAGACCATCATACCAAGGTGGACCATCATGTTTGCCAATGCCTCTTTTACCTTGGGCAACCAGATCAAAATTTTGAAATGCATTTATGGTTGATCCAGATCTTTCGAATTGCGATTTCAAGGAAGGGTCTATCTGAGGATTGTAATTACCCTCAAACTTGTCAAATACATCGTTCAAGGTTGTTTTCCGCCAAGTCTGAAGCTTAGGTCCCCAAAATTTATCGGTTATATTTACCTGTTCAATTCCATTTTTGGGCTTGGAAGCCTTTTGGTTTTTAAACGAACCAAAAGCTAACAAGAAAGCCACAACTAAAACCTTAATCAAAATGCCTTTGAACTTTGATTTTGTCATTATATCAAGAAGTTTTTTCAAAAAATTAAAATTACATTTATTATATTAAATTAGTGTATAAATTACATTTATTTTTAATTGCTTGTTTTTAATTCAAGCTTATATAGAGTATTTTAACCAAAAAAGTTGAGCTCATTTAAGATTAGTAATGCTAAAGATAATTCTTCTCAGCTAAGCTTTTAAAGCCGAATTTCACCTTCTGATTACTTGGATTGTATTCAAAATATTTCCGCTATTTCATTTTTTTTTCAATAAGAATCATTGATTGGAAATGATATCATCCCAATTCAGAATTTATTTAATAAATATATTAATGTAAAAGATACATTTATTACCTTTGTAAGTTTTCAAATTATATGTCAATTCATAATATCCATGATAAATAGTAATTCATTAGAAAGAATGTCCATCAATAATTTTTTTAAAACAGATAATCCCTGTGTATATGTGGAATCCCCTGGCCGAATTAATTTGATTGGGGAACATACCGATTATAACAATGGTTTTGTAATGCCCACAGCCATCGATAAAAAGATCTATTTTGAACTAAGAAAAAATGATAGTCCCGCCAAATGTTCCATTTATAGCGAAACCTTCGATAACCTTTTAAATTTTGATTTACAGAAAGTTGAGAAAAGCAGTTCCACGTGGGAAAATTATATTCTAGGAGTTGTAAATGAACTTCAAAAAGCAGGAAAAAAACTGGAAGGTTTTGATTGCTACATTAAAAGCGAACTGCCAATTGGTGCAGGAATCAGTTCTTCGGCCGCTCTGGAATGTGGATTGGCTTCAGGATTAAACAAATTGTTTGACCTGAATTTATCAAAATTGGAAATCGTGAATTTATCTCAGGCTGCAGAGAATAATTTTGTAGGTTCTCAATGCGGAATTATGGATCAGTACGCTTCTGTAATGAGTAAAAAAGATCATCTTATCTTACTGGATTGCCTTTCGCTAGACGCACAATTTATTCCAGCAAATTTTAAATCCTGTAAGGTCCTCCTGGTAAATTCCAAAGTGTCCCATAGCCTTGCCGAAGGTGAATATAACACTAGACGCAAGGAATGCGAATCGGGATTGAAAATTATTCAGGAGAAAAATAAAGAAGTCCATACTCTTCGGGATGTGACTTTAGAATTGCTAAATTCCTCCAAAGCTCAATTAACGGCAAAACAATATAACCGCGTTTTATATGTTTTACAGGAAAACAAGCGGGTGCTTGAGGCGGCCAATTTTTTAAAAATAGGTAATCTACCAGCTTTCGGAAAATTGATGTATCAATCGCATTATGGACTTCGAGACTTGTACGAAGTGAGTTGCAAGGAGCTGGATTTCCTTGTGAAATTTTCAGAAAAAAAGGATTTTATCTACGGCTCCCGCATGATGGGGGGCGGATTTGGTGGTTGTACAATCAATCTAATTGAAGAAGCGCATATTGCAGATTTTACTGAGGAAGTTAAAATTGCATATCAAAATGAATTTAATTTAGTTCCGGAAATGATCACGGTTGTTCCGGGTGAAGGGACGATTGTATAATGAGGAAATGAAAATTCCTTTTGAAAATTAAGATTAGATACAACAACTTTTAACGCAGAATACAAGTTGCATAAAATGTATGATTGGAATTTATCCGCAGGTAAGTTGGTGAATTAAAAATATATTAAATAACTCGAAAATGAACAACATAAATAATACCCCTCATAGAAGATTTAATATTTTAACAGGAGAATGGATCCTGGTTTCCCCACACAGAACCAAACGTCCATGGCAGGGGAAAACGGAAAAAAACATAGAGGGAAAAAATCCTGATTATGTGGGTGATTGTTATTTATGCCCTGGGAATAAACGTTCCAGTGGTGAAGTGAACCCTGATTATAAGGAAGCCTTTTCATTTGGAAATGATTTTCCGGCCCTTTTACCAGATGGTAATGAAGAGAAAATTGACAATGGACTTTTAATTGCCGAATCTGAAACTGGGATTTGCAAGGTGGTCTGTTTTTCCCCCAATCATTCCCTAACGCTTCCTGTTATGGAAGTAACAGATATCGTAAAAGTGGTACAAACCTGGAAGAAAGAATATGTTGAGCTAGGTGCGAACACAAATATCAATTACGTGCAAATCTTTGAAAATAAAGGCGCGATTATGGGCTGCAGCAATCCGCATCCACACGGTCAAATCTGGTCTCAAAGATCAATTCCGCCAGAAATTATAAAAAAATCGGCTCACCTTAAAGAATATTGGGAAACCAAGAAGATGAGTTTGTTACAGGCTTATTTAGAGCAGGAATTGGAATTAAAGGAGCGAATTGTCCTTGAAAACGAACATTTTGTAGCATTAGTTCCTTATTGGGCAATATGGCCTTATGAAGTGATGATTATTCCGAGGAAACATTATCAGCATATCGGCCAACTGAATTCAGAGGAAGATCAGTCATTTGCAGAGATCATCAAAAATTTGTGTATTAAATACGACAATATATTTGAAACCTCTTTTCCTTATTCCTCTGGGATCCATCAGCAGCCGACAGATGGAGAAATGCATCCTGAATGGCATTTTCATATGTCCTTTTATCCACCCTTATTACGCTCAAAAACTATCAAGAAGTTTATGGTAGGATATGAATTATTCGCAAGCCCACAAAGGGATATCACGGCAGAACAGGCTGCTAAAACAATTCGGGAGCAATCAGCTATTCATTATACATCTAAGTGAAGATGGAGAAAAAATGCACCTTAAAGGATCTAGCAATAATATTGAACCTGGCGGTTTCCACTGTTTCAAAGGCATTAAACAACAGTTCAGAAATTAGCGAATTAACTAAGATTAAGGTTCAAAATACTGCACAATTATATAATTACACTCCCAATAGATCTGCTCAAAACTTAAAGTCGAAAAAAACTAAAACCATAGGAGTAATTGTCCCTGATTTACTTTCTCATTTTTTTGCAATGGCTATTCATGGGATTGAAACTGAAGCAAACTTAAAAGGTTACAAAATAATAATTTGTTTATCTAACGAGACCAGGAAAAAGGAATCGGAAAGTATAAAGACATTGATAAATGGAAGTGTAGACGGCCTGATTATTTCTTTATCTAAAGAAACACAAGTCACTGGTGATTACAGACATTTTGAACAGGCCCTTAAATACAATTTTCCAATTGTTCTTTTTGACCGCACTTTCGACGAGATGATCTGCGATAAAATAAGCATAAACGACCAATTGGCAGCAAAAGATGCTACAGAACACCTATTGAAAACAGGCTGTCAAAATATTATTTTTCTTTCAACCATTTTCGGTACCAGCGTAGGTGAAAATAGAAAGCTTGGATATCTGGATGGTCTTAAAAACACAGGGATACAAAGTTGCGTTTTAAATATAGAGGATTACAATTCCTTTGAACAATTGTTATTACAGCAATTGCGAGATATAAAAGTGGACGGAATAGTTGCAGCAGATGAATTATCAGCAATTTCAACTATTAAATATGCCCTCAAAAACTCCTTCAAGATACCTGAGGACATTTCTGTTATTGGATTTACCAATGGAGTTTTAGCTGAAAATTATGTGCCCTCACTTACCGTGGTGGATCAGCAAGCAACAGAACAAGGCACTCTTGCTGCAAATACTCTTATTAAACGGCTGAATATAAAAATTCCTACTGAAACAGTAAATCACACTTTAGAAACTTCAATAATTCAAAGACAATCCACTTTTCCTTTAGCCTTTCCTAGAACTAAAAGCAATAAAGAATAGATAGTAAAATTAACCTTGCTCAATTACCAAATTTTCCTTTTAGTTTGACAAAATTCTCCATTGATTAATTTTAAGATTTCCGTTTCTTCCAAATTTTGACAAAATGTAGATTCCATTTAGAATAAATAAAATTCCCGCCATAATATTTATCTGGTTATTAAACCAATATCGGGATTATAGATATGTAGAAAACTGATGAAAAGCAACAAAACCAGAGTTTTAAAACAAAATTTACTGTAACTTTCACTATTATTAATGATCATTCAAGCCAATTGTTTAATAATGTCTTCAATAATTTTCTCCCGACATATTCTGGCATTTATTTTAATAGGTATTAATCTGGCAGTTTTTGCTGGAGAATTTCCTTCCAAAAAAATTGATACCACTAAACCTAAAGTAGTTATAGCTGATACAACCTTGGTTGAAAAAGAGGAAATTATTATTCTTTGGACCCAAAAAAATGCATTCGGAGTTAACATGAGTGAAGTGGCTTTTGTAAACTGGAACGCTGGAGGAAATAATTCAGTTTCAGCATTGTTCTTCGGTAATTTTCAACGTAATTTTAAGAAAAAATTACTATCCTGGAAATCAAATGCCTCATTGCGATTTGGCCTGAATGCACAAAAAGGTAGGATTTTAAGGAAGACTGAAGATCAACTTTCATTCAATTCTACTTTTGGATATCGACGGGGACCTAACTCAAATTTTCGATATTCCGCAAAATTGAATTTCAACACACAGTTTGCAATCGGATATAAATATCCAAATAGGGAGAAACCAATCTCAAAATTTATGGCTCCGGCTTACGCCTTTTTGGGAATAGGCACGGAATATTCCGCCCCTAATGAAGACTTGAATATTTATCTCTCACCGGTTACTCAAAAATCGACATTTGTTTTTGACCAGACCTTAGCAAATGAAGGAATGTTTGGCGTTGCCCCAGCTATACGGGATGAAGAAGGGAAAATTGTTGAAGAAGGTGAAAATGTTAATTCTGAATTTGGAGTTCTGCTAACCAGTGGTTTTAAAAAGGAGATTTTCACCAATGTAAATTTGAATAATGAGGTTAGAATTTATTCTGACTATTTAAATAAATTTGGAAATGTAGATGTAGACTGGCAGCTAAATTTAAACCTTGTGGTAAACGATTTTATTAAAGCCAATGTAGGTTCCCATGTTAGATATGATGACGATGTAAAGGTGAAAAAGGATACAAATAACGACGGCAAACTTGAAACCCTGGGATCAAGAATTCAATTTAAACAACTACTGGGAATAGGAATGGTTTATGAATTTTGATCCTGAAATTTCTTAATCTTTAGTCGCCTCGTTAATCCATCTCAGAATAAATTTTTTAACATCCCATCATTCTAGTTATGAGAAAATAGCCATTAATTAAAATATTACATAACATCAGTTATTCCTGGTTGAGGGATAGGATAATTTCCGTCCGCTCCTGGAAGAGATGGAGGAGTAGAATTCCAATCTAATTCTGGGGGCATTAATTCCAATTCTGATTTCAATGCCTCATCCCAATGTACTATTTTTCCGGAGTAAGTTGCCATTCTTCCCAAAATTGCGGTCATAGTGCTTTTTGCTCCATATTCAGCATTATTTATCACCTCGTTGTTTCGGATTGAAGCAAAAAGTTTATCATGTTCTACCTGGTAAGGATTGGGGTCTGCTTCATTCTTATATTCAAAAATGTTATTTCCTTCTAAATCAACTATACTGGCTGCCCCGGCATCATTCATATCAATAGAACCTTTTGTGCCCTGAAAGGCCTCTCCTACTTTAGACCAAGTTCCAGGCTGATGACGACACTGGCTAGAAATTACAGCGCCACTAGGATATTTGAACTCCACAAAATGATGGTCAAAAATCTCGCCGTGCTCAGGTCCTTTTCTAACCTGGCGTCCACCCATGCCTTGAGCGGAAACAGGATACTCTCCAATAAACCAATTTGCGACATCAATATTATGTATATGCTGTTCAAGGATAT
>Ga0307486_1001227_pt1 | contig 20298 bp, 16 predicted proteins | sample CBIW02metaG_FD_203663 | JGI IMG/M metagenome (GOLD analysis project Ga0307486, IMG submission 203663) | Sea-ice brine microbial communities from Beaufort Sea near Barrow, Alaska, United States - CBIW 0.2 | ecosystem: Environmental > Aquatic > Marine > Coastal | place: USA: Alaska | collected...
GATCTTATAAAAGTGTGCTCTACTTTGTAGCGGATGCAAAGTTCATCGATTGCTATTAAATCATTTAAATTCATGAGCGTAATTTTTGCAATTCTTTAAATAATTCCTTTTCGCGGGCGGTAAGATCCGTTGGCATTTTAATTTGATAGGTAATGTACAAATCTCCAAATTGCCCCTCTTTTTTATTTTTCGGAAAACCTTTTCCTTTCAATTTAATTTGTGTTCCAGGTTGGGTTTCGGGTTTTACATTGAGCTTCACCTTTCCGGTAAAAGTATCAATCGTGATCTCGCCACCCAATATTGCAGTATAAAAATCTACATCTACCGTGGTGTATAAATTTTCCTTTTCCCGCTTGAATTTGGTGTCGTTTACTATGTTAAAAGTGATCAGGAGATCGCCTTTTGGCCCGCCCTGAATTCCAGGGCCACCGTGTCCTTTTATTTTTATGGTTTGGCCGTTTTCGACCCCGGCAGGAATGGTTATCCGGATGTTTTTTCTGTTTACGGTAAGGGTGTGTTTTTTGCTGGTGTAAACATCAGATAAATTAAGCTGAAGTTCGGCATTGTAATCCTGTCCTTTATATTGGGGACTTCTGCCAGTGCCCCTTGATCTTGCACCGCCCCCGAACATTTGTTCAAAAAAATCGGAGAAAGTATCATTATCAAAATTACCGGAATAGGATTGTTGCCTGCCACCACCAAAACCCCTGCCATATTGTTGCTGTTGCTGGCGCTGTGCATGTTCAAACTGCTCTGCATGTTCCCAGTCTTTACCGTGCTTGTCGTATTTTTTGCGTTTTTCGGGATCGCTAAGCACCTCATTCGCTTCATTTATTTGCTGAAATCTAGCCTGTGCGCTTTTGTCGTTTGGATTGAGGTCCGGATGGTATTTTCGCGCAAGTTTCCTATAGGCTTTTTTGATGTCTGCCTGGCTGGCCGATTTATCGAGTTCCAGAATTTTGTAGTAGTCTATAAACTCCATTTAATTTTTAGGATATTGGTTAGCTCTAAATTAAGGATTCTAAAACGTAATGAATAATAAAATTTTTTAAATTTTTCGATTAGCAATTAAATTTACTAAAACGGTTTTTCAATAATGGATTGATAATTTTGAGATCTTCAATCGGAATTCCCCAAAAACAAGAGGCTATTTTAATCAGTTCTAAATTGAATTTATAACAACCTAAAAATTTGTTAAAAACTAGAAGTAGATGTACTTTTGGTCGTAAAAATTTTATAAAATAATCAAATCAATGGGTGGATTCCTTAAATCTTCAGTAGCAAAAAAGTTTGCTATGGCTTTATCAGGACTTTTTCTAGTCCTGTTTTTAGCTCAACACTTTATTATTAACCTAACATCGGTCTTTAGTCCCGATGTTTTTAACGAGATTTCCCATTATATGGGTACCAACTTTCTTGTTCAGGCCATTGTGCAACCCATACTTATTTTTGCCGTGGTGTTTCATTTTATAATGGGGCTTGTTCTTGAAATTAAAAATGGGAAGGCAAGAAAAATTAGTTACTCTAAATTCAACGGAGGTGCAAATGCTAGTTGGATGTCCAGAAACATGATTTTTTCAGGTGCTGTGATCTTAGCTTTCCTTGGGCTTCACTTTTATGATTTTTGGTTTCCGGAAATAGCTCATAAATACTTGGAGTCACATCCGGAAGATGCTACAAGATATTTCGGGGAATTGGTGTCAAAATTTCAAAGTCCTGTAAGAACTGGATTGTATGTTGTGTCCTTTATATTTTTAATGCTTCACCTGCTGCATGGGTTTGCTTCTTCATTCCAGTCTGTTGGTTTTAACAATAAATATTCGAAAGGACTAAAAGGATTTACCGTTGCTTTTGCGATAGTTGTTCCGTTAGGGTTTATTTTTATAGCTCTCTTTCATTATATTAACGTTTAATAGGTAAGATTTATGTCAGTTTTAGATTCAAAGACACCTGAAGGACCACTTTCAGAAAAGTGGTCAAAATATAAAGATGAGATTAACCTGGTTAATCCCGCGAATAAAAGAAATATTGATGTTATTGTTATAGGAACCGGTCTTGCCGGTGGAAGTGCTGCCGCAACCCTGGCCGAGCTTGGATATAACGTGAAAACATTTTGTTATCAGGATTCCCCGCGTAGAGCGCATTCAATTGCCGCCCAGGGAGGAATTAATGCAGCAAAGAACTATCAAAATGATGGGGATTCTATTTACCGGCTTTTTTATGATACGGTAAAAGGGGGGGATTATCGCTCCCGTGAAAGCAATGTATATCGTTTGGCCGAAGTTTCGGGAAATATTATAGACCAGTGTGTTGCCCAAGGAGTTCCCTTTGCAAGAGAATATGGAGGATTATTGGATAACCGCTCATTTGGTGGAGTTCTGGTTTCCCGTACGTTTTATGCTAAAGGACAAACAGGACAACAATTGTTGCTTGGCGCATATTCTGCGATGAATCGCCAGATAAATCGTGGAAAAATTAAAGCTTACAACAGGCACGAAATGCTTGACCTGGTGGTTGTAGGAGGAAAGGCCCGTGGAATTATTGCAAGGGATATGGTTTCCGGTGAAATCCAGAGACATAGTGCTCACGCGGTCGTGATCGCTTCCGGAGGTTATGGAAATGTATTTTACCTTTCCACCAATGCAATGGGAAGCAATGCAACTGCAGCCTGGAAAGTTCATAAAAAGGGAGCGTATTTTGCAAACCTTTGTTTTACGCAAATTCACCCAACCTGTATTCCTGTTTCGGGAGATCACCAGTCAAAACTGACTTTGATGTCTGAATCGCTTAGGAATGATGGAAGAATCTGGGTTCCGAAGAAGATTGAAGATGCAGAGGCCATAAGGACCGGGAAATTAAAACCTACGGAACTTAAAGAAGAAGACAGGGATTATTATTTGGAGAGGAGATATCCTGCATTTGGGAACCTGGTGCCACGTGATGTGGCTTCCAGAGCAGCAAAAGAACGTTGTGATGCCGGTTACGGTGTTAATAAAACGGGTGCAGCAGTTTATCTTGATTTTAGCGCTGCATTTATGCGATATGGAAGTGAGACTGCTAAAATTCAGCATATTGAAAATCCTACCAATGAAAAAATCATTGCTTTAGGAAAAGCCGTCATAGAAAGCAAATACGGGAACTTATTTGAGATGTACGAGAAAATTGTAGATCAAAATCCTTACGAAACCCCAATGATGATTTACCCCGCGGTTCACTATACCATGGGAGGAATCTGGGTAGATTACAATTTACAAACCACAATTCCCGGATGTTATTCTTTAGGGGAAGCCAATTTTTCAGATCACGGTGCAAACCGCCTGGGAGCTTCAGCTTTGATGCAAGGTTTGGCCGATGGCTATTTTGTATTGCCTTATACAATTGGAAATTATTTGGCTGATGATATCAGGACCGGACCAATTTCTACCGAATCGCCTGAATTTGAGGCGGCGGAAAAGAATGTTCGCGATCAAATGGATAAATTGATCAATAATAAAGGGACAAAATCTGTAGATCATTTCCATAAACGCCTTGGAAAAATTATGTGGGATAAGGTTGGAATGTCCCGTAATGCAATACACCTTGCTGAAGCGATTGATGAAATTAAAGCACTTCGGGAAGAGTTTTATAAAGATGTACGGGTTCCCGGGATTGCAAATGAAATGAATCCTGAACTCGAAAAGGCTGCCAGAGTATCCGATTATATGGAACTGGCGGAATTGTTTGCCAAAGATGCTTTGCACCGGAATGAATCCTGTGGAGGCCACTTTAGGGAAGAATACCAAACAAAAGACGGGGAAGCCCTTCGGGATGATGAGAACTTTAAGTATGTAGCTGCCTGGGAATACACCGGAAATCCGGCTGAGGCAATCCTGCATAAGGAACAACTGAATTATGAAAATATTGAACTTAAAACAAGGAGCTATAAATAAGATATGAGATTTTAGTATTGAGTATTGAGACTTGAAGTCTAAAATGCTCACTGCTCATTACTCAATACTCACTACTCAATACTCAATACTAGAAAGTATGAAGCTTACACTAAATATTTGGCGTCAAAAAAACGCTTCCGCTAAAGGAAAAATTGAAACCTATAAAATAGACGGAGTTGAACCTGACATGTCCTTTCTGGAGATGTTGGATGTACTTAATGAAGGATTTGTAGCTAAGGATCAGGAACCTGTGGTTTTTGATCACGATTGCCGCGAAGGTATTTGTGGTGCCTGTAGCTTACAAATAAATGGAGAACCACATGGGCCGGACAGGGGCATTGCAACCTGCCAGTTACATATGCGAAAATTTAATGATGGAGATACCATTGTAATTGAGCCGTTCAGGGCAACCGCATTTCCTGTAATAAAGGATTTGATGGTGGACAGAAGTGCTTTTGACAGGATCCAGCAAGCCGGTGGATATATCTCGGTAAATACCTCTGGGAATACCCAGGATGCCAATAATATTCCAATCAGCAAGGAAGATTCAGATCTTTCTTTCAATGCCGCGACCTGTATAGGTTGTGGTGCCTGCGTAGCAGCTTGTAAAAACGCGAGCGCTATGTTGTTTACCGCTGCAAAAGTGAGCCAGTTTGCTTTGCTTCCCCAAGGTAAATTGGAAGCCAACAAGCGGGTACTTGCTATGGTGGAACAAATGGATAAAGAAGGTTTTGGGAATTGTACCAACACCGGCGCCTGTGAAATTGAATGCCCAAAAGGTATTTCTCTTGAAAACATCGCGCGTATGAACCGTGAGTTCATGTCTGCCACCACAAAAGGATAAAATTTCCCTTATAAAAATAATTCAATCCCGGTTTCTTTTAGAATCCGGGATTTTTTTTGCATCTTATTTAAAAAATAATCAATGCACCTTTCAAATCTTTTTGAATCAAAATTACAAGGCGAAAAAGACAGTATTTTCACCATAATGAGCCAAATGGCCGGAAAACATAACGCACTGGACCTTTCTCAGGGTTTTCCCAATTTTGAGACCGACGATCACTTGAAAGAATTGGTGACAAAAGCGATGAAAACCGGTCATAATCAATATGCTCCAATGGCAGGCGTATTGGAGCTTAGGCACGAAATTGTTAAAAAGATCGAAGCCTTATACGGAAAAAAATATGATGGGAATGCCGAAGTAACGATCACTCATGGTGCCACACAGGCAATTTATTCAGCCATAACGGCATTTGTCCATAAAGGAGATGAAGTTGTTGTTTTTAAGCCTGCATACGACACTTATGAGCCAAGCATCAAGCTGAATGGAGGTGTCCCGGTTTTAATTCAGTTAAAAGGAATTGATTTTAGTATTGACTGGCAGGAGGTGGAGGAAAAGATCACTTCAAAAACCAGGATGATCATCATAAATACCCCTCACAACCCCAGCGGCACTTTACTGAGTGAATCTGATATGAAGAAACTGGAAAATTTATTAAAAAATACTGATATTATTTTGCTGAGTGATGAGGTTTATGAGCACCTTGTTTTTGATGATAACAAACATCATAGCGCGGTTTCATTTCCAGGTTTGGCAGAACGGGCCGTGGTTTGCGCTTCCTTCGGAAAAACCTTTCACAACACGGGTTGGAAAACCGGTTACTGCGTGGCTCCGGAAGAATTGATGAGGGAAATTAGAAAAGTCCATCAGTTAACTGTTTTTTGTGTAAATCATCCCATGCAGCAGGCCTATGCTGAATATCTTAAAACCCCGGAAAATTATCTCAACCTGGGGAAATTTTATCAGAAAAAAAGAGATCGGTTTCTGGAATTGATAAAAGGCAGTAGATTTAAAGGAAAAGCATCTGCGGGTACTTATTTTCAACTATTGGATTACTCGGATATTACGGGAGAAAATGATGTTGAATTTTCCCATCGCCTGATAAAGCAGTACAAAATAGCTACCATCCCGGTTTCAGTTTTTAATATTGATAAAAAGGATAATAAACAATTGCGGTTTTGTTTTGCGAAAACCGATGAAACCCTTGTAAAAGCTGCGGAAATATTAAATAAGATCCAATAAGTTCCTTTTGCCCAATTATTGCCTTTTCAAACGTTCATTCACATAACTGCGAACCAATTCTGTAGTAATCCCAAATAATACGTGGGCGAATAATTCATTGGCCTGCATCCTAACCGGAATATTTTTGGGTTTTGATTCCAGGCCCAAAATGGGTAGGGAAGTTTCGTGGGTAGAAACCCAGGTTGTTGCTCCTAAAATAGCTCCATCAATCAACTTAAATTCATCCTTATCCTTCTTTCCAAATCCGTAGGCTGCCCCAATGCTGGCTCCAAAGGGAAAATTCACCAGCTGTTCGGCCAAAGCTTCATGATCCCTGCTAATGGGACTTCCCAGGATCTTGGTCGATAAATTGTCTACTATTTTTATCTGGGCTGATCGTTGTTCGATTTTTCTTACTGGAAGAAATTTTTCAATAATAGTTTTAACAGCGGTTCCGGCAAGACCGCCTAAAAACCCCGCAATTAAACCCCTTGAGGTGCTGGAAACGAAAGAATTTCTTTGAAAAAAACTATCTTGGTTCATATTAATGCATTTTAGAATAAAATTATTTATATTCTTTTTTTTAAACAATCATTTAACATGTATTTAGGAGGACAGTTTTAAAATTTCAAAAAATTTGAATATGTGCAAAAATTTAAACACCGCAATAATCCAGGCAGATCTTGCCTGGGAGAATACAGAAAAAAACCTGAATTCATTTTCTGAAAAAATCAATTTTATCGATAAAGATGTCGATTTGATCGTGTTGCCGGAAATGTTCAGTACCGGTTTTTCCATGAATGCTGAAAATCTTGCAGAACCACCCCAAGGTCCTGCTTTTAAATGGATGCAGGAAATAGCCAGAAAAAGAAATGTCGCTGTAACAGGGAGTGTAATAGTTAAGGAAAATAATAATTTTTACAACCGGTTGTTTTTCGTATTCCCGGATACTACTTTTAAAACCTACGATAAGCGACACACCTTTACCCTCGCCCGGGAAGATCAAACTTATACCGCCGGCAATGAGAGGTTAATTGTCGAATATAAAGGTTGGAAAATTTGCCCGCTTATATGCTATGATCTTCGCTTCCCGGTTTGGGCCAGAAATACCGTGGATTATGATTTGTTGATCTATGTTGCCAACTGGCCAGAAACCCGGATTCACGCCTGGGACATTTTATTGCAGGCAAGAGCCATAGAAAATATGTCCTACTGCATTGGGGTTAACAGAACTGGTTCTGACGGAAATAAACATCGGTACAATGGTCATTCGGCCATATACGACTGTTTGGGAAAACCTTTGTTTAAAAACGATCGGGAAGCCGAATTCACACAAGTGCTGAGCCTGGAAAAATCACATGTTTCCGAAACCCGTGAAAAGCTGAAATTTCTTCAGGACAGGGATAGCTTTAGTTTAGGATAAAAGTTTCGTTGATATCCCAATTTGGCCGTATGTCCAGTAGATCCGGAAAATAAATAATTTCCTCGGGCTTGGTTTTCAAAAGGTAATTTCCGGTATCCCACTTCCCATTTTCATTACTGTCATAGATCACCCGGATGAAGTACTTTCCGGGAGGGACCAATTCAAACCGAAGGTTGCTTTCTGATGTGGAAAATTTTTCGGCTTTTATAATCCCTTTTTCATCGGTAAGTTGGACTATAATTGGGAACTTTTTGATGTTTTGCAAGTTGAGGCCCAGGTTTCCGTAATCGGAAAATGCCCTTGTTTTTATGTTGGCCTGGATGGTATCGTTTGTAGAATTGAAAAAATCGGTCAATGCACCTGGCAAAACAGTAATACGATAGGTTTCATTTTCAATTTGATCAAACTTCAAAAGAACTGAATTTTCATAAGGGATCAATTCCGAAGAAAAATTTACGGCGAGAGAATCCTTATTCAAAATATGAATCAGGGAATCATTTTTCCCCAATAAAGGAATTGTGGATTTTAAAAATACTTTTTTGCCAAAATCCAGATTTCCGGAAGGTTCTAAGGTAATTCTCAGGGAATCTTTTGGGTTCTCCGATATTCGTGTCAGCAAAGTATCTATGCGGTTTGGCGCAGATACTTGCATCCAAAGGCTATCTGTTTGCAATTGTGGTTTAAACCACAAATAAAGGCTGTCTTTGCCGGTTACTTTAGAAATTCTGTAATCAAAATCTGCTTCCGGCGTATTTAGGGGTTTAAATTTTAAACTGTCCAGATTTACTTTTCCCCGGTAACCAATCAAAATTTTCTGCTGACCTTCCTGTTTTGGTCGTTCTGCCTTAAAGGCCAGCTCTTCCTTAAACATTACCAGGTTATAGGTAGTATCCGATGGTATATTTATATGTTGATCCATAAAAGCAATTTTTTCCTTCCCCGGATTGTATTTGTAATCGCTGTTTAAGTCCTGTACCGCCAGTAATTGATAGGTTCCTTCCTTTAAATTAGAGAGTTCAAAAATTTTAAGGCTGTCCAGGGTATTTGTAATATATCTGGGAGGGTCTTTATAAACCAGGGAATCTGAAAAATCCTCATTTACTTCATATAACATCACCGAAATGAACGGATTGGCTTCCTTTAAAAGCGCATCTGAAACCTTTCCCGAAATGCTCAGGGAATCTATATAACTGCCTGTAGAAAAAACGTATTTAAAATAGGGTAGCGGGTTGCCCTCGTTGTTGTCCACCACGCTATTTCCAAAGTTAAAAGCATAGGTAGTATTTTCCTGCAGGGTGTCATTAATCTGGATCCTGACATATTTTTGTGCCGAACCCAGTGGGGTTATATCCGGTTTTGGGGCCATTGGTGGGGAAATGATAATTTGTTGCTGGGGTTTTTCCAGTTTAATATATTCATCAAAATATATTCGAATTTCCTTTTTATTAAAATTCACCGAATAATTTTCCGGTGCAGCGCGCAAAAATGCCGGCGGAATGGAATCTAGCAATCCTCCCGTGGGAGTTCCTCTTTTTGCACATTGCACAAAAAGCAATGAGATAATCAGAATTAATAATCCGGAAATATGTTTTTTCATGAACACCAGAATTTTAAGCAAAGAAACAATTATTTTTTCTTTCTTTCAGCCTGCAACTGCCATGGTTGCAATGCTTATTTTTACACCTCCTGCTTGTTTAAGCGTGTTGGCGCACGCTTCAAGAGTGGCTCCGGTGGTGATAAGATCGTCTACCAATAAAACGTGTTTATTTTTAATGTCCTGAGGCCTTGCAAGAATAAAAGTTTCTTCAATATTTCCCCATCGTGCTAATCGCTCCTTTATGGTTTGTGTGGTCGTAAAAGATTTTTTTAGAAGCACCTGGTCTAAATATTGAATTTTTAAGGCGTCGGCAATTTCCTTTCCAAAACCCTCCACCTGGTTGAAACCCCTTGAGCGTAATTTCAATTTATGCAAGGGTACAGGAATAACCAAATCTATTTCCCGGAAGGCTGGCATTTTTTCCAATTCTGCGCCCAGCCAAGTTCCCAGAAAAGCGCCAATTTCCTGCTGACCTTTATATTTTAACTGATGAATTAACTTTTGAACGCTGCCTTTCTTTTTAAAGATCATCAGGGATGTCGCATTTTCAACGGGAACCCTACCATAAAATACTTTTTTGACAGGGTTTTCGTTATAAAGATGATAATTGGTAACAGGAAGCTCATGTAAGCACCTCAAACAAACAATTCGCTCATTCTTGAGCAATATTCCATCACAGATCTGGCAGGTTTTAGGATAAAATAAATTGAATAATTCGTGAAACATTTGTTAATCAATTGTAATTTGCATTTTTTAACTCCTAAATTTACAAACTAAATTACATATTATGATGACTGAAAAGAAAAGTAATAATGCACTTAAGATTTTAACGGGGGTTTTGGCTGTTGCCTTGATCGCCCTTGGGATTTATACCATTAAATTTTACAATGAAGAAAAAGAGAATAAGGCAATCCTTCAAAAAGAAAAAACTGTTATTGAAGATGAGCTTAACGATTTAATTATTAAATATGATGAGGCTATCGCCACGAATGATGTGATGGATCAAAACCTGGTTGATGCCCGTGAGCGCATTTCAATGCTTTTGGATTCTGTAAAAGATGCTGAAGCTAACCTGGTGCTTATTTCCAGGTACCGCAGGGAAATAGGGTCTCTAAAAAACGAGAAAGATCGCTTGTTCAGGGTTGTAGACAGTCTTAGCAATCAAAACATGATGCTAACAACTACTATAGACAGTACAAATACGGTCTTGGCTCAAAGAGTTCGCTTATCCGATTCCTTGCAGGTAACCAATCAAAATTTATCAACCAAAGTTGACAGGGCAGCCCAGTTAAAGATCACCTCATTAAAGGGGATGGGAGTAATTGTTCGCAACAGCGGGAAATTGGTTGAAAATGACAGAATAGGAAGAATAGACCAAATAAGGACGTGTTTTACCATAACCGAAAACGCTTTGGCATCGCCCGGTGAAAGAGATATTTATGTTCAGGTATATAATCCCAAAAACGAACTTGTGGGCGACCAGATTGTCGTACAACACGAGGGTGGGCCTATGGTTTACAGCGCACAATCCAAGGTGTTCTACGAAAATGAAGAACTGGATGTATGTATCCTTTCAAATACCATAGTGGAAAAATTGATGGAAGGGACTTATAAGGTCTACATTTATGCGGGGCCACAATTAATTGGCACTTCATCCTTTAACTTGAAATAATAATAATTAAAAAAAATCAGGAACCGCCTTGAACTTTATCAAGGCGGTTTTTTTATTTTTGCATTATGGCAAAACAAGAAGACTTATTTAAAAATGTGATTTCCCATGCAAAAGAGTATGGATATATTTTCGCATCCAGTGAGATTTACGATGGTTTAAGTGCGGTTTATGACTATGGTCAAAACGGGGCAGAATTAAAAAAGAACATCAGGGAATATTGGTGGAAAAGCATGGTGCAAATGCATCAAAACATTGTTGGGTTAGACGCATCTATCCTGATGCACCCAAAAACCTGGGTTGCTTCAGGGCATGTCGATGCTTTTAACGATCCGTTAATTGATAATAAAGATTCAAAAAAACGCTATCGTGCCGATGTTTTGGTGGAAGATTTTGCTGAAAAATTGAATATTAAAGCCCTGAAAGAAATAGACAAAGCAAAAAAACGCTTTGGAGATGCTTTTGATGAACAGGAGTTTGTCACTACAAATGAAAGGGTAAAAGGGTATCTCACCCTACGAAAAGTGATTCTTAAACGTCTGGGAGATTCCCTGACCCGGGAGGATCTAAAAGATGTAAAAGCTTTAATTGAAGAATTGGAAATTGCCGATCCTGAAACAGGGTCAAAAAACTGGACCGAAGTGCGCCAGTTCAATTTGATGTTTGGCACCAAAATGGGCGCATCTGCCGATACTTCTACCGATTTGTATTTACGACCTGAAACCGCACAGGGGATATTCGTGAATTTTGCAAATGTCCAGAAAACAGGAAGGATGAAAATTCCTTTCGGAATAGCGCAAACAGGAAAAGCCTTTAGAAATGAAATTGTTGCAAGGCAATTTATTTTCAGGATGCGTGAGTTTGAACAGATGGAGATGCAATTTTTTGTGCGTCCCGGAGAAGAAATGAAATGGTATGAGCACTGGAAGGAAGCCCGTATCAAATGGCATTATTCCCTGAAACTGGGAGAAGAAAATTACCGTTTTCACGATCACGATAAATTGGCGCATTATGCCAATGCCGCAACCGATATTGAATTTGATTTTCCCTTCGGATTCAAGGAACTGGAAGGTGTACATTCCCGCACCGATTTCGATTTAAAAGCCCACGAAGAACATTCCGGGAAGAAATTGCGCTTTTTTGATCCTGAACTCAAGGAGAATTACGTCCCTTATGTGATAGAAACTTCCATAGGTCTGGACAGGATGTTCCTGGCCGTTTTGTCATCATCGTTAAAAGAAGAAACCTTGAAAGATGGTTCTTCCAGGACGGTTTTGAAATTACCGGCAATCCTGGCGCCTACCAAAGCAGCCATACTCCCCCTGGTAAAAAAGGATGGTCTACCCGAACTTGCCCAGGAAATCGTAGATGAATTAAAATGGGATTTTATGGTTCAGTACGATGAAAAAGATGCTATTGGCAGAAGATATCGCCGTCAGGATGCAGCGGGAACTCCCTTGTGCATCACCGTAGATCACGATTCTTTGGAAGACAGATCAGTTACTGTTCGTTATAGGGATTCCATGGAACAAAAAAGAGTGCCAATATCAGAATTGGCAAATATCATTAGGGAGGAAGTAGATTTTAAGAATTGGATGAAGGGGTAAACCCAAACTCATATAATAAATAAAAGAGGCAATTATAATAATTAATTGCCTCTTTTATTTATTATATTCTATAATTGACTATTTTTAAAGTCTTAATGGCAAATTGCTACTTTTCAGAATAATATGGTCAAGATTTTACAATATTTAAGCTTTTTTTTATTTCTTTTTTCGCTGCAGGTTACAGCGCAGAAAAGGGAAATTTCGGGCCCGGTATATATAGATTCCGCCAGGGCGGTTTCGGTTTCGGCTATTTCCAAAAGAAAATTGAAAGCGCCATCTGTTGAGTATAAAGTTGTAAATCCACGTAACAGAGGGATCAACAAGGTAGTTCCGGGAAAAGGGTTGCCAAAGACGATGGATAAAACCCGTCAGGTCAAATTGGGGGAATTGCCTTCAAAATCACCATTAATGAGTTTTGATGCGGTGGTTACACGTACAACTCCCACAGATCCAACGGGAGCAGTAGGGCCTAATCATTATTTAAACGGCTGGAATTCTGCTTTTTCTATTTTTGATAAAAACGGAAATCAGGTTTCTCCCCCGGCTTCCCTGGCAAGTATAGGTGGAGAATTTACAAATGAAACCCTTGGAGATCCCATTATTTTATATGATGAATTTGCCGACAGATTTCTGATCACCCAATTTAGCGATACTCCGGAAAGTTTCCTGGTGGCTGTTTCTCAAGGCCCGGATCCTGTAAACGATGGTTGGTTTACCTATAGATTTTCTACCAACGAGGCCATTCCTGATTATCCAAAAATTTCAGTTTGGAGTGATGGGTATTATGTCACTACCAATAAAAATTCCAATTCAGCCAGTACCAGTCAGGTAGTTTATGTATTTGAACGGGATAAAATGCTCGTGGGTCAAACTGCAAAATTGCTATCTTTTCCCTTGCCGGGAGTTAATACCAACGGTTTTTACAGTCCTGCGGGTTTTCACGCAATGGGAGGTGAGTTGCCCCCAATAGGAAATTCCCCAATTGTATATTTACAGGACGATGCCTGGGCCGGGATTTCAGAAGATCATTTAAAACTCTGGAATATTAATGTCAATTGGAGTTCGCCCTTGAGTTCCACGATCCAGGAATCCCAGGAATTGGGAGCTGCAAGTGGGGTAAGTCCGTTTATCGCAACCTTTGATGGAGGCGCTTTTTCCAATTTAAATCAACCCAATGATGGTCCGGATGTAGATGTTTTACAAGCGACCATGATGTATATGACTTCATACCGAAGATTTCCAAACTATAACGCGGCCGTGATGAATTTTGTGGTAGATATTGATCCTACCGCTGCCGAACACGCAGGGATAAGATGGTATGAATTGCGACAAGACCGGAATGGCGGTCCCTGGAGGGTTCAACAGGAAGGCACTTATGCCCCTGATAAAAGCGACCGATTTAGCGGAAGTATAGGAATGGACAAGGAAGGAAATATTGGTCTTGGATTTACCGTTTTGGATGACAGTCCCCAAAGCCCTGTTTTTCCATCAATTCGCTACACCGGAAGATATGCAAATGATCCTTTAGGCATAATGACAGTTCAGGAAACATCAATTGTGGAAGGAAGAAGTGTTGATCCATCCAACAGATACGGAGATTATGCACATTTAACCATTGATCCGGCAGATGATCTTACCTTTTGGCACAATGGCGAATATTTTGATGGCCTGGACCGAAAAAACCGGGTTGGGGTGTTCAAATTCGCGCCAGACTTTAATAACGATGTGGGTATTATCGCGGTAGTTAATCCAAAAAATGCAACGCTTTCCAATGCCGAAATAATAACCGTGACCATTAGAAATTTTGGGGTGAATGCGCAATCAAATATTCCGGTGAGTTATTCAATTGATGGAGGGCAAACCCTAACCGAAGTGTTTACGGGAAGTGTTGCCGGAATAAGCTCTGTGAATTATACTTTCTCGGCAATTGCGAATCTGGGCGTTATAGGCCAGACTTATGAGATCATTGCTTCGACAAATTTAGGGAACGACGAACAGGTTGGGAATGACTCATTTACTGCAAACATCACCAATCTTTTTCCTACAGATGTTGGGGTAACTTCAATAGATGCTCCTTCAACAGGCTTGTCGTTAACTTCTTCAGAAGGGATAACTGTTACAATCGAAAATTTTGGGGGCGAGCCTCAGTCAAATATTCCGGTATCTTATCAACTTGGAAATAATGTAAGTATCAATGAAGTTTTTGCAGGCACCATTCCGGTAGGTGAAAACGCCGTGTATTCCTTTTCTAGGACAGCCAATCTTTCAAGGTTTGGGAGATTTTTAATTTCTGCCAAAACCAATTTAGAAGGGGATGGAAATACAGCCAACGATGGTACCAGTAAATCTGTGGCGAATTTAAATTGCATTCCCGACGGTTCTGATTGTGGCAGTTTTGGCGATGGGATTTTCTCTTTTGAATTGGGGAGTATTTTAAATGAAAGGATTCCCTGTACCACCGGGTATGAAGATTTTATTGGCTTATCCACAAATTTAGACCGTTCTAAAGACAAGTTTACCGTAACAGTAGAAACCTTGTTTGATAATCCCGATAACGAACAATTTTCCTTGTGGATTGACCTCAATGACAATGGGGTTTTTGACGAGGTAGAAAGATTGATCTCAAATAAAACTATTCCTACACCGAATATGGCCCATTCCTTTGATTTTACACTTCCTTCAGATGCTCCTTTAGGTCTACACTTACTAAGGGTAAGAGCTGGGGATGTTTCTTTTGGAGGCGAATTGAACGATCCATGCAGTGTGATGGAATACGGTACTACACATGATTACTCGGTAAAAATTATTGATAGTAATCTGGATCTGGACGATTTTCTTTTGAATGAAGCAATTCTGACGATTGTCGATCAAAAAAATGGAATCTTCAGGGCTTTTCTGGAAACCGATTTTAACCAAACCTTGCGGATAACCGTACACAATGTTTTAGGTCAGAAAATGATAGAAAACAAGGTGGAGAGCAATGGCGAGGATGGTTATTTATACGAATTTGATATGTCCTATGCCGCAACCGGCGTTTATTTATTGAGAATTGGAACAAGAAAAGTTGGCATAGTGAAACGCTTCATTGTAAAATAATCCCGAAAGATCTTTGGTTGCAGTAGGTTTTATTTTTAAAATTCGGCAAGAATAACCTAAAAAGCATTCTGTATTTCCTATTTTTGGAAAAATTAAAATTCCGAATGAAAATTATCTCTTACAATGTAAATGGAATAAGGGCTGCGCTACGAAAAGGATTCCTGGACTGGTTAATCCAGGCCGATCCCGATATACTTTGTTTACAGGAAATAAAAGCAAATCCGGAGCAATTTGATCTAAAACCCTTTGAAGAAGCTGGCTATAATTATCATTATTGGTATCCCGCGCAAAAAAAAGGATATAGTGGGGTTGCTATTTTAAGCAAACACAAGCCCCTGAACATTGAATATGGTACCGGAATAGATTATATGGATTTTGAAGGCCGCAATTTGCGGATGGATTTTGAAGGATTCTCAGTGATGAGCCTTTACTTGCCATCGGGAACCAACATTAAACGCCTGGACCTTAAATTACAATATATGGCCGATTTCCAGCGCTATATCCATCGGTTAAAAAATGAAATTCCAAATTTGATTATCTGTGGCGATTATAATATTTGCCATGAGGCAATTGATATTCACGATCCTGTAAGGCTTAAAAACACTTCTGGCTTTTTGCCTGTTGAGCGCGAATGGATAAACGGATTTATGGAAAGCGGATTCATAGATTCTTTTAGATATTTCAATAAAGGATCCGATAATTATTCCTGGTGGAGCTACAGGGCCAATTCAAGAGAAAACAACAAAGGCTGGCGTATAGATTATAACCTGGTGTCCTCGCCAATGGAAAATAAATTAAAACGGGCAGTTATTTTGCCGGAAGCGAAACATAGTGATCATTGTCCTGTTTTAGTAGAATTTGAAAAATATTTTTAAAATCAGCATTCATGTCAAACAAAATATATCTTGTTACAATTTTCCTGGGATTGGTATTTTCCTCCTGTGTATCATCAAAGGTTCACAAAGATCTGCAAGGTCAATATGATAACCTGCAAACTAAAAATCAAAAACTGTCCAACGATCTTAAAGAAACCCGTTCTAAAGGTGAAAAGGACCTGGCCGCTCTTCAGGGAGAATATGATAATTTGAAAGCAGAGCGCGATCAATTACAATCAGACCTTAAGAATACTGAAGTCAGGTATGAAAGCTTGAAAAATTCCTATGATGCTCTCGAGGCAAACAGTTCTACCGAAATCGCTGAAAACTCCAAACGCAACAGGGAGCTTTTGGCCCAACTGGAGGAAAAGGAAAATAAACTTATCGATGAACAGACCAGATTGGAGAAATTACGGAAAGACCTTGCTTCACGTTCAAAAAGGATAGATGAGCTTGAAGGGCTTATTGCTGCGAAAGACGCCAAGATGAACGCTTTAAAAACAGCAGTTTCCAACGCGCTGACCAATTTTGAAGGAAAAGGTTTGACGGTTGAGCAACGGAACGGGAAAGTATATGTTTCCATGGAAAATAAATTGCTGTTCGGTTCAGGAAGTTGGGCAGTAAATGCCGAAGGTAAAAAAGCGGTACAACAGTTGGGAGCCGTTTTGGCGCTGAATCCGGATATCGCAGTACTTATTGAAGGACATACAGATAATGTTCCCTACGGCGGAACTGGGCAACTGACAGACAACTGGGATCTGTCAACCAAAAGGGCAACCTCGATTGTTCAGATCTTGAGGGAAAATTCAGGAATAGATCCGTTTAATTTAACCGCCGCAGGCCGTGGTGAATATGCCCCGGTAACAACAAACGCTACTGCCGAAGGAAAAGCTAAAAACCGACGGATCGAAGTTATCTTAACTCCAAAACTTGACGAGATCAATCAGTTGCTGAACGAAATGGAATAACTTTCAGTTGGAAATCTGAGTTCTTTTTGAAAACTGGTCAAAACCTTTCATGCTTTTATTGATGCGGTAATATTGGTTACTGATTAACAGCATATGATTTATCAGAAGTAATGTTTTTTTATTACGGCCTTTGTTTCTTCCAAATTCTTAAATACATCATAGGTTTTGCCCTGAGTGCGGAATGCTCCCAAGGTGTTGGCAAATTGCCCGGCTTTTACAAGATCGTTATAAACCGTAAATCCATAGGCCAATCCACCGGCAAAAGAATCTCCACATCCAGTAGTATCTATGACTTCGGTTACAGGAATGGAATCAATCCAGTCTTTGCGAATTTTTCCGTCCTTAAAAGAATAAGCTACACATCCCCGTGAATCCAGGGTAACATACAAAAATTTAACTCCCTTGTTTAAAACGTAATTGGCAAAATCATCCAGATGTTCTGTGCTGTTTTCGTCAAGATGACCCATTTCTTCAATGGAATATTCATTTTTAAACCAACAACATTGTGATTCTTCCAAGTTCATTTTTAAAACATCAATATAAGGAAGCCATTCATCCCGGTCTATCCAGAATTTTCGCTCCCTGTTCCCATTAATGTTCAAGGCAGTTGTTGGGCCATGGGCGTCAAAAATGATAATTCCTTTGCTGTTTTTTTTAATATATTGAAGCGTGCTCAGGGAAATTTCAAAATCGGTGATGGGCACAAAAACAAAAGCATCAGCATCCAGATAAGGAGCTACATCTTCAGGCAAAATAGGATTCATAAAAGCAGTTTGCTTCTCAAGCCTGTTGTTTTGATCCAAAAATCGAAGTTCTATCACAGTTCCCCGATCCTGTTCACTGCCAAGTCCTTCAACACTTACATTTGGATATGGCAAAAAAAGATCATTAATAGCCTGATGGTCTTTCTTGTGAATATGAGAAATAATGATTACCTCACCGGTATTTTGCATTAGTTTTGCCAATGCTATTGCCGGGTGAGTGGCACAACCGTATTTTTGGATGGTTTCGTTTTTGTAGGTAATAATGGTATCTCTTGGGATAGGACCTATAACTGCAATCTTATTCATGGTCGGTGATTTTTGAGTCAAATGAGAGAGAATAAAGCCTGTTTATTCTGAATATTTCTCAACTTAAAGAACTGATTTGCCAAATATATCAAAAAACATTAATTTTTTTATAAATCGATTCTTTATATCAGCAGAAATTTTTAAACAACCAATAGAGCAATAGATTATTTATGAAAAACAGGAAATGTTCATCATAACTAAAAAGAGGTAAAAATTTAACAGTATCGTGGTTACCGGATTTTCAAAACCCTTCAATAAAAAAATAACTGCTTAAAAAAACCTTGTGATCAGGTTCAATGAAATAAATTTTTTATAACCTTGCCTGATTATTTGAGTTTTTGAAAACAATTTTTGAATTATATTTATTTTAAATGAAATACACCAAATTACCGAATACCGATGTTGAAGTAAGTAAAATTTGTTTAGGCTCCATGACCTGGGGACAGCAAAATACTGAAGCTGAAGGCCATCAACAAATGGATTATGCACTGGAGCAGGGAATTAATTTTATTGATACTGCAGAAATGTATTCTATTCCCGCCCGAAAGGAAACCCATGGCAGTACGGAGAAAATTATTGGAAGCTGGTTAAGAAGAACCGGAAACAGGGATAAAATAATATTGACTTCAAAAATTTCTGGCCCGGGAAAAGCGATGGCTCATATCCGCCCGAATCTAGGTTTTGGCAAGGAAGCTTTAACCGAAGCTATAAATAGTAGCCTGACCCGCCTTCAAACAGATTATCTGGATTTATACCAGTTGCATTGGCCGGAGCGCAAATCTAATTTTTTTGGACAGCGGGGATATCTTCACGATACCGAGGAAGAATGGGAGGATAATTTTAAGGAGGTTTTGTTTCATTTAAACGAATTTATAAAATCCGGAAAAATAAGGCATATTGGGCTTTCCAACGAATCACCTTATGGAGTGATGCGATGCGCGGAAGAGGCCCGAAACGGAGCTCCCAAAATAAGCACGGTTCAAAACCCGTATAATTTGCTTAACAGAAAAGATGAAATAGGGCTTACCGAAATTTATCACCGTGAGAACATCGGTTTATTCCCTTATTCTCCTCTGGGAATGGGAACGCTTAGTGGAAAATATTTAAATAAGAAACCTGCCAATGCCCGGCTCACCTTGTTTCCGCAGTACAGTCGTTATTCCAATGCTCAGGCCATAGAGGCAACTTTAAAGTATTGTGAAATTGCCGAAAGGCACAATTTACGTCCTGCCCAAATGGCGCTGGCATTTGTGGAGATGCAGCCTTTTGTAACCAGCACCATCATTGGCGCTACTTCAATGGAGCAGCTCTCGGAAAATATAGGGAGTATTGATGTTCAACTATCAGCAGAGGTAATTGAGGAAATCAACCAGGTTCACGAAACCATTCCGAATCCTGCGCCTTAATGAAATAAAGAAGTTCCTGTGAAAGAATAAAACTTTATGCCACCGGGGGTTTTATCCAAACAGGAAAGCAACCACATCTTCGATCCTGGCAACCTTTTGAATTTTTATGATATAATTGTTCTTTGGAAGCTTGGATTGTTTTGAGATCATGATGGTGGAAAACCCCAGTTTTTCAGCTTCCATGATGCGCTGTTCTACCCGGGGAATTGGACGAATTTCACCTGCCAATCCAACTTCAGCAGCAAAACAAATATCTTTTTCAATTGAAATATCCTCGTTTGAGGAGAGGATTGCGGCAATTACGGCCAAATCTATTGCGGGATCGTCAACCGAAATTCCACCGGTAATATTTAAAAATACATCTTTGGCTCCCAAACGGAAGCCTGCCCGTTTCTCTAAAACGGCCAGCAACATATTGAGTCGTTTGGCATTGTAACCGGTTGTTGATCGCTGAGGCGTTCCGTAAACAGCGGAACTTACCAATGCCTGTATTTCTATCATCAAAGGGCGAACGCCTTCCAAGGTAGCTGCTATTGCAGTTCCGCTAAGGCCTTCGTCATTCTTCGAGATCAGAATTTCAGAAGGGTTTGAAACTT
>Ga0307486_1001229_pt1 | contig 20257 bp, 11 predicted proteins | sample CBIW02metaG_FD_203663 | JGI IMG/M metagenome (GOLD analysis project Ga0307486, IMG submission 203663) | Sea-ice brine microbial communities from Beaufort Sea near Barrow, Alaska, United States - CBIW 0.2 | ecosystem: Environmental > Aquatic > Marine > Coastal | place: USA: Alaska | collected...
ATCGCTGGGGGATTTTAGGCCGCGTAGATAAGTCAGTCGATTGGTTAGCCATTCGTCGTGCATGATGCTTCCTTGTGTCGTCCATTGGCTTTGATAATAGCGCTAATCTGTCAGGATTTGCATAGGTGACTGTTTCCTTCAAATATTGAAGGCGCGCTTAGTTGTTTCTTTTATTTTCGCTGCGCTAAAATAAAAGAAACGCGCGGTCTGCCGACGGCAGAAGCCAAATCAAACGCGAAAAGCAGAGCACAGCGCATGGCCATCGGGCGACTCAGCATGAAGGTAGGCAAGACCGGTAAAGCCGGGCCTCATGCTGCCTACATTGCCCGTGAAGGCCAGTATGCCAAGCGCCTAGAGAAAGGCGAAAAACTGGAAGCCAGCGGGGCCGGTAACATGCCCGCCTGGGCGCAGCACAGCGCGCAAGCGTTCTGGCAGGCCGCTGATGCCAATGAGCGCAGTAATGGCACTACCTACCGCGAAATGGAAATCGCCCTGCCGCGCGAATTACCTCCCAAGCAGCGGGCCGACCTGGTACGTGAGTTTGTGCAGCAGGAGATCGGTGATTGGCATGCTTATCAGTGGGCCATTCACACGCCAAAGGCGGCCGATGAAGGCGAGCAGCCGCATGTGCATTTGATGTTTTCAGAGCGGCAACGTGACGGCATCGAGCGTGATCCTGAACAGTATTTCAAGCGCTATAACGCTAAGGTTCCCGAGCAGGGCGGTGCGCGAAAAGGCTACGGCCCACACGCAGGAAAAACCCTAACTTCCGCCGAGCGGAAAGCCGATCTGATTGCCCTACGCGGTCGCTGGCAAGACATGACCAATGAGCACCTGGAGCGAGCTGGCGTAGCAGAACGGATCGACATGCGCAGCCACGCACAACGTGGAACCGGCTTGGAGCCAGAAGCCAAACAATTGCCGAGCCAATGGCGCGGTGCAGGTCGGAGCAATGTGATCGAGTTTCGGGCGGCGCGTGCCGAGCTGATCGGCGCGTCTGCGACGCTGCGTCGTGAGGTGCCGGATATGGGCGCCGAGGTGATCAGCTTGGAGGCTGAGCGCGCTCGTAGGCAACCGCGTCCTGCGCCGCCGAGCGAGTCGAAGTTGGGCAGCCTGATCGAGCAACTGCGCGCCGAAATTAGCCCCGCTGCGTTGGCCGAGGTACAGGCTTTCCGGCAACAGCTGGCCAAGGACAACGAACGGCGTAAACAGGAACGGCAAGCGGTGCGCGAGCGCCAGGCTGCCGAGCTGCGCCGGGAGCAGGAAAAACGGCGCATCGAGCGGTTAACCTCGGCCGAGCTGCGCGCCGAGATCGAGCAGCAACGTCCTGAGTCGGTGGCCGTATTGGTGGCGCGAGATCCCGAAGTGGTCGAGGCCATGCAGCAGCATCAAGCGTTGAGTAATCAGGCGCTGCAGGCCAAGGCCCGTGCCGACCTGGCACGGCGTGAAAGTGAAGCCTGGCGCGACGCCCACCCGTTGCGCGCCAAGGCCCACGATGCCAGCTGGAAGCGCGCTGCGTTTTTGGAGGAGCGCACGCAGGTGGTTGAACAGGCCCGCGAGCAGTGGTTAGCGGTCGCGCCGAAGATCGTGCGTACCGACGAAGAAGCGCAGCAGGCGCGCTACGTGGCAGAAACACGGATTAGCCAGGAACAAGCCCCGACGCGAGCCTATATAGGCACTCTGGAAAGCCGAGCGCTGGTTCTGGAACAACAAGAACAGGCGCAGCGTGTACAGGTGCAACGTGAGCGCCAAGACGAAAGCGCGGCGCGGTTGTTGGTGCGCGCGCTGCGCGGCATGGCTGCCAACCTGACCACCGGTGCCAAGGGCTGGAAGCCTGGCGGGCGCAAGCTTGAAGCGCTGAGCGATCCAGCCGTAAAGGATGTGCGCAAACTGGTTGAAGGGCTGGCTGCGGTTCCGCCTGGCACGCAGCGCGATACCGTGGCTGAGTTTTTGGTTGATCGATTGGCAAAAGACCCAGGCTCACGGCTGCGGTTGTCCGAACAGGTTGACCAGGTGAAGCATGTGCCGAGCCATAACCAAGATCATGGTATGGGTATGTAACGGGTTGTCGGCTCAGAAATATCGGCCCAGCGGTCTAGATTTACGCCCTGGGAAGTTCTGTTGCACTCGGTTTCCACGGCCGCCCTTCTGAGGCGTGGAGTTGATGCCTTACCCCCTGATTTTGGCCTTTAGGTGCCATTTCGTCATATAGCCGTCTAATTGTACTGACCTGCCGATGATTTATGACGTATCAGCACGGCATCGGCAGGACACTATGATTACTAATCAAGGTTTTTCTGTTTTATAAAACCGATGATTTTTATCGATAAATACCACGTAGAATGTATTGCGTTCGTAGCAAAAACCATCCTTGCAGGTTCCGCTCAATGCATCGGGGATTACAAAACCTGCCAACCTGTATTTATTGCCTAACCTAAATCGCCCCCATAAAGCATCATGCGGAACATGGACTGGATGCTCGAAATCTGAATTTTTAGGAAAATCATTATAACGGGCGTAAACGGTTAGCCCATTACCGCCAGCATTTTCTTGTGCCCACTCGTTCAATGATTTTCCAGAAAAATTAACTATTTTATTCAAAAGATTTTTTGTTTCATCTTCGGTCAAATCCTCGAATGAGGAGCCGTGCTTTTGTTCTTTATCAAAAAAATTAAAATTAAATTTCATGAATTTAAGAATTCCGCAACTCTCAACCTCTGTTCTTGGTATTTTTTTTAAAAAAGCGGCTTTTTTGTGATTGACAGTCATAGCTTGGGAACCCCACCAATTAATCCCTTGGCATAAATCGGAGAAATTGGCCTATCGTTCCTAAGTATTTGTCCTTCTATCTCGTCAAGTCTGTAGCAATAGCTTTCACTTTCCTCTTTGTTAACTAGCACTGTTCTGTATTTCCCGAGTTTGTCTATAATCTCGGTGTTGTGGGATGTGAAGATAAACTGTGCGTTATATGGATTTGTTTCGCTATTCTCGAAAAGATCAAGGATCATTGGAAGCAAAAGCGCGTGAAGATGTATATCAAATTCGTCTAAAGCGAGCACGCCTCCAGACTGCAAACACACCAAATATAGGCCTAAGGCCATAAATAGATGTCTTGTGCCGCTAGACTGGTCTCGATAGAATAGATCAACAGTTTTGTCATTATATATATGTTTAAATATTGGATTAAAATATATTTCTCCATGCGAATTTGTATCGCTGACAATTTCTATATCAGAAATCCCCATATCGCTTTTCTTAAGAAAACATTTTACAAAATCAAATATTAACGGGTTTTTTTTGTAAAATTCAGACATGTCTCTATAGTCATTATTTAGGCCATACAGGCCTGTGCTAACGTCAACATTTGAACCTAAATTTGTAAAAAAATCGTATATATTTTTTAAATCTTTAAGTTCTTCAAAAAATTTAAAGTTACTTAGCGTGCTGATAACTGAAGAGTTGTCAGTTACTTGAATGTCTTTAGTGCTTTCAAGTTCTTTTATGGCGTGAGTGACGTCAAGATTATTTCTTACTAATATAGGAGTCCATTTTTTATGTTTTCTTGATAATTTTTCACTTATTACTTTTTTGTTGTTTATTTCAACCTCGTATTTATATTGAATTGTTTTAACAATAAACTCAGCGTAAATGTAAGTGTTTTCTTTGTTTCCCATGAATGAAGATACGGGTATTTTGTATTTCTCTTTTTTTGAAGAAGAAGTTATGAACTCTTTAAGGAAGCTTAAGGCTTTTATAATATTTGTTTTCCCAGAAGAATTAGCACCTTTTATTCCAACTAATGTACTGTGTTTTCTGCCATTAGAAATGTTTTCTGGAACATTATTGTCTAGCTCGAAGGATATAAAAGACTCTTCTCTGAAAGAGAAAAAATTTTTAAATCCGTAGTTGATTAGCATTAATTCACCTTGGTTTTGCTTGGTCAGTACTGCATCAAAATGCGATCTTAGGACAAAAATGTCCAAAAATGCAATTTTGATTTTTTTGCGGGGGTACACATAAAGTGATGCGATGTCGTTAGAGCGTGGGGATTTTTCCAGACGTTGCAAAATAGAGCACAGAAAATAGCCCTGATAGGCGTTCCGTACGGGGCCTGGGCCTCGCTGACGACGATGGAGGCGTCTTGCGAAAAATTGGGAATCACAGGAACTTTGAACCAAAAACCTGGGCAAAAGCCCCATATTTATAGGGTTTCTGGCACACGGGTTTACACGGAAAGTGTTGACGACGCCGGCAGGTTGATCAAAAATGATTACGAGGACTGCAACTGCGCATTCGTCGGGCTTGGGCTCCAGTGTTCGCCCCCCCGCATATTCGGCAGCAGAGAAGCTGGCAATCTCTGAAAGTAGTGACGACGGGTTCGCCTGTCGGATCCTGAACCCACGGTCAGAGATGACCCGGAGCTAAAGAATCGCTGCGACTACTCCTCAAAAACACCTAAAAGGCGTCCTGTGGACGCCTTTTTTTATTCTTGCTTCAACGGTCTTGCCACGCGACCCACCAGCGTGCCATCTAGGCGACGCTTTGGATACCAGGTCACCACGTAGTAGCCGAAGCCACGACGTTCGTTCCTAGGCTCCAGTACCAGCGAGCCGGTGGGCGTCTTCATCACCGTTAAGCGATGGTTACCACGCATCTCCCGGAACTCACAGTAAATCGCTGCTCCGGGCACGATCATGTTCGCAACATGCTGAGCCACGCCGTCAATCGTCTCGCAACCGTACTTGGCTAAATCAGGCTGGTGTGCCTCCCAGATATGCCGAATCCCGAAACCTCGATTATCTTTGATGTGAACCCCAACACGCAGGTAGATTTCACCCCCTGGTAGCTCAAACTTGGATATGTCGGGAATCGTGCCGAAGCTTTCCGAGCCAGAAGGGTGAGCGACCAGGACGTTTTGTTTGAGATTGAGTAGTTCTGACAAGGCGAATCCATAGCCTGGGGGGATAGTGAGTGTTGGAGGAACTATTGTGCCACGTCTAAAAATCGATGTGGTGCGATGCCCCGCGCCCCCGAGGAAACTAGACCTCCAGCGTCGACGGCCGAGACAGGTGCATAGCGCAGGGGTGACCACCATCGCCAATTACGTGCAACTAAATGCCCTCCCTCAAATGTCTAATATGCAGTCATTGCTCTGCTCTCGGTAACTGGGAATATTCTCTACCGATTACTGAAAACTATCTGTGTTGTCGCGCTAATCCTAAGTCGCGCGACACAGTAAGTCGTGCCGGATTGCCTGCCTTTGCCGTGTTGCACGTTATAGTTGCAAGTTGTTGAGTGCTTGCGACATAACCCGCGACAGGTAACTGCATGATCAAAACCCCACCCCTCCAGACTGCCGCTGGCTTACTGATTGGCTACGCGCGAGTCAGTACGGACGATCAGGACTTAACCAATCAGCGCGCGGAGCTGCACGCCGCCGGTTGTGCGCGGATCTTTGCCGAGAAGATCACTGGCACCCAGCGCGACCGCCCGGAGCTTGCCAGGGTGCTCGATCACCTGCGCGCCGGTGATGTGGTGACCGTGACCCGCCTGGATCGACTAGCGCGCAATACGCGCGACCTGCTGGACATTGCTGAGCGCATTCAGGTGACGGGTGCGGGCCTGCGAAGTCTGGCCGAGCCCTGGGCCGACACGACTACGCCAGCCGGCCGCATGGTATTGACCGTATTCGCCGGCATTGCCGAGTTCGAGCGTTCCCTCATCATCGACCGCACCAGGAGCGGTCGCGAAGCTGCCAAGGCTCGAGGCGTGAAGTTTGGGCCTAAGCCTACCCTTAACGCCGCGCAGATCGACCATGCTCGCGAGCTGATCAACCAGGAAGACCGAACAGTGAAAGAAGCCGCCGAGCTGCTGGGAGTGCATCGCTCGACGCTGTACCGCGCCCTTGAGCGCAGCGAGGAAATGACACCGACCGAGGCCAGGCGGCGCGGCGCGGTGCGTTTCGTGAGGACGCATTGACCGAAACCGATGCAGTTTCCGCCGCTGGCGAGCAGGAGGAAGGGCCGACCTTTTTAGACGACCAGGGGCAGGAACCGCCTGCGCACATCTCAACGGTGCGGCTGCATGAAGTCCTGGCTGGCTTGTCCGATGCCGAGCTGGCTATATGGCCCGCTCGCCTGACCGCCGAGGAAATTGAGCGCCGCCGCATTAAATCTTAATTCCGTAATTACGCTTGCATTGTTTTCTGTATCGTCGTAAAAACACATGCACGCAAAAACACAAAGGACGAAAAAATGATTATCGGAGTTCTGAACCAAAAAGGCGGTGTGGGAAAAACCACTCTATCGGTGAACATTGCCGCCGCCCTGGCGCACGGTGGGGCGCGCGTCCTGCTGATTGACGCTGACCCCCAAGGTAGCGCCTTGGATTGGTCGGCTGCCCGCGAAGGTGAACCACTGTTTTCTGTGGTCGGCCTGCCTCGTGCATCCGTCCACAAAGAAATAGGGGAGATTGGCAAAGGCTATGACCACATCGTTATCGACGGCCCACCGCGAGTTACTGACCTGGCCCGCAGCGCAATCATGGCCGCTGATTTTGTACTGATCCCAGTACAGCCAAGCCCTTACGACATTTGGGCTGCTGATGAAGTGGTGAAGCTCATCCAGGAGGCTACCGTTTACAAGGATGACCTTAAATCTGCATTTGTTGTAAATCGTAAAATCTCAAATACGGCTATCGCCCGCGACGTGGGCGACGCCCTAGCCGCGTACCCGGTGCCTGTATTGGCCGCCACAGTGACGCAGCGCGTCATCTACGCCGAGGCAGCAGCCCAAGGCAAAGCTGTTTTTGAAATCGACGCACAGGGGCCGGCTACGGCCGAGATTGCGGCCTTGGTTGCCGAACTGATGGAGTACGCAAAGTGAGCGCGAAGAAAATCCAAATTGGAGCAAAACCGACTGGCAAGGTCGCCGCCGCCGCCGCTGATGAATGGGTTAAGAGCCGAGCCGAAGGCGAGAAAGAGGCAACCAAGCGCCTAACCATCGACGTACCGGAAAGCCTGCATCGAGCGATCAAGACCGCCTGCGCGATGCGGGGTTCTAAGATTGCCGATGAAGTACGCGAGTTACTTATACAGAAATACGGAAATCAGTAAACACGCTTTTACGTTTTAGCGGCTAAAGGGCACTATGAGAAATCAAGAGGGAAGGGCGGCATGACGAAATTCGATGAAGCCGCCTACGCGCAAAAACTCATGGATATGGGCAGCGACCGTGCCACCGCTTTAAGCGTTTCCCGGAAAATGGCCGAATCCAGCGCGGCGAACTCAGCTGAGCCGAAGCCAGTTAAAAAATCCGTTTATCAGAAGCGTATCGAGGCTCAAACCCGCCCCGGTGAGTTATGGCAGGAAGAAAAACAGCAGCCAACAGCACCGTCAATACCGTCAATTCGAAAGCCGCCTAAGGGCGACGCGCAGCCGGACCTTCTAATGCCGATGCTCTATGACGTGGGCACCCGTGATAGCCGCAACATCATGGACGTGGCGGTATTCCGCTTGTCGAAGCGTGACCGTCGAGCTGGAGAGTTGATCCGCTACGAGCTTCCAGATGGGCATGTAGAAGTTTCCGCAGGGCCAGCCGGAATGGCGTCCGTTTGGGATTACGACTTGGTACTGATGGCTGTTTCCCACCTGACCGAATCAATGAACCGCTACCGTGAAGGCAAGGGCGACAAGCCCGGCCGCGTGTTTCGGCCGCACGTCGCGGACGTGCTCAAGTTCTGCCGGCGCGCCAATGGCGGTAAACAGAAAGACGACCTGGTAGAAACGTGCATCCGGTTGAACACCACACACGTCGCCATGCAGCGCACCAGGAAGGCCAAAAACGGTCGCATGATAACGGTGTCCGAGGGTGAAGCACTGATTAGCCGATACAAAATCATAAACAACGCAAGCGGCAGGCCGGAACACATTGAAATCGAGCTGGCAGATTGGATGTACCGGGAAGTCACGGAAGGCAAGAACCCGGACGTACTAACCGTCCACCCCGACTACTTCCTGATTGATCCAGGTATCGGCCGTTTTCTCTACCGTTTAGCACGTCGCGCAGCCGGTAAAGGTGAGGCCAAATGGTCATTCCAGACGGTCTACGAACGCAGCGGCAGTGCAGGCACATTCAAAGAATTCTGCCGCATCCTACGGCGTCTCATCGAGGCCAACGATCTGCCCGAGTACACCCTAAAAGAACAATCAGGCCAATCCGGGCCGCTGTTACTCATGAAGCACCGAGAAGCAGCAGCGCTGCCCGGTGGTGTGTAATGTACGGGCTTTTGACAAGCGTTATCGCTTGCCAAAGATCTATGTGGGGGATGGTCGATTATTGCCCCTCCAAAACAGTCTTTACTTGCGGATAGCCGTACATTGCACACCCGAGAACGTACATTGCACACCAAAACACGTACATTACACACCAAAACACGTACATTACACACCGGCTTAACCTGCAAGCCATTGAATTTAAATAGGTTTTAGGCTGTTTTTTCACCTAAATCTCTTTAAAACTCTTAAAACTCTTAAAACCCTTCCAGCCTGTACATAACTGACAGACTGGCAAGCAGCAGAAACAAAGGAAAAGCGCCCGACCCGACCGGGGCACCCCTGCGGGGTTCCCCCACCCTTCGGGCGGCCCCCCCTCCCGCAAAATGGTGTGCCGCACGCGGCACAGCCGTTATGAAGCGCGCAAGCCGCACCGTAACCGCCTAACGCCAACACATCCGCTGTACTCGACCTAAAAAAACGCACCCCAAAACACAAAACCCGGTTACGCCTGGCCTACGGCCAGAATTTCTTCCCAAGAGCCCATTCACGACTGGTTATGGCCAATCTCAGCCTCAGCAGTGACTGATACACCGCTAAAAGCGAGTAATCAGGGTGCGGGGGCACTGGGACGTTCGCGTCTGTCTGCTGCGCTTTCGGCCCCGGACAGGCATTGGCGTAATTCCTGATGGTTATCGGGCGCTTTACAGCTCTCAGGTGGTTTTCATGGCGCTACGCAAGCGTCTAAACGCCTGCTGGTGAGTTTTCGCTAGCTGGGAGGCGGGATTGTGTGGGTTTTGGCTATTTGCGCCTGGTATGGCCTGTTAGAGGCTTTGCCGTGACCTCCGGCAAGGGTCGTTGCAAGCCAGGAAGTGAAAGCAGCGAGTTAAATAATAAGATAAATAACATAAGAATAATAATATAATTATTATTCTTATGTTATTATAGGGTTCTTACTGCTCAGGAGCGCCTACCATGACCCAGCCAACCATCCCCGCCGACATCCGCGAGCGGATCATTGCCGCCGCCGTCGAGCTGTACGAGCAAAGCGGGCGCAAGCAGCCGCCGACAGTGGATGCGGTGCGGCGCCTGGCGCGCGCGGACATGAACGCGACCAGCACCGTAATGCGCGAATGGCGGCGGGCGCAGACCGTCCAGGCGGCGCCGGTAGCTGTCTCGGTGCCGGAGCTGGTGAGTCAGGCCAGTGGCGCGGCGTTAGTTGCTCTGTGGCAGCAAGCCCAGGAGTTGGCTAACGAATCGTTGCGCGCCGCGCAAGCAGCGTGGGAAACCGAGCGGGCAGAGCTGGATGGCATGCGCCAGGAGTTAGCCGACGCTTACGAGTCCCAAGCGAACGAACTGGAGCAAGTACAAACGCTGCTAGAAGCGACCGCGCAGATACACGCGGAAACTACGCAACAGACCGCTGCTGAGCTGGCCAGCTTGCGCGATGAACTAGCGCAGGCGATTACTCGGGCCGAGCGGGTCGAAGCGAAATCGGAAGAAATCGAGCACCGCGCACGCGATCTGCGCGTGGAGTTGGATCATGCCCACCAGGAAGCCGAGCGGCTGCGCTCCGAACTGAATGAAACCCGGAAACAAGCGGCTGTGGAATTGGAGGCTGCGCAGGCGGATACCGTCCGGATCAACACCGAACTGGTGAAGGTTCAGGCCAAGGCCGAGGCGCAGACCGAACAGCAGCGTGAAGCGCGCGCACAGGCGGCGCAGGATATGGAGCGAATCGGCGAGCAGCTGACGGCCGCGCAAGCTGAGCGCACTCAGGCACAGCAGGCGACTGCCGAGGCCCGCGAGCGGGCTGCTGGTTTAGCTGGACAGCTGGAGGCGATCCAGCAGCAAAGTGCCGCCTTACTTGCACGCCTTGCCCCGGTTGAGCCGGAGCGTAGCGACAAAACTCCTAAGTAATCCGAGGCTAGATAACAGCGATGGCCTGCCGTCGCTGTTCATGGATCGATGCCCGTCGGTCAGTCGCCATCTTGTTAGCTGGCTTGGCATCGATTAGGACGATTCGGATAGCGACAGTAGATGGGCGCTATTCCATTTTTGGAGAAGGTGCTTGCGCGTTTTTCTTTTCTTTTTCGGTCAGCAACGCATCCCCGGCGCGTTTCCACTCAGCCCGGCGCCCGTCATCAGCCGGCACCTTGGCTAATCCCAGCAACGCCCCAAGCAATTCTCCTCGATCAGTCATTGGTTTCCCCGTGTGCTTATCGACTAACCCCGCCAGCGATAACAACCCTGCTATCTGGTACAGCTCATGGTCGCGGGCTTTGCGTGCGGCGACTTTCTCGGCGTTAACAATTCGGGCTCCCTCGGCTCTGGCTTTTTGTGCTCGGTCTGCTGCTTTTTCCGCGCGAATCAATACCGTCATCTTGCGAGCTTCTTCTGTGCTCGGCTCTGGTATTTCGGCTAAAAGAATGAGCAGGCGTTGTTGATCGCTGGGGGATTTTAGGCCGCGTAGATAAGTCAGTCGATTGGTTAGCCATTCGTCGTGCATGATGCTTCCTTGTGTCGTCCATTGGCTTTGATAATAGCGCTAATCTGTCAGGATTTGCATAGGTGACTGTTTCCTTCAAATATTGAAGGCGCGCTTAGTTGTTTCTTTTATTTTCGCTGCGCTAAAATAAAAGAAACGCGCGGTCTGCCGACGGCAGAAGCCAAATCAAACGCGAAAAGCAGAGCACAGCGCATGGCCATCGGGCGACTCAGCATGAAGGTAGGCAAGACCGGTAAAGCCGGGCCTCATGCTGCCTACATTGCCCGTGAAGGCCAGTATGCCAAGCGCCTAGAGAAAGGCGAAAAACTGGAAGCCAGCGGGGCCGGTAACATGCCCGCCTGGGCGCAGCACAGCGCGCAAGCGTTCTGGCAGGCCGCTGATGCCAATGAGCGCAGTAATGGCACTACCTACCGCGAAATGGAAATCGCCCTGCCGCGCGAATTACCTCCCAAGCAGCGGGCCGACCTGGTACGTGAGTTTGTGCAGCAGGAGATCGGTGATTGGCATGCTTATCAGTGGGCCATTCACACGCCAAAGGCGGCCGATGAAGGCGAGCAGCCGCATGTGCATTTGATGTTTTCAGAGCGGCAACGTGACGGCATCGAGCGTGATCCTGAACAGTATTTCAAGCGCTATAACGCTAAGGTTCCCGAGCAGGGCGGTGCGCGAAAAGGCTACGGCCCACACGCAGGAAAAACCCTAACTTCCGCCGAGCGGAAAGCCGATCTGATTGCCCTACGCGGTCGCTGGCAAGACATGACCAATGAGCACCTGGAGCGAGCTGGCGTAGCAGAACGGATCGACATGCGCAGCCACGCACAACGTGGAACCGGCTTGGAGCCAGAAGCCAAACAATTGCCGAGCCAATGGCGCGGTGCAGGTCGGAGCAATGTGATCGAGTTTCGGGCGGCGCGTGCCGAGCTGATCGGCGCGTCTGCGACGCTGCGTCGTGAGGTGCCGGATATGGGCGCCGAGGTGATCAGCTTGGAGGCTGAGCGCGCTCGTAGGCAACCGCGTCCTGCGCCGCCGAGCGAGTCGAAGTTGGGCAGCCTGATCGAGCAACTGCGCGCCGAAATTAGCCCCGCTGCGTTGGCCGAGGTACAGGCTTTCCGGCAACAGCTGGCCAAGGACAACGAACGGCGTAAACAGGAACGGCAAGCGGTGCGCGAGCGCCAGGCTGCCGAGCTGCGCCGGGAGCAGGAAAAACGGCGCATCGAGCGGTTAACCTCGGCCGAGCTGCGCGCCGAGATCGAGCAGCAACGTCCTGAGTCGGTGGCCGTATTGGTGGCGCGAGATCCCGAAGTGGTCGAGGCCATGCAGCAGCATCAAGCGTTGAGTAATCAGGCGCTGCAGGCCAAGGCCCGTGCCGACCTGGCACGGCGTGAAAGTGAAGCCTGGCGCGACGCCCACCCGTTGCGCGCCAAGGCCCACGATGCCAGCTGGAAGCGCGCTGCGTTTTTGGAGGAGCGCACGCAGGTGGTTGAACAGGCCCGCGAGCAGTGGTTAGCGGTCGCGCCGAAGATCGTGCGTACCGACGAAGAAGCGCAGCAGGCGCGCTACGTGGCAGAAACACGGATTAGCCAGGAACAAGCCCCGACGCGAGCCTATATAGGCACTCTGGAAAGCCGAGCGCTGGTTCTGGAACAACAAGAACAGGCGCAGCGTGTACAGGTGCAACGTGAGCGCCAAGACGAAAGCGCGGCGCGGTTGTTGGTGCGCGCGCTGCGCGGCATGGCTGCCAACCTGACCACCGGTGCCAAGGGCTGGAAGCCTGGCGGGCGCAAGCTTGAAGCGCTGAGCGATCCAGCCGTAAAGGATGTGCGCAAACTGGTTGAAGGGCTGGCTGCGGTTCCGCCTGGCACGCAGCGCGATACCGTGGCTGAGTTTTTGGTTGATCGATTGGCAAAAGACCCAGGCTCACGGCTGCGGTTGTCCGAACAGGTTGACCAGGTGAAGCATGTGCCGAGCCATAACCAAGATCATGGTATGGGTATGTAACGGGTTGTCGGCTCAGAAATATCGGCCCAGCGGTCTAGATTTACGCCCTGGGAAGTTCTGTTGCACTCGGTTTCCACGGCCGCCCTTCTGAGGCGTGGAGTTGATGCCTTACCCCCTGATTTTGGCCTTTAGGTGCCATTTCGTCATATAGCCGTCTAATTGTACTGACCTGCCGATGATTTATGACGTATCAGCACGGCATCGGCAGGACACTATGATTACTAATCAAGGTTTTTCTGTTTTATAAAACCGATGATTTTTATCGATAAATACCACGTAGAATGTATTGCGTTCGTAGCAAAAACCATCCTTGCAGGTTCCGCTCAATGCATCGGGGATTACAAAACCTGCCAACCTGTATTTATTGCCTAACCTAAATCGCCCCCATAAAGCATCATGCGGAACATGGACTGGATGCTCGAAATCTGAATTTTTAGGAAAATCATTATAACGGGCGTAAACGGTTAGCCCATTACCGCCAGCATTTTCTTGTGCCCACTCGTTCAATGATTTTCCAGAAAAATTAACTATTTTATTCAAAAGATTTTTTGTTTCATCTTCGGTCAAATCCTCGAATGAGGAGCCGTGCTTTTGTTCTTTATCAAAAAAATTAAAATTAAATTTCATGAATTTAAGAATTCCGCAACTCTCAACCTCTGTTCTTGGTATTTTTTTTAAAAAAGCGGCTTTTTTGTGATTGACAGTCATAGCTTGGGAACCCCACCAATTAATCCCTTGGCATAAATCGGAGAAATTGGCCTATCGTTCCTAAGTATTTGTCCTTCTATCTCGTCAAGTCTGTAGCAATAGCTTTCACTTTCCTCTTTGTTAACTAGCACTGTTCTGTATTTCCCGAGTTTGTCTATAATCTCGGTGTTGTGGGATGTGAAGATAAACTGTGCGTTATATGGATTTGTTTCGCTATTCTCGAAAAGATCAAGGATCATTGGAAGCAAAAGCGCGTGAAGATGTATATCAAATTCGTCTAAAGCGAGCACGCCTCCAGACTGCAAACACACCAAATATAGGCCTAAGGCCATAAATAGATGTCTTGTGCCGCTAGACTGGTCTCGATAGAATAGATCAACAGTTTTGTCATTATATATATGTTTAAATATTGGATTAAAATATATTTCTCCATGCGAATTTGTATCGCTGACAATTTCTATATCAGAAATCCCCATATCGCTTTTCTTAAGAAAACATTTTACAAAATCAAATATTAACGGGTTTTTTTTGTAAAATTCAGACATGTCTCTATAGTCATTATTTAGGCCATACAGGCCTGTGCTAACGTCAACATTTGAACCTAAATTTGTAAAAAAATCGTATATATTTTTTAAATCTTTAAGTTCTTCAAAAAATTTAAAGTTACTTAGCGTGCTGATAACTGAAGAGTTGTCAGTTACTTGAATGTCTTTAGTGCTTTCAAGTTCTTTTATGGCGTGAGTGACGTCAAGATTATTTCTTACTAATATAGGAGTCCATTTTTTATGTTTTCTTGATAATTTTTCACTTATTACTTTTTTGTTGTTTATTTCAACCTCGTATTTATATTGAATTGTTTTAACAATAAACTCAGCGTAAATGTAAGTGTTTTCTTTGTTTCCCATGAATGAAGATACGGGTATTTTGTATTTCTCTTTTTTTGAAGAAGAAGTTATGAACTCTTTAAGGAAGCTTAAGGCTTTTATAATATTTGTTTTCCCAGAAGAATTAGCACCTTTTATTCCAACTAATGTACTGTGTTTTCTGCCATTAGAAATGTTTTCTGGAACATTATTGTCTAGCTCGAAGGATATAAAAGACTCTTCTCTGAAAGAGAAAAAATTTTTAAATCCGTAGTTGATTAGCATTAATTCACCTTGGTTTTGCTTGGTCAGTACTGCATCAAAATGCGATCTTAGGACAAAAATGTCCAAAAATGCAATTTTGATTTTTTTGCGGGGGTACACATAAAGTGATGCGATGTCGTTAGAGCGTGGGGATTTTTCCAGACGTTGCAAAATAGAGCACAGAAAATAGCCCTGATAGGCGTTCCGTACGGGGCCTGGGCCTCGCTGACGACGATGGAGGCGTCTTGCGAAAAATTGGGAATCACAGGAACTTTGAACCAAAAACCTGGGCAAAAGCCCCATATTTATAGGGTTTCTGGCACACGGGTTTACACGGAAAGTGTTGACGACGCCGGCAGGTTGATCAAAAATGATTACGAGGACTGCAACTGCGCATTCGTCGGGCTTGGGCTCCAGTGTTCGCCCCCCCGCATATTCGGCAGCAGAGAAGCTGGCAATCTCTGAAAGTAGTGACGACGGGTTCGCCTGTCGGATCCTGAACCCACGGTCAGAGATGACCCGGAGCTAAAGAATCGCTGCGACTACTCCTCAAAAACACCTAAAAGGCGTCCTGTGGACGCCTTTTTTTATTCTTGCTTCAACGGTCTTGCCACGCGACCCACCAGCGTGCCATCTAGGCGACGCTTTGGATACCAGGTCACCACGTAGTAGCCGAAGCCACGACGTTCGTTCCTAGGCTCCAGTACCAGCGAGCCGGTGGGCGTCTTCATCACCGTTAAGCGATGGTTACCACGCATCTCCCGGAACTCACAGTAAATCGCTGCTCCGGGCACGATCATGTTCGCAACATGCTGAGCCACGCCGTCAATCGTCTCGCAACCGTACTTGGCTAAATCAGGCTGGTGTGCCTCCCAGATATGCCGAATCCCGAAACCTCGATTATCTTTGATGTGAACCCCAACACGCAGGTAGATTTCACCCCCTGGTAGCTCAAACTTGGATATGTCGGGAATCGTGCCGAAGCTTTCCGAGCCAGAAGGGTGAGCGACCAGGACGTTTTGTTTGAGATTGAGTAGTTCTGACAAGGCGAATCCATAGCCTGGGGGGATAGTGAGTGTTGGAGGAACTATTGTGCCACGTCTAAAAATCGATGTGGTGCGATGCCCCGCGCCCCCGAGGAAACTAGACCTCCAGCGTCGACGGCCGAGACAGGTGCATAGCGCAGGGGTGACCACCATCGCCAATTACGTGCAACTAAATGCCCTCCCTCAAATGTCTAATATGCAGTCATTGCTCTGCTCTCGGTAACTGGGAATATTCTCTACCGATTACTGAAAACTATCTGTGTTGTCGCGCTAATCCTAAGTCGCGCGACACAGTAAGTCGTGCCGGATTGCCTGCCTTTGCCGTGTTGCACGTTATAGTTGCAAGTTGTTGAGTGCTTGCGACATAACCCGCGACAGGTAACTGCATGATCAAAACCCCACCCCTCCAGACTGCCGCTGGCTTACTGATTGGCTACGCGCGAGTCAGTACGGACGATCAGGACTTAACCAATCAGCGCGCGGAGCTGCACGCCGCCGGTTGTGCGCGGATCTTTGCCGAGAAGATCACTGGCACCCAGCGCGACCGCCCGGAGCTTGCCAGGGTGCTCGATCACCTGCGCGCCGGTGATGTGGTGACCGTGACCCGCCTGGATCGACTAGCGCGCAATACGCGCGACCTGCTGGACATTGCTGAGCGCATTCAGGTGACGGGTGCGGGCCTGCGAAGTCTGGCCGAGCCCTGGGCCGACACGACTACGCCAGCCGGCCGCATGGTATTGACCGTATTCGCCGGCATTGCCGAGTTCGAGCGTTCCCTCATCATCGACCGCACCAGGAGCGGTCGCGAAGCTGCCAAGGCTCGAGGCGTGAAGTTTGGGCCTAAGCCTACCCTTAACGCCGCGCAGATCGACCATGCTCGCGAGCTGATCAACCAGGAAGACCGAACAGTGAAAGAAGCCGCCGAGCTGCTGGGAGTGCATCGCTCGACGCTGTACCGCGCCCTTGAGCGCAGCGAGGAAATGACACCGACCGAGGCCAGGCGGCGCGGCGCGGTGCGTTTCGTGAGGACGCATTGACCGAAACCGATGCAGTTTCCGCCGCTGGCGAGCAGGAGGAAGGGCCGACCTTTTTAGACGACCAGGGGCAGGAACCGCCTGCGCACATCTCAACGGTGCGGCTGCATGAAGTCCTGGCTGGCTTGTCCGATGCCGAGCTGGCTATATGGCCCGCTCGCCTGACCGCCGAGGAAATTGAGCGCCGCCGCATTAAATCTTAATTCCGTAATTACGCTTGCATTGTTTTCTGTATCGTCGTAAAAACACATGCACGCAAAAACACAAAGGACGAAAAAATGATTATCGGAGTTCTGAACCAAAAAGGCGGTGTGGGAAAAACCACTCTATCGGTGAACATTGCCGCCGCCCTGGCGCACGGTGGGGCGCGCGTCCTGCTGATTGACGCTGACCCCCAAGGTAGCGCCTTGGATTGGTCGGCTGCCCGCGAAGGTGAACCACTGTTTTCTGTGGTCGGCCTGCCTCGTGCATCCGTCCACAAAGAAATAGGGGAGATTGGCAAAGGCTATGACCACATCGTTATCGACGGCCCACCGCGAGTTACTGACCTGGCCCGCAGCGCAATCATGGCCGCTGATTTTGTACTGATCCCAGTACAGCCAAGCCCTTACGACATTTGGGCTGCTGATGAAGTGGTGAAGCTCATCCAGGAGGCTACCGTTTACAAGGATGACCTTAAATCTGCATTTGTTGTAAATCGTAAAATCTCAAATACGGCTATCGCCCGCGACGTGGGCGACGCCCTAGCCGCGTACCCGGTGCCTGTATTGGCCGCCACAGTGACGCAGCGCGTCATCTACGCCGAGGCAGCAGCCCAAGGCAAAGCTGTTTTTGAAATCGACGCACAGGGGCCGGCTACGGCCGAGATTGCGGCCTTGGTTGCCGAACTGATGGAGTACGCAAAGTGAGCGCGAAGAAAATCCAAATTGGAGCAAAACCGACTGGCAAGGTCGCCGCCGCCGCCGCTGATGAATGGGTTAAGAGCCGAGCCGAAGGCGAGAAAGAGGCAACCAAGCGCCTAACCATCGACGTACCGGAAAGCCTGCATCGAGCGATCAAGACCGCCTGCGCGATGCGGGGTTCTAAGATTGCCGATGAAGTACGCGAGTTACTTATACAGAAATACGGAAATCAGTAAACACGCTTTTACGTTTTAGCGGCTAAAGGGCACTATGAGAAATCAAGAGGGAAGGGCGGCATGACGAAATTCGATGAAGCCGCCTACGCGCAAAAACTCATGGATATGGGCAGCGACCGTGCCACCGCTTTAAGCGTTTCCCGGAAAATGGCCGAATCCAGCGCGGCGAACTCAGCTGAGCCGAAGCCAGTTAAAAAATCCGTTTATCAGAAGCGTATCGAGGCTCAAACCCGCCCCGGTGAGTTATGGCAGGAAGAAAAACAGCAGCCAACAGCACCGTCAATACCGTCAATTCGAAAGCCGCCTAAGGGCGACGCGCAGCCGGACCTTCTAATGCCGATGCTCTATGACGTGGGCACCCGTGATAGCCGCAACATCATGGACGTGGCGGTATTCCGCTTGTCGAAGCGTGACCGTCGAGCTGGAGAGTTGATCCGCTACGAGCTTCCAGATGGGCATGTAGAAGTTTCCGCAGGGCCAGCCGGAATGGCGTCCGTTTGGGATTACGACTTGGTACTGATGGCTGTTTCCCACCTGACCGAATCAATGAACCGCTACCGTGAAGGCAAGGGCGACAAGCCCGGCCGCGTGTTTCGGCCGCACGTCGCGGACGTGCTCAAGTTCTGCCGGCGCGCCAATGGCGGTAAACAGAAAGACGACCTGGTAGAAACGTGCATCCGGTTGAACACCACACACGTCGCCATGCAGCGCACCAGGAAGGCCAAAAACGGTCGCATGATAACGGTGTCCGAGGGTGAAGCACTGATTAGCCGATACAAAATCATAAACAACGCAAGCGGCAGGCCGGAACACATTGAAATCGAGCTGGCAGATTGGATGTACCGGGAAGTCACGGAAGGCAAGAACCCGGACGTACTAACCGTCCACCCCGACTACTTCCTGATTGATCCAGGTATCGGCCGTTTTCTCTACCGTTTAGCACGTCGCGCAGCCGGTAAAGGTGAGGCCAAATGGTCATTCCAGACGGTCTACGAACGCAGCGGCAGTGCAGGCACATTCAAAGAATTCTGCCGCATCCTACGGCGTCTCATCGAGGCCAACGATCTGCCCGAGTACACCCTAAAAGAACAATCAGGCCAATCCGGGCCGCTGTTACTCATGAAGCACCGAGAAGCAGCAGCGCTGCCCGGTGGTGTGTAATGTACGGGCTTTTGACAAGCGTTATCGCTTGCCAAAGATCTATGTGGGGGATGGTCGATTATTGCCCCTCCAAAACAGTCTTTACTTGCGGATAGCCGTACATTGCACACCCGAGAACGTACATTGCACACCAAAACACGTACATTACACACCAAAACACGTACATTACACACCGGCTTAACCTGCAAGCCATTGAATTTAAATAGGTTTTAGGCTGTTTTTTCACCTAAATCTCTTTAAAACTCTTAAAACTCTTAAAACCCTTCCAGCCTGTACATAACTGACAGACTGGCAAGCAGCAGAAACAAAGGAAAAGCGCCCGACCCGACCGGGGCACCCCTGCGGGGTTCCCCCACCCTTCGGGCGGCCCCCCCTCCCGCAAAATGGTGTGCCGCACGCGGCACAGCCGTTATGAAGCGCGCAAGCCGCACCGTAACCGCCTAACGCCAACACATCCGCTGTACTCGACCTAAAAAAACGCACCCCAAAACACAAAACCCGGTTACGCCTGGCCTACGGCCAGAATTTCTTCCCAAGAGCCCATTCACGACTGGTTATGGCCAATCTCAGCCTCAGCAGTGACTGATACACCGCTAAAAGCGAGTAATCAGGGTGCGGGGGCACTGGGACGTTCGCGTCTGTCTGCTGCGCTTTCGGCCCCGGACAGGCATTGGCGTAATTCCTGATGGTTATCGGGCGCTTTACAGCTCTCAGGTGGTTTTCATGGCGCTACGCAAGCGTCTAAACGCCTGCTGGTGAGTTTTCGCTAGCTGGGAGGCGGGATTGTGTGGGTTTTGGCTATTTGCGCCTGGTATGGCCTGTTAGAGGCTTTGCCGTGACCTCCGGCAAGGGTCGTTGCAAGCCAGGAAGTGAAAGCAGCGAGTTAAATAATAAGATAAATAACATAAGAATAATAATATAATTATTATTCTTATGTTATTATAGGGTTCTTACTGCTCAGGAGCGCCTACCATGACCCAGCCAACCATCCCCGCCGACATCCGCGAGCGGATCATTGCCGCCGCCGTCGAGCTGTACGAGCAAAGCGGGCGCAAGCAGCCGCCGACAGTGGATGCGGTGCGGCGCCTGGCGCGCGCGGACATGAACGCGACCAGCACCGTAATGCGCGAATGGCGGCGGGCGCAGACCGTCCAGGCGGCGCCGGTAGCTGTCTCGGTGCCGGAGCTGGTGAGTCAGGCCAGTGGCGCGGCGTTAGTTGCTCTGTGGCAGCAAGCCCAGGAGTTGGCTAACGAATCGTTGCGCG
>Ga0307486_1001232_pt1 | contig 20253 bp, 24 predicted proteins | sample CBIW02metaG_FD_203663 | JGI IMG/M metagenome (GOLD analysis project Ga0307486, IMG submission 203663) | Sea-ice brine microbial communities from Beaufort Sea near Barrow, Alaska, United States - CBIW 0.2 | ecosystem: Environmental > Aquatic > Marine > Coastal | place: USA: Alaska | collected...
CGGCGATAGCGCGTTCAGCAGCCTCGACCAGGGCACGGTCTGCTCCATTTCTGCCAAAAACCGCTCACGGCGGGTTGTCTTTTTCTTGGCAGCAAATTCTGCCTGGGCGAAACTTGTTTGCTTCATAACAGTCTCTGGCTAATCCTGCGGATGAGCTACCATTTTACTGAACTTGCAACGTGAGGGGAATAAATCAGCGCTTCCCTAGAGGTTTCAATTAAAAGCTATCTTGCAACCTACAACGACGAACCCAAGTCTTTTGTCTGGCGTAAGACGGCGGGTCAAGTCATTGAATCAATTGCACATCTATCCGACAAGCTCAATAACAAGACGAACTTTTGTCAAGGTACACTAGGAGTCTGCGCAGTAGAAATTTTGGTATGGCATAATGACGTCACATGCTCAAGCTGCGGACAGCATGATGGGAGCGACTTACCGCCCTTATTCGCCCGATCAGAAACTGCCTTTGCCGCCGAGTCTTAATGATTGGCTACCCTAAGGTCACCGTTCGATCCTCGCATGATGCTGAAGGTGTTAATTTATGCCTATGCGACAGGAGTCTTTTCGTCCCGCAAGATTGCCCGCAAGCTGGAAGAGGGCGTGGCGTTCCGAGTACTGGCTGCTGGGAACTTTCTGATATCAGGACGGTTTTACTTTCCACACAAAGTGCTAATTCCGCCGTCGGTTTGAAATGAAACGCTATCCCGGCGGATCTCAGTTACCCGCCAAGTGTCGGCGTCCACTGTGCCTAGTCAGGTGTAGGTCCGCCTAAAACAGGATGTTCAGCCGATGGGTGTGCCTGTCAGGCACGAGGCGAGCACTCATCCAGGGATAGTTATTCGCCCCCGAGAGCCGTCTGTTCCATCTCTAGGTACACCCGATACGCGTTGGCTTTGTTGGATGCCTCAAACGCGGGAAGCAACTCGTAACGCGACCAGTCGGTCAGCCGGTAGGCGTCTTCAAAGGGAATCCAATTGTTGACTGCGTTCTTCATCTCGTCGCGCACGAAGCCCAGGTAGCCGTAAGTAAAGTTCAGGGCATCCATGGCCTGTTGGGATGCTCTGCCATGGCCGGGAATCAAAACGACCGGTTTGAGTTTTTTTACTTTCTCTATCGCCTGCATCCATTTGCCGGTGTCTACTTGAGGGCTATTCAGAAACGGCACCCGACCATTCTGAATAATATCGCCGGAGAAAAGTACGCCAGCGGGTTCAATCATCATCATGCTGTCTCCGGGCGCGTGAGCCGGGCCGGCGTGATAAATGCTGAACCGGTAACTACCGGACTCAAGAAAAATCTCATCCTTGAATGTCAGGTCGGGCGGAACCACCCGGGTTTCTTCGTCAACCCAGGGAGCAAGCGCCTGTTGTCGTTGTTTAAGTCGCACTGCTGCGTCAGGACTGTTGATGTAACGACTTGTGCTTTCTTGGGCAATCACCTCCGCGTCTGTCAGGTCCTTGAAGGCCTGAAGGCCATAGATGTGATCGGCGTGATAGTGACTCACGATAATGTGGGTGACGGGTAAGTCGGTTATTTTCCGAATTTCTCTCAACATTGCGGCCCCAAGACTGGGGGTTCCCAAGGCGTCAAAGACTATGACGCCCTTATTCGTGACCACAAACCCGGCATTGGACGTAAATCCTTCGTTCTGTTTATCGGGAACACCGGATTGTCCCAAGAAATAGTAGATATTTTGGGAGCTTACAGGTTCAGCACTGAAGGGTATCAAAATGTCGGCATAATGCGATTCTGATGCGGCGACCGCCGAACCTGCAACCATGAGGAAGGCGATAGACGTACCGATTAAAAATACACCCGTCGCGTTTTTGACTCTTGTCATATTTTCACCTCCCGGGCCATTTCTTTTTTGATTTTTAACCGCCTGTATTACATGCAGTATCTTTCTTTTCGCACGCTAATATAGTGTGCGAACGCCTTGCACGTCATTTGCACATTCCGCCTTATCCAACTATACATTGGTTGTATCCTTATAACATTCACAATAGGCTGCCATTCAGTTCCCTACTGATTGCTGTCCGACTGCCCACAATGGGCATCGAAGAAGGACCACTGTATGTTCGGGAAGCTCCGCCGACTGCGGCAGGATGTGTCCAAAATTGCTCTGGAAGAGTCAGAACGCTTACCTTCAACTGAGCGCAGGCAATTCCTTCGAAATGGTCTGTTTACAGCAGGCAGCGTAATGGTTGGCGGCGCGTTCGCCGGCCTTTCTCCGAGAGTTGGCGCCGCTGAAACCCAGTATCCACCAGAAGTTCCAGCCTGGACACGTTCCCTTGGCGCTGGTGTTGTCACCGATCCATACGGGATGCCGTCGTCTTATGAAAAAGAGGTGATTCGCCGGAATGTACCCTGGCTTACAGCGGAAAAGACGTCATCAATCAGCTTCTCTCCACTGCAGCATCTGAAGGGCATCATTACACCGAATGGTCTTTTCTTTGAGCGGCACCACGCGGGTCGCCCCGAAGTGGATCCCCAACAACATCGCCTGATGATCCATGGTCTGGTTGAGCGCCCGATTATCCTCTCGATGGACGACCTGCAGCGTTTCCCCAGTGTTTCTCAGATTAATTTTATCGAGTGTCCTGCAAACGGGGGGATGGAGTGGCGAGGTGCCCAGCTCAACTCACTTCAGTTTCTGCACGGCATGGTCAGTTGTGCGGAATGGACGGGGGTCAGGCTCTCTACATTGATGCAGGAAGTGGGTATCAAACCGGAGGGCAAGTGGGTGCTGGCAGAGGGTGCAGACGGTGCCGCCATGACGCGGAGCATCCCGCTGGAAAAAGTGATGGACGACGTTATTGTCGCTTATGCCCAGAACGGTGAGGCGCTCCGTCCGGAGCAGGGTTATCCCGTTCGTCTGGTCGTTCCCGGCTGGGAGGGCAACACCCATGTGAAATGGTTACGTCGTCTTGAAGTAGGCGACAAGCCATGGATGCAACGGGAAGAAACCTCGAAATACACGGACCTGTTGCCCGATGGAACCGCCCGGGGTTTTACCTGGGTCATGGATGCCAAATCCGTTATTACCTCGCCATGCCCGGAAATGCCACTTCGCGGAAAAGGTATCTGTCAGATCGAAGGTCTGGCGTGGAGCGGCCGGGGCAAGGTTAAGGCGGTGGACGTATCGACCGATGGAGGTCGCAACTGGCAGCAGGCCGCGCTTCGCGAGCCAGTCATGTCGAAATCTCTGACCCGTTTCGCGCTGGAGTGGAACTGGGATGGCAACCCCGCCTTGATTCAGTCCCGCGTGATCGACGAAACCGGTTATGTACAGCCGACACTGGCCCAGCTCAAAGCGGTTCGAGGTACCAACTCGATCTACCACAAGAATGCGATTCAGACCTGGCAAATCAACGCGGATGGGAGTGTCGACAATGTTCAGCTTGGCTAAATCGTCCCGATGCCTGGCCTGCGTTTGCGGTGGCCTGCTGCTCTGTGCAATACCGATGCTGGTAACCGCAGAATCAACCGGCCATTACGACTACGGCGAAGCTGCCACCGAGGCGCAGATTGCCGGCTGGGACATTGATGTGCGTCCTGATGGTAAAGGCCTCCCTGAAGGAAGCGGCACCGTCGATGAGGGTATGAAGGTCTATGAAACCTATTGTTCCTCCTGCCACGGCGCCTTCGGTGAGGGCATGGGGCGTTATCCGAAACTGGCGGGTGGCGACGATTCTCTCGCCGAGGACCGTCCGGAGAAAACCGTGGGCAGCTACTGGCCCTACGCCAGCACGCTCTGGGATTACATCCACAGAACCATGCCGTTTTTCGCGCCTCAGTCCCTGACTGACGATCAGGTCTATGCCCTGACCGCTTACGTCCTGAATCTGAATTACATCGTCGATGGAGACTTTGTCGCGAACAGGGACACCGTGCCAAACGTCAAAATGCCCAATCACGATGGCTTTACCTGGGAAGATCCGCGACCGGACACCCATAACGAACGCTGCATGCAGGGCTGCAAGGATGACGTCACGGTGAAGGACTCGGCCGTAGGTAAAAACTTGACACCGAGCACGACCGGTCCCCTCGATGAGGGGCTCACACAGTAAAGGTTGACCGGGGTCAGCCCCCATGACGTGCCGAGGAGGATTAGTGATGCGAAAAGGGTTAATTTACGTGTGTTTAACGACACTCGCGCTGGGCGCCACGCCTGCTGTGTTGGCAGCGCCCAGCCAGGCTGATATCGACCGGGGAAAGGAGCTGGCGTACAGCCGCAAGGATGGCAACTGTCTGGCCTGTCACAAGATGGATGACGGCAAGCTGACCGGGACCATTGGCCCGGAACTGGCAGGCATGAAAACCCGCTATCCCGATCGGGAAATCTTGTTTAAACGCATCTGGGACGAGACCAAGTTCAACCCGCTGACGGTGATGCCACCATTCGGTCGTCACTCGATCCTGAGTAAAGAAGAGATCAACCGGGTTATCGACTATTTGTACACGCTGTAGACGCGGAGGAGGAGTTGACGTGATAGATCAAACGCGAAGAGGTTTTCTGAAAGGGGTGTTGGGCGCCGGCGTTGCCGGCATTGCACTGGGCTCCGGACTCATTCCGCTCAGGGTAGAGGCGGCGCCTGATGCGTCGAACTGGTCGAAAAAAGCCTTCAGTACACCGGGCGTGGACGACACGATTTCCGAACTCTACGGGATGGAGGCGGTTGAGTCTGACAAGATTTCCATGGATCTGCCAACCATTGCCCAGAACGGTGCTGTCGTACCGGTCACGGTCGAAACCTCACTGCCCAATGTCACGGGTATTGCCTTGCTTGTCGCACAAAATCCAAATGCCCTGGCGGCGACGTTTGAGATTCCGAAAGGAACGTTACCGTTCGTTTCCAACCGTCTCAAAATGGCTGAAACCACAGACGTTGTGGCCGTGGTGATTTCCGATGGCAAGGCCTACAAGGCAACCCAGAATGTGAAAGTAACCGTTGGCGGCTGTGGCGGCTAACCGTTAGCAGAACAGGAGAAACCAAATGGCGTCCAGTATCAGAGTTCGCGCAGTAGAAAGTGGCGGAGTGACTTCCCTTAAAGCCCTGGTCAGGCACCCGATGGATTCAGGGTTTGTAAAGGATTCGGCAGGGAATATCGTCCCCGCCCATTTCATCCAGGTGCTGACCATTTCCCACAACGGGAAGCAGGTGTTCATTGCCGACTGGGGACCGGCGGTTTCCAAGGATCCATTCCTGGAATGCCGATTCGAAGGCGCCAAGAAAGGTGACAAGCTGACCATTAGCTGGATCGATAATAAAGGCGAGAGCGATTCCACCGAAGCGACAATTGCCTAAAAGTTCTCGGCGGCCAGGTCCTGGAGGGCGGCGTTGCCGGAGAGGAGGATTGAACATGCTTAAAGCAAAGATCATTCTGGTCGCCATGAGTGTGACACTGGCGACACCTCAGGTACTGGCAGGCGCCACTCCAGAGGAGGATCGGAAGGAAGCGGTAGAGTACTTCAAACAAATGTTTCCCGATGTGCCGCTCACGGAATTCGTCAACGGCCAGTACGCGTTGAATGAAGATCGCCGGTCCCAGTGGCAATCCCTGCAGGATTTCCCTCCCTACGAGTTCGCCGTTGCGGACGGCCAGGAGATGTTTGAAACACCCTTCGCCAATGGTAAGACCTACGCCAGTTGTTTCGAAAACGACGGTATCGGTATTCGTCAGAACTACCCGCGCTTTGACGAAAATAAGAAGGAGGTGATCACGCTTGAACTCGCGATCAACCAGTGTCGGGAAGTAAACGGCGAGAAACCCCTGAAATACAAGAAAGGCGATATCGCGTCCATTTCTGCGTACATGGCGTCGACATCTAAGGGCAAGCAGTTCGACATTAAGGTTCCCGATAACCCCGAGGCCCTGGCCGCCTATGAGGATGGCAAGGAGTTCTATTACAGCCGTAGAGGGCAGTTGAACTTTTCCTGCGCCGGTTGCCATGTACAGAATCCGGGTAAATGGATCCGGGCTGACCTCTTGTCACCGGCCCTCGGACAGCCCTCTAACTTCCCAGTCCACCGTTCCAAGTGGGGCGAGCTGGGAACGCTGCATCGGCGGTTCGCCGGCTGTAACGCTAACGTTCGTGCGGAACCATTAGCGGCTCAGAGTGAGGAATACCGGAATCTCGAGTATTTCCTGACCTACATGAGCAACGGCCTGTCTGTCGTTGGCCCGAGTACCCGGCCATAATCGGTAACCGAGATGGGAGAATTGAAATGATGAACAAGCCATTACTGACAATCGGCCTGTCGCTTTCCCTGTGGGTACCCCTGTGTGCCCAGGCAGGGGTTAAAGAAGACTTTCAGAAAATCTATTCGGAAGCGGAAAGTGCCCACAAGGACGCAGGAAATTTTCAATGGACCACGACGACCGCCCGGCTTAAAACGGCCGAATCGGCCGCCGAGAGCGGCGATTACGAGAAGGCAAAGGCCATGGCAGCAGAAGCTTTGCAACTGGCTAATGAGTCTGTGGCACAGCGAAAAAAACAAGCGGAGGCCTGGAAGAATATCGCCATCGGCGGCTAGCCCGTTTTATAACGACGCCGGATACCCTGCGCCCATAACTGGCGGCGCAGGGCTCGCTGATCATCGCTAATAAGTAAAATGAGAGGAGCGTGCAGTGTCGATTTCTCGCAGAGATTTTCTGTTTGCCATGCAGGCGGCGGCTATTGCCGGAATTACCCCCAAACTTGCGTTGGCGAAGGGCAGAGACGGGCTGTATGACGCACCAAAGTACGGCAATGTTCGCTTGCTACATTTGACCGATATCCACGCCCAGTTATCGCCTGTCTATTTTCGCGAACCTAACGTTAATCTTGGAACAGGGCCCAGCAAAGGTCAGGTGCCGCACCTCGTGGGCACTCAATTTCTTAACCACTTTGGGATAACGGCCAACTCCCGGCGCTCCCATGCCTACACTTACATCAACTACACCGAGGCCGCCAAAGAGTTTGGCCGAATGGGCGGCTTTGCCCATCTGAAAACACTGATAGATCAGTTACGGGAGCAAGCCGGCCCTGGCAACTCGTTGTTACTCGATGGCGGCGACCTCTGGCAAGGCTCTGGTACGGCATACTGGACTCAGGGTGAAGATATGGTGGAGGCCAGTAACCGTCTGGGTATCGATATCCTGACCGGCCATTGGGAGTTCACTTATCCCGAAGCACAAATCCGCAAGAACATCGGCAACTTCAATGGCGAATTCCTCGCACAGAACGTGTTCCTGTCGGACGAAGCGTCATTTATGGGCGCCGAGTCCTATGACGAAGCCAGCGGCCGGGTCTTTAAACCCTATTCCATCCGCGAGATCGGCGGCAAGCGAGTCGCGGTCATCGGCCAGGCCTTTCCCTACACGCCGATTGCCAACCCCTCTTATTTCATACCGGACTGGCGGTTCGGCATTCGGGAATCGGAGCTCCAGTCGCTAGTGGACAACATCCGCCAAAACGAGAAAGTGAACGCTGTCGTGGTGCTTTCCCATAACGGGATGGACGTGGACCTTAAGTTGGCCAGCCGGGTCTCCGGTATCGATGCCATTCTGGGTGGACATACCCACGATGCCGTGCCCCAGCCAACCGTGGTGAAAAACGCCGGTGGCAAAACACTGGTGGGTAATGCCGGCACCAACGGCAAGTATATTGCCGTGCTGGACCTGGATATCGGGAACAACGGTGTTCGCAGCTATGAGTACCGGTTGTTGCCGGTATTCTCGGATCTGATCAAGCCTGATGCGGCCATGGAGAAATTTATTCAGGACGTGCGTGCACCTTACGCCGATAAACTGGGCGAGAAGCTGGCCATCACGGACGAGTTGCTTTACCGCCGGGGCAACTTCAACGGGACCATGGATCAGGTCATTTGTGATGCCCAGCGAATGGTGCTGGATGCCCAGATCTCTCTGTCCCCGGGTTTTCGCTGGGGCACAACCGTAATGCCTGGCGACGCCATAACGATGAATGATGTGATGAATGCGACCGCAATTACCTACCCGGAAACCTACGTTCGGGAAATGTCGGGCACCGACCTGAAACTGATTATGGAAGATGTGGCGGACAACCTGTTCAACAAGGATCCGTATTATCAGCAGGGCGGCGATATGGTCCGTGTGGGCGGCATGGATTACACCTGCGATCCAACAGCAAGTATGAATGGCCGGATTTCCGATATGCGACTGGATAACGGCGAGCGGATCGAAGCGGACAAGATGTATAAGGTCGCTGGCTGGGCCACAGTCAACTCCAAGGCACCGGGTGAGCCCATCTGGGATGTCGTTGCCGACTACATGAGGTCGGAGAAGACTATCAAGATCAAGAAGTTCAACACACCACGGCTTAGAAATGTAGCCGGCAACCCCGGGCTGGAAGACTAAACGGGATGATAATGGGAGCTGCTTTTCGCAGAGTGTGTTGGCACGCACTGTTCTGTCTGGTTTTGCTGACGGCGCACGCTAGCGTGCAGGCTGACGAACCCATCAGTGAGGCCAAGCCGTTCGCAGATAAATACCTGTTAGTGCAGTTGAGCGATGACGATCCTGCCAAGCAGAACATAGTGCTGAGTGTCGCCGCCAATCTTCTGGAGTTTTATGGACCTGATCTGATCGATATCGAGGTCACCACCTTTGGGCCAGGTGTTCATTTACTCTATGCCGATAACAGCCGTCGCGAAAAAATCGACAGCCTGATGGCTCAGGGTGTCCGGTTTTCGGTGTGCATGAACACTATAAAAACCATTGAACGCTCTACTGGTGAGCGCCCGGAGTTGCACCCTCAAAGCATTCACGTAGATGTCGGAGTCGGGCATATTCTGGAGAAGGTTGAGCAGGGCTACGTTCTGGTCCGCCCCTGACGCATTGACTCGGGTAAAGGAAGACTGTAATGCATACAAAGCTATCAAAATCGATTGTCGTTGCCGCAGCTATTGCCGTCAGCGGAGTAGCCGGAGCGGCAGAAGGTGATCAGCCGGTCATGATTCAAATCAAACGTCTGTCCATGGATACGGCGCTGACCATCGCCAAAACAGCGATCGACACGTGCCGGAAGCAGGGCGTTCAGATTGCTGTCACGGTGGTCGACCGGGGAGGGCATCCGCAGGTCGTGCTAAGGGATGTACTGGCCATGGACCTGTCTCTTGAGGTCAGTTACCGCAAAGCCTATACGGCAATGACATTTAACAATAAAACCTCGGCGCTTGAGGACCGTTTCACCGGCCCTTTTTCAGTGGGCAAGATCGACAAGGTGTTGTTGTCCGCCGGTGGCGTTCCGATTCAGGCCAGTGGTGAAACTATCGGCGGTGTTGGTGTCAGTGGCGCACCTTCGGGTGAGACCGATGAGAACTGCGCCCAGGCGGGCGTGGACGCCGTCGAGATGGATCTGGAAATGGCTTCATTTTAATCAGAGGTTCCCTAACCATAAATATATGAAAACAACATGGTAAGAGATTTACTTAGAGTATTTTCTCTCATTATCGCTTTCCCTTTGTCGGCCTTTGCCCAGTACCCTGATGCTGTTCAGGTTCTGATTGATGGCGGTCTGAAAGTAGAAGCCCGTTTTGATGCACCCGGAGGACTGCAAGGTTACGTTGGCCGAAAAGACGGTCAGGCTGTAACACTGTACCTCATGACTGACGGCGAGCATGTGGTTATCGGGAAAATGGTCGACGGCTTTGGCCAGGATCTCAGCGCCGAACACATTCGGACCTGGCTCCCCGCAATTGACCTGACCCAGGTATGGCAGCAACTGGCTAACGCCACATGGGTCGCTGAAGGTCCGAAAAACGCGAAACGTATCGTTTATGTCTTTACAGATCCCAACTGCGGTTACTGCGTTGAGTTCCGTCAAAAAGCGAGTGCTTACCTGAACAGGGGTATCCAGCTCAGACACATCATGGTTGGCGTGATACAGCCATCGAGTCTCGCCAAGGCGGCTAGCGTGGTCAGTGCCGAGAATCCGGTAGAGCATCTGGCGTTTCATGACAGTCAGTTCCCACGCGACTGGCTTGAGGCGCCGGACCATATTCCGGATGAATTTAGAAGACTAATTGAGGCCAATAACCGGCTCATGAGAACGCTGTCGGTATCGGCGACGCCCGCCGTATTCTATCGGGACAAACAGGGTGAGGTACATAAAATTTTGGGTTTACCAGACGATACAGCGCTATCGAACGCGGTATTCAGGCCACCGAACTAAGCCTGAACAGCCAATGAATTTCTGTTGGATAATAGAAGAGGGCAGACCATGCCATTTCACCGTCTTTTATTCGTGTTGCTACTGGTGCCGGGTTGGGTGATGGCTGAGGCCGTCCCGGATAAACTTGAACTAACCAAAGTAACTGATCGCGTGTATTCGGCCATCGGTGAGACAGCGCCGGCTACCTACGAAAATAACGGACACAATAACAACCTGAGTTTCATCATTACTGAAAAGGGCGTCGTTGTGATGAATGGCGGAGACAGTTACCTCCTGGCCAGGGCACTTCACAACTCAATCCGCAGCGTTACCGACAAGTCGGTCAAATACATCGTCGACGAGAATGCTCAGGGACACGCCATGTTGGGTAACAGTTACTGGCGGGATCAGGGCGTTCCGATCATTGCCCACGAGATCGCGATCGATGAGTTCCGGGAGCATGGCGGGATCAAACTGGCAGCCATGGAGAACCGCAATAAGGAAAAGGCAAAAGGCACCTACGTTGCGGTACCCGATATCGGTTTTTCCGACCGGTATGATCTGGATATGGGAGATGTCCAGATCGAATTACATTACTTCGGTCCGGGTCATTCGCCTGGCGATATTGCGTTGTGGATACCCCGGGAAAAACTTCTGATCACCGGTGATCTCGGATTTCACCAGCGGCTGCTGGCTGTCTTTGATGACACGGACGCCGAGGCGTGGATTGATTCATTTGATAAGATGAGCACGCTCAACCCCGACATCGTGATCCCGGGCCATGGCGCACCGACAACTCTCGATGTTGTAGCCAGGATTACCCGGGGATATCTGGTTTTTCTGCGGACTGCGGTAATTGAGATCCTCGAACGTGGTGGAGGGCTGGATGAAGCCTATAACATCGACCAGTCGGACTATGCGCATCTGGACACGTACGAGGAGCTGGCGGCCAAAAATGCGGGTCGTGTCTATCAGCATCTGGAGTTTGATTACCTTTAAGCGTGGAACGCTGACAGGCCTGAGAATCTGAGCATTGTAGTAGTCCATCAGATAGCCGCCGATATCTTTCTTGGCTTCTGGCAGGTTTCGATATCCCAAGGTCGTCGGTACCCATCATTCCGACGAATGGTTAGATGCCCAAACTTGAAGTGCTAGGGCGTCACCACATTCTGTAAATTACGGAATTGATGAGCCCATCACTCTTTAAGGAGCATCGGTGCATGCGTATTTCGCAACCAGTAACGCATTAATTCAATAAATCAGGGCGAGGTTTCGGTGCAGGCCTGTTCCAGTCTTTGCCCGCAAGCATAACGTTCCAGTATAGCCATGGGAAAAAGCGACGCTTCATGTGCCAGTTAATGCGTCGTGGCACTCTCGGATCCATAGGAAAGCTAGGCACAATCTCACCGTCGTAACGGAACTCCGCCAACATTACTTTGCCGTATGAGGTGGTTAACGGACACGCGCCGTATCCATCATAAAGTTCTTCGTTTTCACTGTGGCCCAAATCGCGTAGCAGATTACTGACCACGACCGAAAATTGGCGACGTACTGCAGCCGCTGTTTTTGCATTCGGAGTATTGGTGCAATCGCCCAAGGCATGAATATTTGCATACTCTGTGTGACGCATGGAGTGCTTGTCTACTGTAACCCATCCGGCATCACCGGAAAGCGGGCTGTGTTTAATGAAATCAGGAGCTGATTGCGCTGGAACCACATGTAGCATATCGAAATCGGTTTCGATTCTACCGTCCTCTGTGTCAAACCAAGCTTTTTTTGCAGGGCCATCGACGACAGCCAGATTGTGGGCAAAGTGTGTTTGAATTCCGTAGTTTGATACCACTTTATCCAGCGCCTTGGCATAAGCAGGCACCCCAAACATGGCACCTCCCTGGTTGTAAAAGTGCACGTCGGCGGGCTGTCTGTTTTTTCGCCAATAATCAGCGCTGAGGTACATGGCCTTCTGCGGCGCTCCAGCACACTTGATCGGCATTGCCGGCTGGGTGAACAGCGCTTTCCCGCCTGCAAATTCTTGAGTTAAGCGCCAAGTGTAGGGTGCAAGGTCGAATCGATAGTTGGAAGTAACACCATTGGTGCCCAGCGTGTCTACAAGCCCTGAGACTGAGTCCCAGTCCAACTGCAACCCTGCAGCCACCACCAAATGTTTGTAGGTGACCGTCGAGCCGGACGCCAGTGTGACCTGATTCGCGTCCGGCTAAAAAGACACAACTGCATCTTTTATCCAGGTGGCTTTATCGGGCATGTGGTCCTGTTCCTGTCGGTGTGTTTCCTCGGCGGACATCGCCCCGCCACCAACCAAAGTCCAGCCAGGTTGGTAATAATGATCGTTACTGGGTTCAATGATGGCAACGTCAAGATCGCCATGCTTGCGAAGCAATCCAGCGGCGACCGAAAGTCCGGCAGCGCCACCACCGACAATGACAATCACATGACTCTGCGAGGGGGTTTGGCTCGACATGATGTGCACTCCTTTTGAGGTTCGCAGTTACTTTTATTTCAGGTTGACAGTTACCCTGCGAGTTATTACCTTTAGTTGCAAGCTTAGATCATTTTGCATTTAGCGCAAGGTTGAATTTTATGCTGTTCCGCCAGTTCTTCGACAAAACATCCAGCACCTATACCTACCTCATTGCCTCCGGCCGCGGGCGGGAAGCGGTGATTATCGACCCCGTAAAAGAATCTACGGATGCCTATCTTGGATTGATTGACCAACTTGACCTCAAACTGGTCAGAGCGATAGACACCCACACTCACGCTGATCACGTCACTGCCCTTGGCGATCTGCGTGATGCCACCAAATGCGTCACTATCATGGGTGAATTTACCAACGCGGAATGCGTATCAGAGCATGTATCGGAAGGCGATCGAATTGATATCGACGGCATTCGATTAGAGGCCATATACACCCCGGGCCACACTGATGAGTCCTTTAGTTTTTACTGGAATCAGGGCGGCCAGCAGGCAGTCTTCACGGGCGATGTGCTATTGATTCGGGGTAGCGGCCGGACTGATTTCCAGGGAGGCGATCCGCGCAAGAGCTACGATTCTATCGTCAACAAGCTGTTCCGCTTACCTGACGATACGCTGGTATATCCAGCGCATGACTATAAGGGAATGCTGAGTTCCTCTATTTACGAGGAAAAACATTACAACCCACGTCTGGCGGGCAAATCGGAGGCCGAGTACGCGCAGATTATGAATAATCTGAATTTGCCCGATCCCAAACTGATGGATGTTGCAGTGCCGGCGAATCTGGCCTGTGGCAAGCAACAGTGACGCTTGTGAGCATGGCCTGTTGTCCAAGGACACGGAGTTCAACGCTGACTGCTGATCCGGCTTCGATCATACCCCGGCGATATTGATCAATGGCTAAGTCGTATATTCCCCTTCTGAAACAGATTCGGGACTCAGGAGCCGCCCATCTGTCGGATGATTTGCTTGCGGGCGTTATTACCGCCATTTTGTTGGTCCCTCAAGGTATGGCCTATGCCATGCTTGCTGGCTTACCGCCAGAAATGGGCCTGTATGCGTCAATTTTGCCACCCCTTGTCTATGCGTTAATCGGCAGTAGTCGTGCATTAGCGGTTGGTCCGGTGGCCGTAGCTGCATTAATGGTGGCAAACGCCTTGTCGACGCACTACGGCAATGAAAGTAATGAGGCCGCCTTTACAGGTGCCATGATTCTGGCCGCAGAAACCGGTGTACTCCTGCTGCTGATGAGCGTTTTCAGAGTCGATAGCCTGGTCAGTTTTATCAGCCATCCTGTTCTGTCTGGTTTCACCAGTGGTGCCGCCATACTTATTGTTACCAGTCAGCTCAAACACCTGAGCGGAATCGAACTTGAACGGGGTGACTTGTTCGCTACGGTCATTCCGTTTTTTCAGCGTATCAGTGAAATTCATGTCCCGACGCTGTTGTTTGGTTTGATATCGATTCTGCTGTTGCTGCTCGCGCGCAAACCGCTGGCGCGTTTACTGGTCAGGTTGGGTATAGTGCAGAGCTCGGCCGTCATTATTGGCAGGACGGCCCCGCTTGTTATTGTGATCGGCTCGGCCGTTGTGGCGAGTGTTAGCCAGGCAGAGGGGTACGGGCTCTCGGTTGTTGGAGCGATTCCTGGGGGACTGCCGGTGCCCGACCTTGCTTTTCTGAGCGCTGAAGGCTGGGTTGCGCTACTGCCATCTGCCATACTCATCGCTTTGGTGGGGTATGTTGAGAGCGTATCGGTCGCCAAGGTCCTCGCCGCCCGACGGCGCCAGAAAATCGATGCCAACCGCGAGCTTACTGCCCTGGGCATGAGCAATATCGCTGCAGCAATCGGAGGTGCAATGCCGGTCGCTGGCGGATTTTCGCGATCTGTTGTCAATTTCGATGCCGGTGCCCGCACACAGTTTGCTGCCATAGTGACAGCGACGCTCGTCGCCGTGGTTGCGGCGTTTTTTACTGACTGGTTTTATTACCTGCCTAACGCAGTGCTAGCCGCCATCATCGTTGTTGCCGTGCTGCAGTTAATTGATATTTCGGGCGCAATAACTATCTGGCGCTACGATCGTGCGGATGGAGTAGCACTGCTGGCTACGGGCTTGGCCGTGCCCGTGCTCGGTATTGAACCCGGCCTGCTCGTCGGCATCGGCTTATCACTGGTTTTGTATCTATGGCGAACTAGTCAGCCGCATATGGCAATACTCGGACGAGTGCCGGATACCGATCATTTTCGCAACGTGAACCGTTACCGGGTTGATACGTTGCCTTCAGTTCTGATTATTCGAGTAGACGAGAATCTCTATTTTGCCAACGCCGACGCAGTAGAGACGTACCTCATGCAGAAAGTAGCCTGCAATTATGACATCCATCATGTTGTGCTGTTGATGTCGGCGGTTAACTACATTGATTCCAGCGCACTGGAGATGCTTGAGCATCTTGAACTGGATTTTCGGGCGACCGGTGTTTCCATGCACCTGGCCGAGGTAAAAGGTCCGGTTATGGATCGCCTGCGCCATACGCATCTAGGGAAAGCACTAGCTGATAAACGCATTCATTTATCAGCCAAACATGCGTGGAATACTCTGGGCAAACAATCTTACGAGGGTTAGTTAGGGGTGAGCTAATATGGGGAGGATTCAGTGGGCTGGACTGCAAATATTCAAGGCTTGATTGGAGGTGGATTCATTGGCCTGTCTGCCGTTTTTCTGATGGCGACGCTTGGCCGGATTGCAGGCATTAGTGGCATTCTTGCCGACCTTTTTCTGGATAAACCCAACCGTGATGAGCTGGGTTGGCGATTGATGTTTCTACTTGGCTTGGTGAGTGGTCCGATACTACTGATGTTATTTGGCGGCGTCGGCAATGTCGCTGGCTCATCACAGGATGTTATTGGCGTTCCATCCGGCGGTGTTCCTCTGATGTTAGTCGCCGGACTGCTTGTAGGCGTTGGCACTGGCGTAGGCAGCGGCTGCACCAGTGGCCATGGCGTTTGCGGGCTCGCCAGATTGTCGCGGCGTTCGCTGGTGGCAACATTAGTCTTTCTTCTGACTGCCATGGTAGTAGTTTTCTTAACCCGGCATGTGATCGGAGGTGCCGCATGAAAGCATTCCTCGGCTATATCGCCGGATTACTCTTTGGTCTTGGTCTTGGACTTGGTGGTATGACGGATCCCGCACGTGTCATAGGGTTTCTGGATATCTTCGGAGCCTGGGATCCAACACTGTTATTTGTGCTAGGGGGAGCTGTAATAACGACGTTTGTTGGGTATCGCGTGGTACTCTGTCGAGCCAAGCCCCTGTGGGGGGATGGCTTCCGGTTACCGACTCGCCATGACCTGGACGGTAAGTTGCTCCTCGGCGCCGCATTGTTCGGAATCGGGTGGGGGCTGTCTGGCTATTGCCCGGGACCAGCATTCGCCTCGGTCGGCCATCTCACTTACCCGCTTGTTGCCATGCTGTTGGCGATGGTTGCAGGCTGGTGGGTCGCCAGGCGCGCCCCTTTTATTCAATAGGCTTGATTTGCCGTGCAAAAATTAAAGGAGATATTTCATGGATATCAAACAGCTCGACGAGCGCCTCAGTGTATCGGCGCAACCTGGTATCGACGATATCGAACAACTGGCCAAACAGGGATTTCGCACCATTATTTCCACCCGTCCGCGATGCGAAACTGAGGATCAGCCGGACACACACGTTCTTAAGAAAAAAGCGGAGTCACTGGGTATGACCTGGCATGAAATCCCCGTTGAACCGGGGAAGTATGCGTCGACAGATATTGACGCCTTCGCCAAGGCCCTGCAGTCGTCTCCGGCCCCGATATTGGGCTATTGCCGTACCGGTAAACGCGCCACCCATCTTTGGGCGTACAGTCAGGCTCAGGTACGCCCAATTCCGGAGCTGTTAAGTTCAGCCAGTTCTGCTGGCTATGACTTGAAAGCACTGCAGGACGACCTCCTGCGATATCAAAGTCGGGCTAATAACGGATAACATCATCGTAATTGGTAGCCAATCTGACGCTTTAAAGGTAAACGGTTAGAAGCTGAAAGCTTTTACACAGGAGAATTCCCAATGAGAATGTCCAATAACGCGAGAGACTACTGCCGATGCGTACTTCAAGCGACCTTCGCCGTGGTATTGCTGATAGCTGCCGTTGTGGCCAATGCGGATGAGCAAATAGAAGCGAACACAAAAACGGTTATTCAGATCAGCAGCGGTGATGCGGCAACGCAAGAGTTAGTCTTAAATAATACAGCAAATTTGCAAAAAGAGCTTGGCATGGACAACGTCGAGATCGAGATCGTCGCCTTTGGTCCAGGCCTCGAAATGCTGACAATCAACAGCCCGTTTCGTGACCGTGTGGAAAGTATGGCGAGTCAGAACATCCGTTTCAGTGCGTGCGAAAATACCATGGCAGCGATTGAGCGAAAGACTGGCGAGAAGCCGGAGCTCGCGAGCGGCGTCAATACCGTATCGTCAGGAATAGCGCGCATTGTAGAGCTGCAAAAGCAGGGCTACACCTACGTTCGGCCTTGACACGTTACAGGTTGGCCGGAGCGTTCGCCCAACCTGTTTTTACACGTTTTTGACTCACGCACGGTTCCTGAACTCAGCTAATAATTTTTGTGCCCTCAAGGCTTTGGACTGCCCATGATACCGGGCATTTCCTGTGGGCGGGGTAAGCCTTGTTTCATCTGAATGTTGCCATCGCGGTCGTAGTAGAAAGTACTTGGTGTAGCGCTGAGTCCGATTTCATCCATGAGCTGGTTGTTCACAGTGATCAGTTTGTGGTTGTCACTGACGATCTGGCGATCGACGGTGATGCCGCCGTTGGAATAGCTTTGTTGATTTTCGTGAAGGGCCTTTTGCGGGTCCTGGCTCCCGAGAATCGTTGCTGCCTTGGGCAAGCTGTCCTGTTTGAGAATACCGACGAGGACGTGTCGCAGCTGGACCTTGCCTGCTTTGATCCATGGCTCGGCTGCCTGGCGGAAGCGATGGCAATACGGGCAGTTGGGGTCGGTAAACGTATAAATGATGGTTGGCGCATTCTCGCTGCCATCGCGCACCCAGTGACTCTTTTCAATTTTTGCCCACGCTTTTGTGTTTTTCGGGCCTTGGACCAGTTCCTGAATCTTAGGGGCGGTCAAATTTTCGCCATTTTCAGTGAGCATAGGACCAATAATCACATGCTTGCCGTCCGCAGTCAGGTAAAATGACACGGGTTGCCCTTGCATTTCGGCTACATAGCCCGTCATGCCGCTGGGGGCCTCAAAACTGCCGGCGATATCAATTCCACGATCAATCAACTGCTGCACTGCACGAGGGTGATTGTCTGACCATGCCGGCTGCGACATGGCGGTTGTCACTATTAAAACCGGGGGCATAAGGTACTTAGTAAGTGAAAACGTCATTTTGGGATGCTCCATTTATGGTGTTGGCAGAAATTACTCGGAGGAAAAATGCGACAGGCTTCGGGCCAGTGTTGCCCTTGATAACTCACCAAGATGAGCATCGACCTGACGGCCACTGGCGTCATAAAACAGCGTTGTCGGTAGCGCCTGGCTTCCGGTTATGCGTCCTAGACGACCACTGGCATCGGTTAACAGATTGCTTAGCTCCAGGCCATTCTGGGTCAAGAACTTGTTGATCGTTGCGGTTTTCTCACCCTGGTTGACGAAGACGAAAGCGATGTTGGGGTTGCGCTGTTGTGCCTCCGCCAATACAGGCATTTCCCGGATGCAAGGAGGGCACCAGGACGCCCACAGATTGACGACCATTGGTTTGCCTGATGCGATCTGACTCAAGCTCATCGAGGTGCCGTTGAGATCTGAAAACCGTACTTCGGGTATCTTATTGGCTTGCGTTTCAATCAGGTTGATTGTCATCATGACCGTGCCCCAAGTAATAAAACCAGAAGCAACCGCAAACCCGAGCGTACGGCGAATAGCCGGTCGACGCCATATCAGGTAGCCGGTCCAAGACAGAGCACCAGCCACACCGGCAAGTATATTGAAACCACCGTCCCGGATATCAATAATGCTCCACAGATTGTCCTGATAGTGCTCAAAATACACCAACACAAACACGATACGCGCGCTGAACATGGTCACCAGAAATATGTCAGAGATGGTGCCTGCGATTGGCGTCTTGTCTCGGCGCCCTACCAGTGCACCGACGACCAGCGCGACGAAAAAAGCTAGAAGCACTAAGAAGTACCCTACCGAAAGACTCAACGGACCAAGATTGACGCTTAACATCAGAACTCCGCGGTTATGGAGGCGGATTGGGCTGACCGAATGCGCTGGAGAAAGGCATCCGCCGAGATTTCGCCCACCGTGCGATGGGCACGGTATTCCTTGCCATCAGGGCCAAAAAGAAGGATGGATGGTGGGCCAACGACCTGTAGGTGTTGCATGAGTGCCTGGTCAGTGATGTCGTTGTCAGTGATATCAGCTCGCAGTAACTGCATGCTGCTCATCGCCTGCTTAACCGAGACATCTCCGAAAACCTCGTCTTCGATGACTTTGCAGGAGATGCACCAATCTGCGTAAAAGTCGACTAGTGTCCACTGGTCTTTGCCGGTCGCGTTATCAAGTGCTGCATTCAGATCTGCGACAGATTTAAACGTATTAAACTTCGTGGGGTCGATGGTCTCCGCTGACTGCATGACCCTACCAGCATCACCCCCAAACGGTTTCAGCGGGCGCAGTCGTTCATCGCCCCCGGCAGCGGCGCCCACCACCATCAGTCCGCCCCAAAGGCACACCAGCAGCCCAGTTGTGGCAACAAGATAATGCACAGCACCTGAAAGGAAACGAAATTGAGCCTGTTTCCATAGCATGACGCCAATACTTATCAGTAAGGCACCCCATAATGCCAACGTGACTGAACCGGGAATGACACGTTCCAGAAACCAGATCGCTGTGCCAAGCATGATGAACCCAAAAACCGCCTTGATACCATTCATCCAGACGCCTGGCCTAGGTAGCAAGCTTGAACCCAGTGTGGCGAGCAGAATTAGTGGCGCGCCCATACCTAACCCCAGAGCGAATAATGCAAGACCGCCAAAGGTAGCATCGCCGCTGTCGGCAATATAAATGAGCGCACCCGCGAGAGGCGCTGTCATGCAGGGGCTAGCGAGCAACGCTGCAAATACACCCATAATAGCCGCACCAGCAACATTGCCACCGTGTTGGCGACGATTAAGCTGTTCCAGTCGGTCGCGGATAAATGTCGGCAACTGCAGCTCGTAAAGACCGAACATGGCGAGAGCCAGAAGAATAAAGACAATCGCCAGAGCTCCTATGAACAATGGTGTCTGTAACGCTGCCTGTAAGTTCGCACCTGCCAAAGCGGCGGCAATACCAAGTAGTGCATAGGTGATTGCCATGGTAACGACAAAGATTAGGGATAAGCCAAAGGCTTTGCTGCGGTGTGCTGCGCTGCCGACAATTATAGTGGACCCCATGATTTAGACCACAGGCATAGGTAGAATGCCACGATCATCCAGGAGTAGTAACGTGGCGAGAAAACGGTTCAGTAGTGAGTTCAAAGCTAAGGTCGCAATGGAGGCAATCA
>Ga0307486_1001233_pt1 | contig 20248 bp, 22 predicted proteins | sample CBIW02metaG_FD_203663 | JGI IMG/M metagenome (GOLD analysis project Ga0307486, IMG submission 203663) | Sea-ice brine microbial communities from Beaufort Sea near Barrow, Alaska, United States - CBIW 0.2 | ecosystem: Environmental > Aquatic > Marine > Coastal | place: USA: Alaska | collected...
GAAAAACCTTGAAAATTCCATAAATCCCGGCGGATTTGTAATTATTGGGACATTCTCTGAAAAAGGTCCGGAAAAATGCAGCGGACTGGAAATCAGGCAATATTCCATTGCCGAAATTAGCGATTTGCTGGCTGAGAACTTTCAAAAACTTCACTGTGAAAATATAGATCACATCACGCCTTCCGGGGCAGTTCAGAATTATACTTTTTGCAGTTTTCAGAAAAAAAGTTAATTCCTGATCTCAAAACCTCACGGGTTTCAAAAAATTCAAGGGTTTAGAAAAGTATGATCTAAAAAATAAAACTACTGACTAAATTTTTTTATGTTAAAACAGGTATATATTAACTATATTTAAATGAAAAACAAGGTTTTAAACTGCTGTTGATTTGTGTTTTGTGTATCCTGATAATAACCGCAATAGTTTTACTTATTCAATATATAACCGCTTAAAAATTTTGATCATGAAAAAAAACATGGGTAACACAGACAAAATTATCAGGCTGATAATAGCTGCAGGAATTGCAATACTCTATTTCACGGGAGTTATCACCGGAACCATCGGAATTGTGCTTTTGTTATTGGCCGGAGTATTTGTGATCACAAGCCTGGTGGGTTTTTGCCCACTCTATTCTTTGTTCGGGATGAACACCTGCGCCAGGAAAGAAGCAAAGTAAAAGATTTTTTAACTATTTGATTTGCAGCATTGAAATGAAAGATTTTTGGAACGAAAGGTACAGTGCAACTGAATTTGTGTATGGGAAAAAACCCAATGCCTATTTAAAAGAAAAATTAATCAAATTTAATCCGGGCACAATTTTATTTCCGGCGGAAGGAGAAGGCAGGAATGCGGTTTTTGCCGCAGCTTTAGGCTGGAAAGTTTCGGCCTTTGACACGAGTACTGAAGGCAGGAAAAAGGCACTCAGTTTGGCAAAAGAACATAATGTGGAAATAGAGTACCATACAGCGGAACTTAATGGGATAGGCTATAAGACAGCTCAGTTTGATGCCATTGCTTTGATTTTTACTCATTTTCCCCCGGAAATACGAAAGGAATATTTTCAACACTTCAACACGTATCTCAAAAAAGGTGGGATCATTATTTTTGAAGGTTTCAGTAAAAAACATAGTGAATACCAGAAAATCAACCCTGATATAGGTGGGCCAAAGAATATGGAAATGCTTTTTTCAGGGCAGGAGTTAAAAGATGATTTTGCCAATTTCGATTTTATGGAATTTTGTGAAACCGAGGTAGAGCTTGATGAAGGACTTTTTCATAAAGGCAAAGGATCGGTTATTCATTTTGTTGCCAAAAAGAAGTGATCAACCGGTTGAGATCTTAAAGATATTTCAGGAATCATCCCATCCCGGAATTAATAATATTTTGATTTGTAACCTAAGTTACAAATAATGCCAAACCAAGCTTATATATTTGGCCCTTTCAAAATCAGAAAACAAAATAGTATTACATTTTTTAATTAATTAGAATCCGCACCATGAAAATCCTTAAGCACTTTATTTTAATAGCAGCGGTCCTAATTTCCATTTCCTGTAAATCTGATGCTTCTAAATCTGGAGAATCGGACACAACAACCGCAAATTTGGTAACGCCCTCACAAAATAGCGTGAATAACATTTCGGCAGAGGAAGCAAAAACATTGATGCTGGATAATCCTGAAATTGAAATCCTGGACGTAAGAACTCCTGCAGAATATGAAACAGGGCATTTAAAGAAATCCGCAAACGTCGATTTTCTCGGTTCAGAATTCCTCAAAAATATTGAAAATCTGGATCCAAATAAAACGTATCTGGTTTATTGCGCAGTGGGAGGTAGGAGTAGTCAGGCAGCACAGTTAATGCAAAAACAGGGTTTTAATAGTGTATATAACTCGAAAGAAGGCTTCCCAGCACTCAAAAAAGTTGGTATTGAGGTGGAATAATGAGTTGCTTTTTAAAACTTTTACATAATTAAACTAAAAAAATGTTTTTTGTGAGGAAGAGATTAAAGATACCTTTTCTGATTTCTAAATTATTAACTTTGTATAATCACAAATACACACTATAAAGTGGAAATTCAAGAAATCGTTTTAAGGGAAAAAATCAATAAAAATTATTCTAAAATATTTGAGGCCGATTTAATTGATCAAATTATTAAGGTAGGCTATTTTGATAAGATTAAGAAAGGAAAATTATTAGTTGATAAGGGTGATTATTTGACGCATATACCATTAATTTTAAAAGGTGTTGTAAAAATAATCAGGAAGGAAAAAAAAGGAGATGAATTTACCTTATACTATTTAGAAGCGGGTGACACATGTGCTATCTCTTTTGCTAATTGTTTAGATAGACAGGAAAGTGTTTTTAAAGGTATTGTAATGTCTGATGTTGAAGCTATTTTTATTCCAGTTGATGTTATTGATGAATGGTTAATTAATTATAAAACTTGGCGTCACTTTATAATTGACAGTTATCATTTTAGATTGTTGGAAATGGTTGAATCCATTGATACTTTGGCATTTATGAAAATGAAAAAGCGTATTTGGAAGTACTTATCAGATAAGGTTAAAATTTCAAATAATATTGATCTGGAAGTCACACATCAGGATATTGCCACTGATTTAAATTCATCAAGAGTTGTAATTTCAAGAATTATCAAGAAATTAGATGATGAAGGTAAAATATCTTCTTCCAGAAATAAAGTTAAAGTAATAGAGCTTTTCCAATAATTAAACTTCCTGATCTCTTAACATATTTACCCTAATAGCATTTAGTTGACAGTTTTTAATATTGAATGATATGACCATTGTCATATTTTACTCATTGCCTGATGCGTTATATTTGCGTGGATATAACGAAAACTAAATGATCAGCATTGAAGACGCACTACAAGCTGTTGAAATGAACAGCTTTGAAGTTTCAAAGGAAATTAAGATCCCTATTGAAATATCTGGAAACTCGATCTTATTCAGTGATATATATTCTCCCATAAATATGCCTCCATTCAGTCAATCAGCTATGGATGGTTATGCACTCAATTTTCACGATGATTTCACATATACATTAGTAGGAGAGGTAAAAGCAGGCGATAGCCATCAACCCCTTTTAAACAAGGGTGAAGCCGTTAGAATTTTTACCGGCGCGGCTGTCCCGGATTCTGCAAATACGGTCATTATGCAGGAAAAGGTTGTAGCCAGGAAAAAGGAAATAACAATTGAAGCAAAACTACCAATTGGATCAAATATTCGTTTATCAGGTGAACAAGTTAAAAAAGGCCAATTAGCCTTAAAAAAAGGAACAAAGTTAACACCAGCTGCTATAGGTTTTTTAAGCTCATTAGGTATAACTGAAGTTTCAGTATATAAAAAACCTTCTATAGCTTTAATCTCTACTGGCAATGAACTTGTTGAAGCAGGTCAAACTTTAAGCTATGGCAAAATATATGAAAGCAATTCCATAATGCTTCAAAATGCCATCATAAATCTTGGGTTTGAGGCTGTTTCTGTTCATAAAGTTGAAGATAATTATGAGGCTACCTATAACAAATTGCAAGATGTCATTGTAAAAAATGATATGGTAATCATTTCAGGCGGTATTTCAGTTGGTGATTATGATTTTGTTGGGAAGGCATTAAAAGGATTAAATGTAGAAGAAGTTTTTTATAAAGTGAATCAAAAACCCGGAAAGCCTTTGTTCTTTGGAAAAAAAGGGGATACACTTTTATTTGCACTTCCCGGAAATCCAGCAGCTGCCTTAACCTGTTTTTACATGTATGTTTATATAGCGTTACAAAAAATGTCAGGATCCAGGGATGTTTCTTTACCAAAAGTGATGGCAAGATCCACTTCAGGTTTTGTGAAAAATGGGGATCGTCCACAAATTTTAAAAGCCATTTATAAAGAAGGCCAGGTATCTGTTTTAGAAGGTCAAAGTTCTGCTATGTTACAAACATTTGCAATATCAAATGGCCTGATTAAAATGGCTGAAGATTTAAAACAGATCAATACAAATGATATAATTGAAGTTATTTTACTTCCAGTTTAAAAAGAAGCTAATGAATTTTAAAATTAAAAGCAGGATATGGATAGAACAAGATGGCGAAGAATTCCTGGGTGAAGGAAAGATACAATTATTAAAAGCTATAGAAGAAACAGGTTCTTTGTCAAAGGCAGCTAAATCTATTCCTATTTCATATAAAAAAGCATGGCATCTTATAGATGCTGTAAACAAATCGTCAAAAAAACCTGTCACTATTAATAGTGTTGGAGGCAAAGGTGGAGGTGGATGCGAATTAACACCTTATGGAAAATCTATAATAGGTGTATTTGATGAGATAAACAAAAAGTGTTGGGATTTTTTAGATATTCAACTGGAAAAGATCAAAAATTTATAAGGATGTTTGAAATAGAGAACATTTATTTATTCTTAATAATACTACCTGTAATATCATTTCTATATTCAAGTGTTGGTCATGGTGGTGCAAGTGGTTATTTAGCATTAATGGCATTGTTTTCCTTTGCCGTAGAAACCATGAAACCTACAGCGCTTTTGCTTAATTTGTTCGTTGCTGGTATTTCGTTTTACTATTTTTATAAAGAAGGTTTTTTTAATAAAAGGCTATTTATATCATTTGCAATTACTTCTGTTCCATTAGCCTTTTTAGGTGGAACTATTCAGATCGATGCATCTATCTACAAAAAAATATTAGCTGTTCTATTGGTGTTCGCAATTTTAAAAATGTTGAATGTCTTCGGAAAAGAAAATGATAATTTAAAACAAGTAAAACTTTGGCAAGGTCTTGTTGTGGGCGGTATTATTGGGTTTTTCTCCGGCTTAATTGGAATTGGTGGAGGCATCATATTGACCCCGGTTATTTTATTGATGCATTGGGGAAAAATGAAAGAAGCAGCAGCGGTATCAGCATTATTTATCTGGGTGAATTCAGCATCTGGTTTAATAGGACAACTGAGTACAGGAATTCGTTTAAATATGGAGTCTTTTATATTGGTTGCAATAGCAGTGGTTGGAGGTGTTTTAGGAGGTTATTTTGGCAGTAAAAAATTGAACAACCAAAAGTTGCGCTATATGCTTGCCATTGTGCTTGTAATTGCCTGTGTAAAATTATTTTTTACCTGATATGATAGACAAAAAAGACATAACAGGTATAATTCTGGCCGGCGGAAAAAGTTCTCGTATGGGAACTGATAAAGGGTTTTTGAAGCTAAATAACAAAACATTTATTGAATATAGTATAGAAGCATTACAACCTTTGGTTTCTCAAATAATTATAGTTTCCAATGATCCGGATTACGATGTTTTCAAGATGAAACGTGTTGAAGATCTTATTAAAGATGCCGGGCCTTTAGCCGGAATCCATTCCGGATTAAAACATTCAAGAACGGAATATAATTTGGTATTGAGCTGTGATATCCCTTTAATAAAAAAGGAGGTTATAGAAAAACTAATAGACGCACAAGATGGTTATCAAGATGTTATACAAATTGTAAGCAATGGTAAATCAATGCCTTTAATAGCCATGTATAAAAAGACTTGTGAGACAACATTTCACAAGCTTTTACAAAAAGATGAACGACGACTGCAGGTTGCCATGAACCAATGTAAAGTAAAGAATATAGTATTGGATCCTGAAAACAATTTATATACTGCGAATATCAATACACCTGAAGAGTTAAAAACAATAGCGCATGTTAATAACGATTAAATATTTTGGGTCACTGGCTGAAGTCGCTGATTGTGAAGAAGAATCTATTGATTTTTTGGGAAGTCATATTTCTGAATTATTGGACGAGCTTTATATAAAGTATTCAGGATTAAAAAATAAAGATTTTCTGGTTGCCCAGGATCAGGAATTAGTGCCTTTAGAAACAAAAATATCAAGTAAAGAGATCGTATTACTGCCACCATTCTCAGGCGGATAAAAATGGAGAGATACAATAGACATATCATACTTTCAGAAATTGGTCAAAATGGTCAAAACAAACTGTCAAAAGCTAAGGTTTTAGTTGTTGGTGCAGGTGGACTAGGTTGTCCTATACTGCAATACCTTACAGCTGCCGGAGTTGGTACTGTTGGCGTCATCGATTTTGATATCGTTGAAACTTCAAATCTTCAAAGACAGGTGTTATTTGGAACATCTTCTTTGGGTAAAAATAAAGCGGAAGCGGCAAAAAGCAGATTATCGGATCTAAACGACAGAATTACCATAAATGCATATCCTGAAAGATTAAACTTTCAAAATGCCATTGATTTGTTCGGTCAATATGATATTATCGTTGATGGCACCGATAATTTTGAAACTCGTTATCTTATTAATGATGCTTGTGTTATAACTAACAAACCACTTGTGTTTGGTGCTATTTATAAGTTTCAGGGACAGGTGTCCGTTTTTAATCATGATAACGGGCCAACCTATCGATGTGCATTTCCAAATAAACCTAAAAAAGATGAACTACTTAATTGTTCAGAAGTTGGGGTTTTAGGCGTTTTACCGGGCATTATTGGAACCCTGCAGGCCAATGAGGTCTTAAAAATAATTTTGGGAATTGGCAAAGTGCTTTCAGGAAAATTGCTTTGTTATGATGCACTTACAAATCAAACAACCGTATTATCCATTAAAAGATCTGAAACTGAATTTCAGAAGGTATTAACGCATAAGAATAATTTTCACGAACAACGATTTGAAAACTCTTTTGGGGATTATTCAGAAATTTCGATCAAAGATATTTTAAATAAGGAGAACTTTCAGTTCATTGATATTAGAGAAGCACATGAACAACCTGAAGTGGAAGGCGTTCCTGTTACCAGAATCCCTTTAAGTGAGTTGGAGAACTATCTTGATAAGCTAAGCGTAACTAAAGAAAAAGCCGTTTTCTGTCAATCCGGGATCAGGACCAAAAAAGCCATTTCGATCTTAAAACAAAATAATATCCTCAATTGTCACTGTATTAAAGAAGGCGCATCAGAAATAAACGATTATATAAAAAGATCACATAAAAAAGTAACAAATGATTGACAAGAAACCAAAGAGTGTTTTTACAGACGGTGCTATTTCCTCTGAATTCATAGGAAGATCCATTGCAAAACATCAAACCAAAACAAGTATTGGCGCTCACAACATATTTTTAGGTCAGGTACGTGCAGATGTGATCGATGACAAGACTGTAAAAGCAATTGAATATACTGCCTATGAAGATATGGCCAATGCTAAATTCCATGAGATCCGTGAAGCGGCTTTTGAAAAATTCGATCTTAGCTGTATGCATATTCACCACAGTTTGGGCACGGTGAATGCCGGAGAGATATGTTTATTCGTTTTTGTGTCTTCACCAAGGCGGAAGATGGTTTTTAAAGCTTTGGAATATATTGTTGAAGAGATCAAAGCCAATGTTCCTGTTTTTGGGAAAGAAATTTTTGAAGATAGTTCGTACCAATGGAAGAAAAACACGTAAGTGTTTTTTGTGGAATCGTTTAATCGTAAAAATGTCGTATAAATTTTCATTTGAAAAATTAAATGTTTTTATTGACTCAAAAGAGGCAATAAAAAGCATATACAATATTACTAAATTGTTTCCCGATGAAGAAAAGTTTGGTTTAACCAATCAATTACGAAGAGCTTCGATATCTGTAGCATCAAATTTAGCAGAAGGAACATCTGGACAGACAAATAAAGATAAAGCACATTTTTCAACATTATCGTTCAGTTCGTAAATGAGGTTCTAAATGAGATTATAATTGCTAAAGAATTAAATTTTTTGAAGAAGATAATTATCAAATAATTAGGTCAGAAATTGAAAAAATATCCAATAAATTAAAAGCATTAAGAAACACTCAATTAAACAGTTGAACAAATAAACGAATTAACATAATGGTTGATATCACAAGTAAAAGCACCACATTAAGAACAGCTGTTGCACAGGCAATAGTAAAAGTCAGTAAACAGGAAACCATCACTGCCATACAAAATGATACGGTTCCTAAAGGCAATGTGTTTGCAATGAGTAAAGCGGCAGGGTTCTTAGGTGTCAAGAGAACACCTGATATCCTTCCGGATTGCCATCCATTGCCTATTGAATTCACAAGTGTTGATTATGAAATAAATGGATTGGAGATCAGGGTTTTATTCACCGTGAAAACCATTTATAAAACAGGTGTGGAAGTAGAAGCTATGCATGGTGCCAGTGTGGTTGCATTGAATATGTATGATATGTTGAAACCCATTGATAAGGGTATTGAAATCCATCAAATTAAATTGATCAATAAAAAAGGAGGAAAATCTGATTTTAGGGATCGGTTCAGAAAGGATCTGACGGCTGCAGTGATCGTGTGTTCCGACACAATTTCAGCTGGAGAAAAAGAAGATAGAGCTGGAAAAGCGATCATTGCAAAACTAGAGGAATGCAACGTTAAAATTACAGACTACCTGATCATTCCTGATGAAAAGGACATTATCCAGGAAAAAGCCAAAGCCTATCAAGAGCAAGGAGTGGACCTGATCATTTATACCGGAGGAACAGGTCTTTCAAGTAGAGATGTGACGCCAGAAGCCTTGACACCAATATTAGACAGAAGGATTCCCGGTATCGAAGAGACTATTCGCAATTACGGACAAGACAGAACGCCTTTTTCTATGTTATCAAGAAGTATTGCAGGAACTATGAAGAACACGTTGGTTCTGGCCTTACCAGGCTCAACAAACGGTGCAAAGGAATCCATGGAAGCTATTTTTCCATCGGTATTACATATATTCAGAATATTAAAAGGTGCTAGACACGATTAAATGACAGATCAAAACAACATATTACAAGACTCACATGGCAGAGACCATGGATATTTGCGTATTTCATTGGTTGAACGTTGCAATTTACGCTGTTTCTATTGTATGCCGGAAGAAGGGGTGCAATTAACCCCAAGAAGTGATATCATGACCTTTGAGGAAATATACGAAATCGCAAAAACCTTTGTGGATAATGGGGTCACCAAGATCAGATTAACAGGAGGCGAACCATTGATCAGAAAGGATCTTCCTATTATTTTAGAAAGATTGGCGTCATTACCTGTTGAACTATCCATTACGTCCAATGCGGTTATAATCCATAAGTTCATTGATACCTTAAAATCATTTGCTGTCAATAACATCAATGTTAGTTTAGATACTTTATTAAAGGAAAAGTTTAAGAAGATCACTCTTAGAGATCAATTTGAGATCGTTTATAAAAATATTCTCTTACTGGTAAAAGAAGGCTTTAATGTAAAGATCAATGCGGTATTGATGAGAGGTGTTAATGATGATGAGATCATTGATTTCATTAAGCTTACTAAAGATCTGCCTGTATCAATCCGTTTTATTGAATTCATGCCTTTTGATGGTAATAAATGGGATTTGAGCAAAATGGTTTCTTACGCGGAAGTGATGACTTATGTAAATACAGCTTTTTTAGAAGCCGATATCGAGCGTTTGCAAGATGCCCCAAACGATACCTCAAAAAATTATAAGATCAAAGGCTACAAAGGAAGTTTTGCCATTATAAGTTCGGTTACGAATCCATTTTGTGATTCATGTAACCGACTTAGATTAACGGCTAACGGACAACTAAAAAACTGCTTATTTTCTTCTTCAGAATCAGATTTGTTAACCACGCTTCGTGAGGGAAGATCTATTGAACCAATTATTCAAAAAGCAGTACAAAGCAAGCTTAAAATTAGAGGGGGCATGGATACATTGGAAAAATTACAAAAGCCTAAATTACATACCCAAAATAGGAGTATGACCACTATTGGTGGATAAGATCATTTATCTGGTAAAATGCAGGCTTTACTAAGATTCTTTAAAACAGGTTTTAAACCCCCAAATTCCAAGGTTTGTTTCATAACATTTGAATCGTCTTTATGACATTGAAGACAAGCACCAACCAAAAGCATTGTTTTTTGTTCTTCTACATTAAATGGTCGAAAATCTGTTCTTGTAGTGTTAACGACACTTTTATCAACCTTTTTTAAGAAAGGGATCCATGCGTCTTCTGGCAAATTATCATGGCTATTTAAAGCATATTCAGGAGTAAAGATCCATGTGCCTTTTCCGTTCTTTATATCATAATCTAAAGAACCTTTGCCATAGCCCAGGGTTGCAGAATTAGAGTGACAAGATTTGCAATCTCTTACCTGTTTTGTTGTTGTGTGAGGAGAATTTGGAGCGTATAACCTATGAAAAGAGATGTCTTCTCCAATGTTACCTGTATAGCTTCCTTTATCAATGGTTAAGATCATACCTGGTATGGCAGGTTCGATTAGTTTACCATCTTTTGTTTCCCTAACGCCCATAGCTGGTTGTGATGATGAAAATTCAGCTACATATTCTTTCCATTGTCCTTTCACGAATTTTTTGTCTAACAGATCAAAACCTCTTGATTCGTCTTTATCAAATTGATTATGGCAACCAATACAACGAGAAGTCCATGAAGAATGACAGGTACTGCAACTCACATTTTTATGTGCACTATCTCTGGAACATACTTTAGACTGCGGTTTAAGGGGATGTAAACTGCCATCATTTTTACTGATCAAAAAGGCATCGCCTAATGAGTCTACATAGGTGTTGACCAGGGGATGACCATCTTTTTTGGCTACTATGATTTCTTTATCGGAATGCGAATAACTTCGATGTAAAAACACCAAAAGACTTTCATTATCCAAGGAATCATAAGGAATGGTATTGGGTTTTTCTTTAAAATGGCAATCAGCACATTGTAAAGCAACGACATCTTCCTCATGAGAATAACTTTTACCATCTCCCATAACTTCATGAGAAGAATGACAATCTACACACAATAAGCCTTTTGAGTGATGTATATCTTCTTCAATATATTTGTAAACTCTTTTATCTTCCAAAACCTTAAAACCTTCTTTATTGATAATCTCACTTTCATCTAATAAGGTTTCCTGTAAGCCTATATAATTTGTTGAAATTCTGCTTGAGCGACTATGACAACCAAAGCAATGTGTATCATTGACAAAAATATTCGTTGATGGATGGAATTTTGGCAATTCCTTTTTATTAGAAGACAAATAGGTAGCGAGATCATTTTTAGCATCATCGGAATAATTTAAGTGACATGCATTACAACCACCACCCCTGCTTAATTGATCAATTTCTCCATAGGAAGTTTTTTCTGCTCCTAAATGACAGTTTGCACATAAATCTCTTATATGCTTATCTGAAGGAGAATTTTTAATATCTTTTATATGATATTGATAGTTTGGATTATCAGCTTCACCAAAAATATATTTGTCAACGGCAACAATACCGCTATTAGTTGTCATTAAAGAATTTTGAATCCTATTGAATTCATTGGGATGACATTTTCCACAGGTTTCTTCAGCATCAGATAAATTACCAGGAATTAAGATCATGTCTTTGTGTGCCTCAATTTTATCAACTGAGTTAACATTTCCTAAATGACAACTGGAACAACCAATAAGTTCTGGGTTGTGATAAACAGAATAACCTGTTGTATTTTGATGACAATGCAAACAAGACTCACCTCCTGTAAACTCAATATCCGTATAATCATTATTATTAAAAGGTAATTTGAAAAGATCGGTCTTTTTTGAATAGAACAATGCGGAGATCAGTAAAAAAACCAATATGAAAGCCCCAAATAAGTAGTGTTTTTTTTTCATTTTTATGCCGTTATACAAAGTTACGATTATTTATAATGTTAAATATTTAAAAACTTTTTTACTCTTCTTATTATTGATTTGTTGCGTAACATTTGTTACATAAAATTGTTATTTGCGTATCATTTGTTAAATAAAATTGTCATTTGCGTATCATTTGTTACATATAATTGATAAATGCGTATCATTTGTTACATATAAACCATGGATAATATGACTTTCATCATATAATTAAAGCGCATCTAAAAATATCTTTACAGCAGAAAAATATTTATTACTATGACTACTTCAAGAAGAAAGTTCATCAAAATTTCTGCTTTAGGTTTAGGAGGTGTGGCAGTATCGACCACTGCATTAAATATGTTTGGAGGAAACACATATTTAGACGAATTGGTTAGAGAAAATGTTGCTAAGAATTTTAAAAGGACCGCCACCTATTGCGAAGTTTGTTTTTGGAAGTGTGCTGCCTGGGCATATACAAATGAAGACGGAGAAATTAAAAAACTTATTGGTAACGAAAACGATCCACATTGTTACGGGCGCTTATGTCCGAGAGGAACTGGAGGCGTTGGGATGTACAATGACGAGGACCGGCTTAAAACCCCTTTAATCAGGGCAATTGTAAATGGTGAAGAAACCTACAGAGAAGCAAGCTGGGAAGAAGCACTGGACTTAATTGCTTCAAAATTTAAAGGTATTAAAGAAAAATATGGTGCTGAATCCTTTGCATTACTAAAACATGGTTCACCCGGAAGTCATTTAGAGCATTTATTCAAAGCTTATGGATCTGACACTATTGCAGAACCGGCTTATGCACAATGCAGGGGACCAAGAGAAACAGGATTCGGTTTAACTTTCGGTTCCTGGATCGGTTCCCCTGAACCAACAGATATTAGAGACACCAAATGTCTTGTGCTAATTGGCTCACATATTGGCGAGAACATGCACAATTCTCAAGTGCAGGAAATGTCTGACGCTATTGATAATGGCGCTAGCATTATCACCGTGGATCCAAGACTTTCAACAGCTGCAAGCAAATCAGAACATTGGTTGGCCATTAAACCTGCTACCGATATTGCGTTATTGCTTTCCTGGATGCATGTTTTAATTGAAGAAGGATTATACAATAAGGACTATGTTGAAAAATACGGATATGGATTTGATCAATTAAAAGCTCACGTCAAACAGTTTACCCCTGAATGGGCATATGGTATTACAACGATCAAACCTGAAGAAATAAGAAAAACAGCTCGTATCATGGCTGCTGCTGCCCCTTCGGTTATTATTCACCCGGGACGGCACGTAGTATGGTATGGTGATGATTCTCAAAGGGAAAGGGCTATTGCAATGCTTAATGGCTTATTAGGTTCCTGGGGAAATAGAGGAGGTTTTTACTTTAAAGAAAGTTTAAAAGTCCCAAAATATCCACATCCGGAATATCCGGAACCAAAATGGGGATGGAGAGAAATTGGTGAAAAATACCCTTATGCAGAAATGGGTATCACTACTGAATTAATCAAAGCCACACTTCCAGGTGAAGATAACGAACACCCAATAAAAGCTTGGTTCGTTGCCGGCACCAATTTGATCAATACGCTTCCTCAACGCGAAAAAACAATAGAGGCTATAAATGCCGTGGAGTTCATGGTTGTGGTGGACACAATGCCAATGGAGATCACAGGTTATGCAGATGTTGTTCTTCCAGAATGTACTTATTTGGAGCGTTATGATGGTATCCGTTCTGCTACCAACAGAACACCTTCCATTGCTCTCAGACAACCGGTTGTTGAACCAAAATATAACTCAAAACCAGCCTGGTGGATAAGCAAGGAAATAGGAGAACGCCTTGGATTGCATGATTATTTTAATTACAACGATTTTGAAGAAGTAATAGAATGGCAACTAAATGAGCTAGGCACTTCTTTGGAAGAAATGAAAAAAATAGGTGTTAAAAACTTTGACAGAAAATCCGGACCACTTTTTTTAGAAGAAGGACAAGATCATTATTTCTACACACCTAGTGGGAAAATAGAATTTTACTCACAGCAATTAGCAAATAAAGGCTTTGATCCAATGCCGGTATATACAGCTCACCCGGAACCTCCACAAGGATTCTATAGGTTGAATTATGGAAGGTCTCCTATGCACACTTTTAGCAGGACCATAAACAATCCAAATTTAAACGCTTTAAAAAGCGAAAATGCTCTTTGGGTGAATCCAAAAGTTGCCAGGATCTTAGGATTGAAAAAAGATCAGGAAGTTTGGTTAAAAAATCAAGATGACATCACCTCCACTTTCTCTATAAAAGTTAGGGTTACTGAAAGAGTGCGATGGGATTCTGTTTATATGTACCATGGTTTTGGCCATAACAACGAAAAATTATCAAGAGCCTTTGGCAAAGGTGTTAGTGATACTGAACTGATCTCGAATATAGCTATAGACCCACTTATGGGAGGAACCGGGCTTCGGGGAAATTTTGTTTCAATTTTAACTGAAAATCCACATAAAAATACTGAGATATGAGATATGCAATGGTGATTGACACCTTAAAATGTGTTGGATGTAGCGATTGTGTTGTGGCTTGTCAAACAGAAAACGACGTTCCGATCGGGTATTGCAGGGATTGGATCGTAGAAACCGTAAGTGGTACTTATCCAAATTTAGATTTAGAATTAAAATCTGAAAGATGTAATCATTGTGATAACGCACCTTGTGTAAGGTGTTGTCCTACAGGCGCAAGTCACTCGGTTGATGGAGGAATCGTCATGGTAACTGCAGATGAATGTATTGGATGTGGTGCTTGTATAGAATCTTGCCCTTATGATGCACGTTACCAACATCCTGATGGATATGTAGATAAATGTACCTTCTGTCATCATAGATTGGAAAAAGGCCATCTTCCTGCATGTGTATCGGTTTGCCCAACAAAATGCATGTATTTTGGCGATTTAGACAATCCAAATAGTGAAGTCTCTCAATTATTAAAAAACAGAAAACACAAAACATTAGCTCCGGAAGCAGGAACTAACCCACATGTTTTTTACTTAATCTAATATTAAAATTATGCACGAAGAGTTATTTACAAGCGGAAGGAACATTCCACACATAGATCCTTCATTAGAAATATGGCATTGGCCAATATCGCTATACCTGTTTTTAGGAGGACTTGCAGCAGGGATCCTATTTTTTGCGGCCTTATTTTATGTATTGGGAAAAGAAAAAGAGTATCCGGCAGCTGTTAAATTTACCTCGATCATCCCTCCTATCGCATTATCTATAGGCTTACTGGCATTGGTTTATGATCTGACCCACAAACTATATACCTGGCAGTTATACACAACTTTTAGAATTGAATCACCTATGTCCTGGGGAGCCTGGGTTTTAATGGTTGTTACCCCGCTTTCATTTATGTGGCTATTCAGTTATTATTCTGAGATCTATCCAAAGACAGAAGAGAAATTACAGTTATTTAAAAAATTCAAATTTTTAAAAACTGCTGAACGATTCTTAATAGATAATAGAAAATATATGGCGTATGCTTTAATTCCTTTAACCCTGGTTTTGGGAGTTTATACAGGGATTTTACTTTCGGCATTTAATGCGAGACCGCTTTGGAACAACGCTATCTTAGGTCCGTTATTTTTAACATCCGGACTTTCCACAGGTGCTGCTGCGATCATTTTAATGTCAAAAAACACATTGGAAAAGCATTTGTTCGGCAAAATAGATCTGGGATTGATCATAATTGAACTGGCTTTAATCGTCCATATGATCATGGGATATTATGCAGGTTCACAAGTGCAGCTGGAAGCTATGGAAATATTGGTTGGCGGAGAATTCACGCTTATGTTCTTTGGCTTTGTAGTCCTTCTTGGACTCATAGTCCCTGCAATACTTGAACTTATTGAACTTATTGGCTATAAAGTTCCAGTTATAATGGCGGCTTTGCTGGTTATTTTGGGCGGGTTAATTTTTAGATTTGTAATGGTAGAAGCCGGACAATTAACCCATTTTCTATATTAAAACTATAACTCATGACAAAAGACAAAAAACAAAAAAACAGACACGTTTATTGGAATCCTTATTTTGGAGGTTTTTTATTCGGGATTTTAATCTTATTTACATTTTTTCTAACTGGTAGAGGTTTAGGTGCAAGTGGCGCCATGAAAAGCAGTGTTGTTTCAATGGTCGAATCTATTTCTCCAGAGCATGCTGAGAATAACGCCTATTACAGCAAATTCATAGATAAAGATGAATCCCCTATGAATACCTGGCTGGTATTTGAAACGCTGGGCCTATTGATTGGTGCATTTATATCTGGTGGCTTAAGTGGAAGGATCAGTTGGAGAGTCCAACATTCACCAAAAATTACAAGTAAACGCAGGCTCATCTTTGCTTTAGGAGGTGGTGTGTTATTTGGATTAGGGGCGCAAATTGCCCGTGGCTGCACCAGTGGCGCTGCATTAAGTGGAATGGCAGTACTATCAACCGGCGGATTTATAACGATGTTGGCCATTTTTGGTTCGGCATATGCATTCGCTTACTTTTTTAGAAAAAATTGGATTTAATTAATTAAAAATAAATAAATATGGGACCTTTAATTCCTAACGGTATCATTCCTATTGAATGGGATAGTATAATTGCCATATTGATTGGCATTGTTTTCGGATTTGTTTTAGAAGCCTCTGGATTTTCATCATCCAGAAAACTTGCCGGAGTTTTTTACGGATATGATTTTGCAGTTTTAAAAGTATTTTTTACGGCTGCATTGGTAGCTGTAATTGGCATTTATTATATGGATTATCTTGGCTACTTAGATGTTACCCAATTATATGTTCACCCAACTTATCTATGGGGAGCGATCATTGGCGGGATTATCATGGGTGCAGGTTTTGTTGCCGGAGGCTTCTGCCCCGGAACAAGTTTATGTGCAGTAGCTATCGGTAAAATTGACGCCTTCGTTTATGTAGGTGGAATATTGATTGGAGTTTTTATTTTTTCTGAATTATTCCCGCTTTTAGAACCAATTTACAACGGATATTATTATGGTAATATAACCTTACAAGATTCATTTGGGGTAAACCCATATTGGTTTGTATTCATATTTTCCATTATTGCGATCGTAGCATTTGTAATATCTGATATGGTTCGTAAAAAACAAAAAAAAGTATTTTATTAATTAGACAACAATACCATGGTTAAAAAAAAGATAGCAAAAGTTTTAGCTTTCAGATATAAAATGTTGGCAGCGATTTTAATTTTACTTGCTGGCGGATTGGTGTTATTGCCTAAATATCAGAAACATGAAGGCATAGATCCACAAAAATTATTGAGCAATGTGATCAGTTCTGAAAGATATATCACAACAGATAAGGTGGCTCAAAAATTAATTAATAGAGATCCTTCTTTTATATTAATTGACGTTAGGGATGAAAAATGTTATGCAGATTATTCGCTTCCAAATGCCATTAATATACCGCTAAAAAAATTATTGGATGAGGATTCAAGAACCTATCTGAATCAAAATCAATTCGATGTGGTTCTTTTTTCAAATGATAATTTTTATGCGGATCAAGCCTGGATATTATGCAACCGTTTAGGGTTTAAAAATATTCGAGTTTTAAAAGGTGGCCTGAACAGCTGGTTTACAACGATCATTGATCCGATGGAACCTTCTCAAAATATGCCTGCCGAAGCATTTGATCTGTATTCAACAAGAAAAGCCGAAAGTATGTATTTCGGGGTTGTTTATCCTGAACAGGCTAACATTGCCGGGTCTGAGACAAAGATCGAGGCTCCAAAAAGGGTCATCACAGTTCAGAAGAAAAAGAAACGAGTGGCCGAAGGTGGTTGTTAATCTTTAAATTTATAATACGCTCTTTATGAAAGAATTAGAAAAAACCAAACGTATATCAATAGCTGCAGTACTTTTTATACTGGCAGTGCTCATTGGCCTTTTAACTTATGAAAGACCAAAACACTTGTATGCCATTAATACTAAAAGCACACTTGAAAAATTAACAAGTGACGATTATCTGATCACCCTAAACGACCTTAACGATCCTGATCAGGTATTGATAGATGTGAGAAGTCAATTTGAATTTGAAAAAGGTCATCTGGAAAATGCCATTAATATATACACTCCTGATATTTTAAGTGATGAAAATTCAGATATTTTTGAGGAATTAAAAGAAACCAATAAAACGGTTGTATTATATGGAAAGAATCCACAAGAAGTGAATCCCCCCTTTCTTATTTTATATCAATTAGGCTTTGATAATATTAAAATGTTGGCCATTGAAAACAGCTATTTGCAAAATAAACTGATCACAAAAAACAGTGAAATAGAAAGATCTGAAGCCGATATAACCACTTTTATCAATGAATCGCGTGAAAACGCTTCTATGCCAATTGCTGAAGAGGTTGTAAGCGCACCGAAAAAGATAATCACTTTTAAAAAGAAAAAGAAAGTCGCCGAAGGCGGATGTTAGCTTAATAAAAAAGGAAGCTATTCAAAAGAATAGCTTCCTTTTTTATTAACGTGTTCGTATAATTTTCAAAGAAAAATCAGACTTGCCTGCAACACACTGATGGGAATGGTCATAGCGCTTAATTGGTATCCAGTAAGGTTCATAGACTTTTATGGCTAAGGGAGGCTATGTGATGGCCTTAACGGGAAACGAGGGGCATAAGGGAACATTGGAGATGATGTCCGGAATGACATTGCCTTTAGATTTTAATATGATCCCGCTAATTAGATATTGAATTTCCAACAATTACATACCTATTTAATAAAGACCATTAATTTAACAATTATGAAAAACCTTTTACGATTAGCATTAGTACTTTTTACAACTTCAGTTTTTTCGCAAGCCGGGCATGTTATGCAAGCTGCGGGATCTGTAAACATGTCCATGGGTGGCGCTGCAACAGCACAACCTTTAGATATTAGCGGTGCCTTACATTGGAACCCGGCAGCAATTTCAGTATTTGACAGTAAAATAATAAACTTTGATCTTGGGGCTTTCTTTTCATCGCCTGAATTAAGTTCCAGCTTACCGGCAGGAGCAATGTGGCCTGCGGATGCTTTTGGTCCTGGTTCACCTGCTTCTCCAGCTGTTTCGGGAACCACCAAAGACGACAGAGGGGTTTCTCCAATGCCGGCATTAGCCTTTGTATATGGAAAAGAAGGAAGCAAACATACTTTTGGAGTGTCTGCATTTGGGATTAGTGGATTTGGAGTAACATTTCCAAAAGAAACCAATTTACCGATGGATGCAAATGGCAATCCTAACCCAAATTGGGATCCGAATAATTCAAATCCGGTAAATTATCCACAGAGTTTGGGAGGTTTTGGACATATTGAATCTGATTATATGCTATTGCAAGTAGGATTTGCCTGGGCTTATGAAATAACTGATGAATTGTCAATAGGTGTTCAACCAACATTAAATTATGCAGCATTGGAATTGGCACCAAACCCAACCGCAAACCCAAATGCCTCGGGATACCCTGTAAGTGACAAAGCTTCTGCGATTGGCTATGGAGCACAATTTGGTGTGTTTTATAATTCACCCAGCGGATTTAAATTAGGGGCTTCATATAAAACACCACAAAAATTTGAGGATTTAAAATTCAAAAATACGCATTTAGATAATTCAACTTCAGAAAATGCTTTTAACATGGACTACCCATCAATATTATCATTTGGATTGGGGTATTCAACAGGAGATATTGATTTGGCCGTTGATTATAGATTTGTAGATTATGAAAACACAAATGGTTTTGCAGAAAAAGGGTGGACCCCAACAGGTTCAGTTGCTGGTTTTGGATGGAAAAACATGAACATTCTTTCTGTTGGATTGCAATATAAAGGAATTGAAAAACTACCTCTAAGAATTGGTTATACTTATAGCAGCAATCCAATCGACAGTGAATTGGCATTTTTCTCAATTCCTGCCACCGCTATTATTGAAAATGCTTTCGAGTTTGGATTAAGTTACCCTGTTACAGATAACTTTATGTTAAATGGTGTTTACCATTATGGCACTAGCGGAGATAAAACTGAAGGAGAAATATTTAACCCACAGAATATCCAAAATAATCCTCCTTATGGAGCAATTCCAGGAAGTAAAGTTGGTTATGAAATGACTACAGGTATGGTTATGTTAGGCCTTACCTATACGTTTAGCAAATAAAGTAATGATTAATTTATTTAAAAACGGCTTCCGAAGAAGCCGTTTTTTTTATTCAAATATGTAAGATATTTGGTAAATTTCTTGCTTATTTATAAGCCTAAGCCCTTTAAACGTTTATATTCCACAAACTTCTAAATTATAATTTTGATCTTTAAAGTTCAACGCTTAAATATCCTTTTTTCTGAAGCTGAAAATTGTGTAGGATCCCATTACCCACAACTTCCAATTCCTGAGAAATGTCTTTTTGATCAACCCCGAATTTTTTCATTGATAATCCGCAGATCACGATTTTTACATTCGCTTTTTCTGCTTTATCTATAAATTTCCGCATCATTTCCTTATCGGTTAGATCGGTTACGGTT
>Ga0307486_1001234_pt1 | contig 20219 bp, 20 predicted proteins | sample CBIW02metaG_FD_203663 | JGI IMG/M metagenome (GOLD analysis project Ga0307486, IMG submission 203663) | Sea-ice brine microbial communities from Beaufort Sea near Barrow, Alaska, United States - CBIW 0.2 | ecosystem: Environmental > Aquatic > Marine > Coastal | place: USA: Alaska | collected...
ACTGTAAGTCGAGAAACTGTAGGTCCATTACTCAGTTGTTCTGACTTTTGTCAACGTAAACCTTTTTAGAAGCTAAAGCGAAATGCACTAAAGTGCATAGTTTAAACTATTTTTGAGACCAATTAAATCACTATTTGTAATACGATTAGGCATATATGAGTTAGTGCCGGAAGGATTTGTAATAAAAGAAAATCCTGATTTAGATTCATTTTGGTAAAAAAAAGAAAAAGTCTCCCTTCTCCCAAAAATCTGCATCCCTATACTAGATGGATAAGTAATCCATTTTTTTTCAACAAGCGATTGATCATACAATAGAAGATGTGTTGTAGTCTGCAACCAAATATCCCCATCTTCTGTGAATGCCATACAATTTAGATTTGAACATATTGATTTGGTCCCTGCCCTTTTAAATTTTTGTCAGCAATAATCTCCCCTATATTATTATTGAGAAGAACCCCTTCCCTTTCGTTAGAATTCATAAAACCGAGGTACAGCTTACTTTTCGGGAAGTAATCAATTATATCCACATTAAACAATGTTTCTACTTCAAAATCTTTAATTTTTTTCAATTTGAATTGAAAATATGTAGGCACTGACATTAATAACATTAGCACTATCAATATGCTAGATTTTGATAAAAGAATAATTGATTTTATCATATTATATAATTATTAAATTTATTAAGCAATAAAGTAAAAAAAGATGATGACTATTCACTATAGTCGCCAGTATGGATAAACTGCTACTAAAATTAATATGTTAAATAGTTTTTCTCCATAGCATCTTCGATTTAGCCTATGGTCAAATTCATTTAGATAGTTCTCAAGGCATTTTTCACTTATCATGACCTTGTGATATTGGCCTAACAGAAACTTTTTCAGCTTACTGATGGCGGTATGTACCCAATGTAGTTTTCCGTTCACTGACTCTAAGGTGAATTTTACTTCGATGTGGTCCTTAACCAACCTTAACCCCTGATTTATGTGATTACAGTTCCTGTAGTGATAGGCACATAGTTTTCGTTATGGTAACCAAATGCATTCTACTTTCCTCTTTCAAACTTCTTTATCAAATCTTCATAAACGGCTTTGGCAACCTGCGGATCAGCTCCAGTTTCACTGATTATCCGGTCTATATCCACTTCTTTATTTGAATTAACGGCAGACATTAACAGGATCAGAAAACCATTGAGCGTATTCATTTCAGGACTTGTATCATTTTGATAGGATCGGTTCTGAAATATTTCCTCGTAGGGCACAAGATCAACTTTATAACCTAGGATATCATTAATTGCCGTTTTCATAGATAAATGCAAGCGAATATCGGGCTCCAAAGGAACTGCAATCCCAAGCTTAGCCAAACACTTCACCAATGTAAAATATCCAATATCCGTCAATGCACTGACCATTAGTTCCTCTTCATGCTCATCCCAATAGACACACCCAAAATGCGGAAATGTCTCTATTTCCCTCCTGCTCATTTTAAACACCCCTTTTGAATTTTCCACCCGAAAATCTTTTTGCCATAAATCAACCTCGAAATCCGAAAACTCAATCACAGAATTTACACTCAGAATTTCATCGCCTTTATGCTGAACCATGGGGATAGCCGAAAATGCAAAGAGCAAAATGAAAGAAAACAAATCCTTTTCGACAAGCACAGTAAGATCGTCGATAGATTCTAGCGATGGGTCCAGTTCCCCGGCATAAAAGAAAATATCATCTGCATTAAAACTCATGAATCCAATTAAGGGACCAAATGTCTGGTAACAGGAACCATTTGAGCTGATCAACCCTCCAAAAGTAGCAATATTCGAATCCATGAGGGTACGGGAGACTCCAAGTGAGAATAACAGAAACTCTTCCCCTGTAAATACATCCACTGCCTCAAAAAAATCAGGTGATGGACTGGAGCGGATATACCAATAAGCGAATCGCCAAGGCACTGCCGCCTGCTTCTGCAGGTAGTCATATACATCCTGAGGCAACCTTTTAATTTGTGTGTGGTTCAGATATTTATGAATCAACCCACCCCGTTTAAAGATTTCGTGTACGATAAACTGGGATTTAAACAACCTTTGGTTTGATGGATCCAATCGATCAAAAACACGTTTGTGTTTTTTGGCAAGCTGATCAAAACGTTGGTCGAGTTTGTTTTTCTGCGCAGCATAATACATCAACTCATTTAAGACTGGTTCTGAAAAGTCAGAGATCTTTTGACATTTGGCTTTGATAACGGAATAATCCATCCTCAAATTTAACATTTTATTAAATGAGATACCTCAGATTTAAGCTATTCACTTTCAAACAGCGAATCACTAATTAAGGTGGCAGGTAAAACGCTGTATTACCCTTACTTACTGATTCATCTAAAACATGTCCTACTTCACCCTCATCGATTCGGTCGTCCTCCTTTATGAAGTTTGTCTGATGTATTTTACGTCTTTCTTGAAGGTGGTGTAGTGCTATTAAGTATCTAGTTTACTTCAAATTACCCCAAGCCGTTGATTTATCGCATCATAACTCAATCTAGCCAAATCCTCTTCATTACTCCCCTATCAGGTATTCCGTATCGGTAAGTTCGCTCCGCCATGGTCTCACTGGTTCTTGAGTCGACTTTGAGGAATTCTTCCCATAATAAGCTAATCCCAAGATACGTCCAAGAATCATTTTGATCAGTAATAGGACGCCCGAAAAGGAATACCCAGCTGGACGATTAGCCTCATATATTTTGAAAAGGCACGGGAAAATAAAATCCAAAAATTGGTATCCGTATTCTCCGATCTGCTGGTCTTTAGTGATTATACCCATCACATTGAGTAACTACTAGATTTTCTTCACCAGCACGTTGGGCGCTCAATGACAGTTCCTTAAGATCAGCAACCAATCTTTCCTTTCCTCCCACTGCTGGGAAGCTTGCCTTTTAATTTCTGTCTACTATATCTTTCCCAAAGTCTTTGATAAAAATGCTATCTTCTTCGTAAAAGACCTGAAAACTACCCTATCATCCTGCCCCTTTTAGAAGTAAGTCATTCAACTTATATTCCCGCTTTGGATGTTGAGGTGTTCGGATTCACTTTGTCGGGATTCGGAAACGAAGAAAAACTCCACTAAGTAAGAGTAGTAGGGTTGGAGCGCAGCATGCGACCTGTATGTCTTCGAGTGTTTGAAAGAGAAATCAACCTCCTACCTTAAGGTGATTTGTCAGACTTCCCAAGCACTCCAAATACATAAACAATCCGAACCTACCTTGATCATCCAAACAACATCAGCAGAATTATGAATCAAATCAGTGATTTATGTAAGCATCTGTTTCTCATATGTAACATTGTATTCCTTGTTCCTAAGAACTTTGCTTAATCCCATTGATGATTTATGCGAGTAGGATTTTTCTTTGCATCAGTAGATTAACAGCTAAAAAAAATGTAGAATCTCAACAGAAATAGAATCTGGAACTAGAAACTTAAATCGGACGCAAGGAGCAGCAAGAGATTCCCAAAAGTAACTGCGAGTGCAGCAAGGATTCGAGCTAAAGACCAATATAAATCCTTTTGAATTGAGAAACGAACCAACTATCGGTAAAGTAAAAAGCATACGCGGAAGTGTGGTGGATATATGGTTCGAAGACCACTTACCTGCAATTCATGCCTTACTGATAACCGGAAAGGACAAGCAAATTCAACTAGAGGTTTATACCCAATTGGATGAGCATCATGTCCGTGCTATTTCGTTGAACCCTACCCAAGGATTGGCAAGAGGGATGGCAGTGGAAACCGATGGAAAAGAGCTGACCGTTCCTGTGGGAAAAAATATCCTAGGTAGGATGTTCGATGTGTTTGGAAACACCATTGATCATCTTGAACAGCTTCCAGAGGGAGAACGACGTAACATTCACCAAGCTCCTCCACAATTATCAAAAAGGGTAGTCAAATCTGAAATTTTTGAAACTGGTATTAAAGCAATTGATGTGTTAATTCCCCTGGAAAAGGGCGGAAAAGCAGGATTGTTTGGCGGTGCCGGTGTTGGCAAAACTGTGTTGCTGACCGAGATCATCCATAACATGGTAGGAAAAACCCATGGCGTGAGTATGTTTTGCGGTATCGGTGAGCGTTGTCGCGAAGGGAATGAATTGTATAACACCATGAAGGATGCCGGTCTGCTAAAAGACATGGTTATGCTGTTTGGACAAATGAATGAACCTCCTGGAGCTCGATTTCGAATTGGACACGCAGCACTTACCATGGCCGAGTATTTTCGTGACGATGAACGTCGCGATGTGTTGCTGTTGATCGACAATATTTTTCGCTTTATCCAGGCAGGGATGGAAGTGTCTGGATTAATGGGGCAAATGCCTTCCCGTCTGGGTTATCAGCCAACCATGGGCACCGAATTGGCAGAATTAGAAGAGCGCATCGCCTATACAAATTCCGGAGCTATTACATCGATACAAGCAGTGTATGTACCTGCCGATGATTTGACAGATCCAGCCGCTGTTCATACATTTTCCCATCTTTCTGCATCTATTGCATTGTCCAGAAAAAAAGCGAGCGAAGGGTTATATCCCTCCATTGACTTGCTGCAGTCGAATTCAAAAATGTGTACTCCTGGAATTATCGGTGAAAAGCATTACAAGCTTGCGCAACAGATTCGGGAAACTTTGGCGCAATACGAAGAATTAAAAGACATTATTTCCATGCTGGGAATGGAGCAGCTTTCTGTGAAAGATCGAAATGTGGTAAAAAGAGCCAGACAACTCGAACGGTTTCTCACACAGCCTTTCTTTGCAACCGAACAATTCAGTGGCATCAAAGGACAGCAAGTAAGCCTCAAAGATGCTCTTGATGGATGTGAACGAATTTTGGATGATGAGTTCAAAGACTATCCCGAAAGCGCATTTTATATGATTGGGACTATAGATGAGGTGAAAAAAATAGTTAACGAAGCAGCTATCAGTAAAACTACTCCGTCTGATCCAAAAAAAACAAGTAGTCGCGCAGCGAAATCCACCCTACAAGTGGCCGCTAAAGAAAAAGAACCTAGTATATAAAATGTAAAAGAACTTCAGCTATGAACCTAAAAATTCTTCTCCCTTACAAAGTGTTTGCCGACATCAAGGATGTAAAGCAGGTGGTGATGGAGACCAGCGAAGGTTCTTATGGTCTACTCCCACAAAGATTGGATTGCGTTGCGGCTTTGATACCTGGCATTTTAACGTATGAAACTGAAAGCGTGCATTATGTGGCTGTTGATGAAGGTGTGATGATTAAGGCAGGTTCGGATGTTTTGATATCGGTTCGAAATGCAGTTGGTGGGGCAGATCTAGGCAAACTTGGAGAGCTGGTAAAAACTGATTTTAATACCCAGGATGAGAATGAACGGCAAGCAAAAACAGTAGTTGCGAAGCTAGAAAGAGGATTTATTTACAGCTTCGACAAGTTTAGAGACCATTAAAATGGGACATTCTACAAATAATAATGAAGAGAATTTTTTTAGCAAAGAAGTAGCTAAAAAAGAACGGCAAAAGTTGAAAGCCCTGAAAGAAAAAAATGGGGTTTGGTTTGGACTGGGAATGATGGGAATGGTGGGATGGTCTGTCGCAGTTCCTTCGTTACTTGGTGCTGCTTTGGGGATATGGTTAGACAAAAGCTACCCACAATCATTTTCCTGGACATTAACCTTTTTAATGGTTGGCATCATTTCAGGAAGCCTCATTGCCTATTCTTGGGTACTAAAGGAAGATAAAGAAGTACATAATAATAACGAGGGAAATGATGAATGAAACGATGTCAATGATTGTAGCTTTTGTAGCAGGAATTGCCCTGGGGATTGTATTTTTCGGTGGACTCTGGTTTACGGTAAAAAAAGCAGTTCATGCTAAAAATCCGGCAATCTGGATCGTAATCAGTTTTATCCTTCGCATAAGTATCATCTTACTTGGGTTCTATGTAATCGGATTCGACCACTGGCAACACCTATTGCTTTGTCTGCTAGGATTTATAGTAGCCAGATTTATGGTGATTCATTTCACCAAATCATTTGATGCAAAACAACCGCAATTAAAAAAGGAGGAAATACATGGAGCTTAGCCCTGACCAAACCATCTTTTGGCAGTATGGTTTTATTACCATCAACCTTACCCTTGTCACCACGTGGGGTATCATGGTATTGCTGATAGTTTCGTCTTGGTTGATCACCCGAAAACTAACGTCAGGTATAAAGATTTCGCGCTGGCAATGCTTTCTGGAAATTATCGTAACCGGCATCAACGAACAAATCGAAGAGGTTGGGTTGAGCAAACCAGAACAATACATTGGATTTATAGGAACTCTGTTTTTATTCATCGGAGTTTCCAACATCTGTATTATTTTCCCCTGGTATAGGCCGCCTACCGCCTCACTGTCTACTACTACAGCCCTTGCTTTAAGCGTGTTTTTGGCAGTCCCTTTTTACGGAATAAGTAAGAGCGGTGTATGGGGTTATCTGAAATCATTCCTGCAACCCACATGGATCATGCTTCCATTCAACCTTATTGGGGAAGTATCACGGACACTTGCCTTGGCGATAAGATTGTTTGGCAACATTATGAGCGGAGGAATGATCGTAGCAATTCTACTAAGTATATCCCCCTTTATTTTTCCTGTGGTCATGAATTTAATGGGCCTGCTAACAGGAACTGTGCAGGCATATATTTTCAGTATTTTGGCCACTGTATATATAGCCGCAGCGGTACGCAATTCAAAAGAGAAAACTAAATCAAACGTAATACCCACTCAATAAAATAATGTTATGGACAGTATCACTTCAGTTGCAATCGCCTCAATTATCACAGCAGGAATTACTACCACTTTTGGTTGTATGATGCCTGCCATAGGTGAGGGACGCGCAGTTTCATCAGCTTTAGCTTCAATTGCGCAACAGCCCGATGCCGCACCGACAATCACCAGAACCTTGTTTGTAGGACTGGCAATGATTGAATCCACGGCAATTTATTGTTTCGTGGTTTCGATGATCCTCATTTTCGCCAATCCATTCTGGAATCACTTCTTAACCCCTTAATAAATTATGGAAATCAATTGGTTCACAGTAATTGCTCAGTTGGTCAATTTCCTTATTCTAGTCTGGTTGCTCAAGAGGTTTTTGTATCAGCCAATTCTCAATGCTGTCAATGAGCGGGAAAAGAAAATCGCGGATCAATTAAAGGACGCCGAAGATAGAAAAGCAGCTGCTCAGCAAGAGAAGGAAGAATTTAAAAAGAAGAATGAGGAATTTGACCAGCAGAAAAAAGGATTGATGGATGCGGTAGTCGCGGAAGCAGCAACACAGAAAAACCAGCTAATTGATGTAGCCAAGACAGAAGCGCAAGAGTTGATTTCCAAGATGACAAAAGCTGTAAAAGAAGAACAAGAAAATGACCACAAACTTCTCGCTCAAAATACCCAAAAACAGGTTTTCGACATCACCAGAAAAGCTCTTGAATCTATTGCTTCAGTGAACATAGAAGAGCATTCTGCTAGTACTTTCATCGCACACCTAAAGGCATTAAAAGAGGAAGAAAAGCAACAATTCATCGATGCATTCAAGGCCAATCCAATGGTAGTGAAAAGCGCCTTTGAACTTTCTACAACCCAACGGGATGAAATTGCTGCTGCGATCAGTAATCTAATTGACATTAAAGTAACACTGGAATTTAAAACAGTTCCTGAAATAATAAGTGGCATTGAACTATCTACCAAAGGCTTTAAAATAGCCTGGAGTTTCTCAGAATATCTCAACGCTCTGAACAAAAATATTTTAGGTAGTATGAAAGAAAAAGCAACACCCAAGGAGAAGAAAAAAGCAGATGTCAGCACTTGAAAATGATCCTTTAACAAGCGACACCTTCAGCCAAATCGCCCGAGGAATAGAGCGCTTTACATTTTCTATGCACCCACGTGAAGTTGGTGTGGTAACAAGTGTGTCTACTGGAATTGCCAAAGTCTCTGGGCTACCCGGAGTAGGGTTTGAAGAATTGCTGAAATTTAAAGAAGGGCTTTTCGGTATTGCTTATAATCTGGATGAAGATGAAATTGGCGTCATCCTCTTAGGAAAAGATTCATTATTGAAAGCCGGAGATGAGGTAGAGCGTACCGGCCGCGTGATGGATGTTCCTGTCGGAAATTCACTAATCGGGCGAGTGGTTGATCCTTTGGGGCAACCTATGGATGACAAAGGCCCAATTATTCATAACGAACGTTTACCTATCGAGCGCCCAGCTCATGCCATTATGGATCGAAGTGCGGTGGCAGTTCCTTTGCAAACAGGTATAAAAGTAATTGATGCATTAATTCCCATTGGCCGGGGCCAGCGTGAATTAATCGTGGGCGATCGGCAAACAGGCAAAACGGCCATTGCGATTGACACCATTCTCAATCAGTACGATAAAAACGTACTATGCATTTATTGTGCCATCGGACAGCGGGCATCAGCGGTGGCAAAGGTGATCGCAAACCTACAGGAAAACGGCGCCATGGAATATACCGTTGTGATGGTGGCCGAAGGAAATGATTCACCGGGTCTATCCTACATCGCTCCCTATGCTGCAACCAGCATCGCAGAATATTTCATGGAGCAGGGGCGCGATGTCCTTATTGTTTACGATGATCTTACCCATCACGCCCGTGCGTACCGCGAACTCTCCTTGTTGCTCAGAAGACCACCAGGACGCGAAGCATTTCCCGGAGATATCTTTTACATCCATTCCAGATTACTGGAAAGGTCCACTCATTTAAGTGATAAACTTAAAGGTGGTTCACTCACTGCATTGCCAATCATTGAAACAGAAGCACAGAATATCTCTGCCTACATTCCCACCAATCTTATTTCCATTACCGATGGGCAGATTTATCTCTCACCGAAGCTTTTTGAGTTGGGTATTTTACCTGCAGTAGACGTGGGGAAATCCGTCTCACGCGTAGGCGATAAAGCACAGTTGGCTGCTTACCGATCTATCGCCAAGTTGAAATTGGAATATGCGCAATTTGAAGAGCTGGAAACTTTTGCGCGATTTGGTACAAGGCTTGATGACACTACCCGAAAAACCATTGCTCATGGCAAAAGAATCCGTGAATGTCTCAAGCAGCAAGAACTACAGCAGTTAACTGCCTCAGAGCAAATTGCAGTCCTACTTTCCTTGAAAGAAGGACTTCTGGATACCATTCCCATCGAAAAAATTCGGGAGGCTGAATCGACACTGATCCAAAAAATCAAGGATTTTCCCGCCGAAATAATCAAGCGAATTGGTGGAAATGAAAAGTTGAGTGAAGCCGATAAAAAGGATATTCTAAAGACCGCATCTACCCTACTTACTCCCTTTCAGGAAAAAGAAAAATCAGAGAAAATAAATAAGTAATGGATACGCTGGAGAATTTACGGGGTAAAACTGAAGGTGCAAAAGACCTAAAATCTGTAGTGAGTGCCATGAAAGCGATGGCAGGGTCAAACATTGTTCAATACGAGACTGCTGTTAGTTCACTTGCCGATTATTATCATACCATCGCATTGGGAATCGTGGCTTATTTCAAGGCAGAGAAAATTACCGGAATTAGTGAACATACTCCAGCACCAAGCAAATCAGAAAAGGTAATCTGTGCGATAGTTTTTGGATCAGATCAAGGTCTGGTGGCTCAGTTTAATGATTCGATGGCTAATTTTGTTTCCGCTTCATTGAGAGATTTACCCGGGAAAAAAGAGCTATGGGTCGTGGGCGAACGTGTTCAGCTCCTTTTATCCGATGAAGGCCTGACATTTTCAAAATTATATCCCGTGCCCAATGACATCAATGCTGTCACCCCTCTTGTCACAGAGATTTTGAGTCAAAGTCAGGAAAGACAGCAGAAGCAAGAAATATCAAGTTTTTATATTTTTCACAATCAACCCAATCCAGGAACAGGTTATACACCCATAATGCAGCGGTTTTTACCGCTGGATGAAAAGTGGAAGGAGCAATTACAAGAGATTAAATGGCCCGGTAAACTCCTTCCTCAGATTGCCGGCGCCGCTAAACCTACTCTTGCTGCATTGATTAAAGGATACCTGTTCACTTCTCTTTACAAAGCATGCGTAGAATCATTGGCAAGTGAAAATGCCAGCCGATTGGAGGCTATGCAAAGAGCAGATAAGAATATCAGTGACTTGCTGGATGATCTCAACAGGAAATATCATCGCCTCAGACAGAGCTCCATTGATGAAGAATTGTTTGATGTCGTTTCGGGCTTTGAAGCGTTGAACAAAAAACAAACTAAAGAGGACTCATGACTACAACCAAGATCACTACCTTATTTCTTGACATTGGCGGCGTACTGCTTTCCAATGGATGGCAGCATGAATTCAGAGTTGAGGCTGCCACAAAATTTAACCTGGATATATCTGAGTTGGAGAAGCGGCACAGCCTCATGTTTGTGACCTTTGAAGAAGGCAGAATCACCATGGAAGAATACCTTAATCGAGTAGTATTCCACAAAAAGCGTGATTTCACTGTCCATGAATTTCGTGATTATATGTTTTCTCTCACCACTCCACATCCAGAAATGATTAACCTGATTAAAAAGTGTAAACAGAGCTATGGGTTAAAAATTGTAGCGGTAAGCAATGAAGCAAGAGAACTGAATGACTTTAGAATACAGAGGTTTGGGCTACACACATTCATCGACTTTTTTATTTCCTCCTGCTTTGTTCAGCTGAGAAAACCTGATACTACTATCTTTAAAATGGCACTTGATACCGCACAGGTAACTCCGGATCAAGTGATATATATTGACGACGTACAGCTTTTTGTTGATGTCGCAACAGACTTAGGGATTGAAAGTATCTGCCATTCAGACTATTTGTCGACAGGTAAAGCTTTAACAGTTTTAGGATTGCCAATCAACCCTGAAAGCACCCAATATGTCTAGCCATGACCCCATATTGACCATCAATGCAGGATCATCCAGCATTAAGATTGCCTTATTTACTGAAGGAAAATTACATCCTATTTTGTCTGGGAAGGTTGAGCGCATCGGTTCGAAAGATGCATCTTTTACAATTATAACCGATAATAAAACAAGTGAGGTATCATTTGATGCTTCCAACTTTCATACCGCTTCACTATCTTTAGTTGCCTGGCTCGAAAAACAGCTTTGGTTCAACAAAGTAGAGGCAATAGGTCATCGTATAGTGCATGGTATGAACCTCAGAAGTGCAGAAGTAATAACCGATAGGTTGCTCAGGGAGTTGAGTGAAATCAGCAATTATGATCCCGATCACCTGCCTGCAGAAATTGAGATCATCCGAATGCTCACAACAAAGAACCCAGCTCTTATTCAGGTTGCGTGTTTTGACACTTCATTTCACACCACTATCCCTGGGTTTGCAAAAACATTTGCAATTCCAAAAAAATACTACGAACAGGGAATACAACGCTATGGTTTTCACGGGATTTCTTATAGCTATCTGATGGAAGAACTCAGGAAGGATAATAAAGAAGAGGCAACGGGAAAAATTATCCTGGCACATCTTGGAAGTGGTGCCAGCTTGACGGCAGTTAAAAATGGAAAGAGTGTGGACACCTCCATGGGGTGTACTCCAGCGGGAGGCATTGCAATGAGTACAAGAAGTGGGGACCTTGATCCGGGTGTTGCCTGGTATTTAATGCAACAAGGAATGGATTCAAACGCTTTTAATAACCTGATCAATCATGAATCGGGTCTATTGGGTGTTTCAGGTATAAGTGGAGACATACAAGAGCTGCTTCAACAAGAAAGTGAAAATGAAGATGCTGCCTTGGCAATCGCTGTTTTTTGCTATCAAATTAAAAAACAGATTGGCGCTTACTTAGCCGCATTAGCAGGGTTGGATATACTCGTATTTTCCGGTGGAATTGGCGAGCACTCCGCCACCATTCGTTCACGAATTTGTTCGGACCTTGAATTCGTAGGAATTGATTTGAATGAAGAACAGAATAATAAAAATGACCGGTTGATTTCAACGCAGGAAAGTACCGTGAAAATCTATGTCATCCCCACTAATGAGGAGGTGATGATCAAGAAATTAGTTAAACAAATTTTAAAAAAGTAATAAACGTAAAAGACTATGATCGTACAAATTAACACAGACAAGAATCTAGATATGAATGAAGAATACACCAATCAACTGGAAGCTTCATTGACAGAAAATCTTAGCAGATATAGCGAGCATATCACAAGACTCGAAGTTCATCTTTCTGACGAGAATGGAGATAAAGAATCCCAGGACGATAAAAAATGTCTTATTGAAGCAAGGCTTAAAGGAAGACAGCCAATTGCAGTAACTAAATCAGCCAACACGTACGACCAAGCTGTAGATGGCGCAACCGATAAGCTTAAGGCATCACTTGACACCATCATTGGAAAGTTGAGAAATCATTAGCCCGCAGAATTATTATCCTGTGAATAAGTTGTAAAAAATAGATCACCAACTATAAGTAATATGAACGCTGCACTCATCAATACCCAGAAGGAAACATTATCTACAGAAATGCTTCACGATATAAATGCCTATTGGCGAGCTGCCAATTATCTATCTGTTGGGCAAATCTATCTTTATGACAATCCATTATTAAAAGAACCGCTGAAGCTAGCCCATGTCAAGCCGTTGGTGGTGGGCCACTGGGGCACCACACCCGGACAAAACTTTATTTATGTGCATCTTAACCGCATCATTAAAAAGTATGACCTTGACATGTTCTATATTTCCGGCCCTGGCCATGGAGGCCCTGCACTTGTCGGACACGTCTACCTTGAGGGCACATGGAGTGAGGTCTATCCAAACGTCACCCAGGATGAAGATGGCCTAAAAAAGCTATTTAAACAATTCTCATTTCCGGGAGGAATTTCAAGTCATGTGGCTCCAACTACTCCCGGATCGATTCATGAAGGAGGAGAACTGGGCTATTCGCTAAGCCATGCATTCGGAGCAGCCTTTGATAATCCAGAGTTAATTGTGGCCTGCATAGTGGGTGATGGCGAAGCAGAAACTGGTCCACTGGCCACATCTTGGCATTCTACCAAACTCTTAAATCCAATCACGGATGGCGTAGTACTTCCTATCCTCCACCTGAACGGTTACAAGATCAGCAACCCCTCCCTATTAGCCCGCATAGAAAAAGAAGAGTTGGAGCAATTTTTTAGAGGTTGCGGATGGACTCCCTATTTTGTAGAAGGTGATGATCCTGCAACCATGCATGAGCTAATGGCCTCGACTCTTGATCGTGTGACTCAGGAAATTCACGCCATTCAGGCGCACGCCAAAAGCACAAATGATACTACACGACCACGTTGGCCGATGATTATTTTAAGATCTCCCAAAGGATGGACAGGTCCGGATGTGGTAGACGGACTGCAAATAGAAGGCACGTTTCGTTCACATCAAGTACCGATTTTGGTTGATGCTGACCACCCCGATCATGTAGAACTGCTGGAGAAATGGATGAAAAGTTATCAACCTGAAGAGTTGTTTGATGAGAATGGAAAGTTAATGCCAAGTCTGGCCGAACTCGCCCCGAAGGGAAACAGACGAATGGGAGCTAACCTTCACACAAATGGGGGAATACTTTTGAAGGATTTAAAAATGCCTGATTTTCATGAACATGCATTAACTATTCCATCGCCCGGTTCAGTGATGGGTCAAGATACCATGGTACTCGGCAAATTCCTGAGAGATGTCACCAAACTCAATAAGGATCAGCATAATTTCAGGGTTTTCGGTCCGGATGAAACTGTATCCAATTTGCTGGGAGCACTATTCGAAGTAACCGACAGACAATGGGAGGCTAGAAAACAAATCAACGATGAATATCTCGAACCTACAGGTCAGGTGATTGATTCGATGTTAAGTGAACACCAGTGTCAGGGCTTTCTTGAGGGCTATCTATTAACAGGAAGACATGGTCTTTTTAACTGCTATGAAGCCTTCATTCGCATTGTTGATTCCATGTTTAGTCAACATGCCAAATGGCTAAAAGTGACATCTGAACTGCCATGGCGTAGAGAAATCGCATCTCTTAATTATTTGCTGGCTTCCCACGTTTGGCAGCAGGACCACAATGGCTTTACTCATCAAGATCCGGGGTTCATCGATCACGTTATCTCCAAAAAGGCTGATGTAGTGAGGGTATATCTCCCACCCGATGCAAACTGCTTACTTTCAGTGTTTGACCACTGTCTGCGAAGCAAAAATTATGTGAATGTGGTTATAGCCGGAAAACATCCTCTCCCACAGTGGCTGTCCATGGATGCAGCCCTGATACATTGTACCGAAGGAATCGGCATTTGGCAATGGGCAAGTAATGACCAGGGACTGGAACCCGATGTGGTCATGGCTTGCTGTGGAGATACCCCAACTCTGGAGCTTCTTGCGGCTGTTTCTATTTTAAGAGAACATCTTCCATCGCTCAAAATCCGTGTGATAAACGTGGTTGATCTTATGAAATTACAATCCAGCTCAGAACATCCACATGGATTGCGAGATGAAGATTATGATTCTATTTTCACTAAAGACAAGCATATTATTTTCAACTTCCATGGCTACCCATGGCTGATTCATCGGCTTACGTATCGTAGAAAAAACCGCAATCTTCATGTGAGAGGCTATAAAGAAGAAGGTACAATAACTACACCTTTTGATCTGCGGGTTCAGAACGAAATTGACCGCTTTCATTTAGTAATTGATGTCATTAATCGCTTGCCACAACTAGGTAACAAGGCAGATTATCTGAAACAGCAATTGAAAGATAAACTTATTGAGCATAAACAGTATGTAAACACACACGGGAAAGACCTTCCTGAAATTCTCAACTGGAAATGGAACAACACGATTTAACTGTAGAAACACAAAACCCTTCGCCAAAATTGGACCGCATAGCCGTTGCATCTGACCATGGTGGATTTGAATTGAAAGTAAAGCTAATTACCCTTCTGGAAGCCGAAGGTTTCGAAGTGAAGGACTTTGGCGCTTATCAACTCAATCCGGGAGATGACTATCCTGATTTCGTCATCCCAATGTCAAGGGCTGTTGCAAAAGGAGAAATAACGCGCGGCATTGCGATTTGCGGCAGTGGCGTCGGCGCTTGTATTGCAGCCAACAAAGTAGTGGGTGCAAGGGCGGCATTAATCACCGATTCTTTCTCTGCCCATCAAGGTGTTGAGGATGACAATATGAACATCATGTGTTTGGGAGGAAATATTACCGGGCCTTCGCTGGCTTGGGAATTGGTTCAGTTATTCGTCAACGCTAAGTTTAAAAATGAAGAACGATTTGTACGACGTCTTGACAAGGTTGCTTTACTGGAGAATTATAGAGGTGATAATCTAGAAAATGAATAAGCAACTGCTACAAGACACCATCCAACAACTCTTTGCAGGCAATAAAGGCTTGCTGGCAATGGACGAGAGCATCCCAACCTGCAACAAGCGTTTTGCTGCCGTGGGAATATCACAAACAAATGAGATGAGGCGCAGCTATCGTGAACTGATAGTGACCACAGAAGGATTGAATGAAAGCATTGGTGGGGCTATCCTTTACGACGAAACTATCAGAGAGCGAACAAAAAATGGAACCCCTTTTACAACTGTCTTGATGAATGCAGGAATTATTCCCGGAATAAAGGTGGATACAGGAACTAAGCCAATGGCAGGCTTTGCGGGTGAGAAAATTACGGAAGGTCTAGATGGATTGCGCGAACGTCTGGTAGAATACAAACAGCTCGGTGCCCGTTTTGCCAAGTGGCGAGCAGTATTTACAATCGGAGATGGAATTCCAAGTGAAGCAAATATAGCAGCCAATGTCCATGCGCTAGTCCGCTATGCTGCTTTATGTCAGCAAGCGGATATGGTACCGATTATAGAACCAGAAGTATTGATGAGCGGAAATCATTCTTTGCAACGCTGCTATACTGTTTCTGAGAAGGTTTTAAAAATGCTCTTTTACCGGTTGTACCAATTTGGGGTTGAGTTGGAAGGAGTGATACTGAAACCGAACATGATCATCCCGGGAACACAAAGTACAGCGCAAAACAGTATTGATGAGGTAGCTGAAGCTACTGTAAAATGTTTACGCTCATCGGTTCCTGCCTCAGTACCAGCCATTGCATTTCTATCAGGAGGTCAATCGCCAACTGAGGCAGCCGCACATTTAAATGCAATGCATGTGAAGTTTGAAAATCAATACCCTTGGATTCTTACCTTTTCCTTTGCTAGGGCCATTCAGCAACCCGCTTTGAACAGTTGGAAAGGCCAGGATTCTAACTGTGCAAAAGCACAGGAATTACTATACCAGGGTGCAAAATCAGCTTCAGCAGCTCGGCAAGGCAAATACAATGACGGGGTAGAATTAATTGATAATTAGTACTGAGCTTTGCTAGCCAAAAATACTAAGGTTAAAATATGAGGGTTTTTATATAGCTTGGTAGAACGCATTTTAAGTACTCAAAATTGATTGATTTTCAAAAATCAATTCGTCTCTTCCCTACAGTTAATTTTTATTATCTCTACTTATGTCTGCTACTAATTTCAATATAAAGGGGTTCACTGATGAGCAGGTTCTTGATGCGAGAAGAAAGCACGGAGAGAACAAGTTGGCGTACAAGAAAGAAAATGGATTTTTAAGTGCGGTAAAGAGCATCTCAAAAGAGCCCATGGTTCTTTTACTATTAGCCACATCTTCCATTTATTTTATTAGCGGAAACACTGGCGATGGGATTTTTATGGCTTTCGCAATTGTCTTGGTAGCGGGCATTTCCCTTTATCAGGATTCCAGAAGTCGAAATGCGTTAGAAAAGTTGAAAAATCTTAACCAGCCCATCTCTAAAGTGATTCGGAATGGTGAGACAAAAGAGGTTAAAAGCGAGGAATTAGTAGTGGGTGACAGCCTGATGATCGAAGAAGGAACTGCAGTCGCTGCAGATGGAAATATTGTTCATTCCAATGATTTTTCGGTGGACGAATCCATTCTTACCGGTGAGTCTCTATCTGTCTACAAAGATAGTACAGCGGGTAAAAATCAAGTATTCAGAGGCACGACTGTAGCTAGCGGATTAGCTATTATCAGCATAACAGCCATCGGAAATGAAACAAAACTCGGGAAAATAGGAAAAAGTCTCGAAACGATCCAAGAGGAAAAAACTCCTCTAGAATTACAGATCAACAGTTTTGTGAAGAAAATGGTGATTGTAGGAGTTGTTGTATTCTTCATTGTTTGGTCAATAAACTATTTTCAGACCTATAGTTTTTCTAATAGTCTGATAAAAGCACTTACGCTGGCAATGAGTATTTTGCCAGAAGAAATCCCGGTCGCATTTACCACATTTATGGCACTGGGAGCGTGGCGACTGATGAAAATGGGGATCATCGTCAAGCAGATGAAGACTGTAGAGACCTTGGGTAGCGCAACAGTTATTTGCACCGATAAGACAGGCACACTCACAGAAAATAGAATGAGTCTAGCCAAGATTTTTACCTTGATTTCAGGTAAGATTTCCAAGCCTGAGAATATCGTAAATGACGAAGAGAAAAACCTTATTGAAATAGCCATGTGGGCCAGCGAACCTATTGCTTTTGACCCGATGGAAATAGCGCTTCACACGGTTTATGGAACTACCTTTCCTTCGGATGAAAGACCCAATTTCAAGCTGGTTCATGAATATCCCTTAGCAGGCAAGCCTCCTATGATGACACATGTCTTTGAAAACTCATCTGGAAAGAGAATCATTGCCGCGAAAGGAGCTCCGGAAGCGATGATGAATGTTTCGGATTTGACAATACCTCAAAAGAAACAGTTGGGAGATGCCTTGACCGAGCTTACCACAGAAGGTTACAGGGTATTGGGTGTGGGAGAAGCAAATTTCAAAGGCAGTGACTATCCGAAGGAGCAGCAGGAATTCCCGTTTACTTTTAAAGGAATTATTGCTTTTTATGACCCTCCTAAGGAAAATATCACACAGGTTCTAGCGGACTTTTATACTGCCGGGATTGCCGTAAAGATAATTACTGGGGACAATGCCACTACTACGAATGCAATCGCCAAACAGGTAGGGTTTCGAGGTTTTGAGAAAAGTATTTCCGGAGATGACCTGATGAATTTATCAGACGAAGCCATTAAGAAAACAGTGGGGGATGTGCAAGTATTCACCCGGATGTTTCCGGAGGCCAAATTAAAAATAATCAATGCACTAAAGGAAAACAATGAAATTGTCGCGATGATTGGCGACGGGGTAAATGACGGCCCTGCACTTAAAGCCGCCCACATTGGAGTAGCCATGGGAAGCAAAGGGACGGAAATTGCCAAGCAGGCTGCGTCTCTGATTCTCAAAGAAGATGATTTGTCTAAGCTGGTGGATGCGGTGGCCATGGGACGGAAAATCTATACCAACCTCAAAAAAGCAATTCAATACATCATCTCCATTCACATTCCGATTATATTGACGGTGTTTCTACCCTTGGCTTTAGGCTGGCTGTACCCAAATATTTTTACCCCAGTCCATATCATATTCCTAGAGTTGGTAATGGGGCCTACCTGTTCTATAATTTATGAAAATGAGCCGATGGAAAAGAACAGCATGTCTCAAAAACCTCGTGCATTGACGAGTACGTTTTTCAATCTGAAAGAACTTACTACCAGCATAATTCAAGGTTTGGTCATCACAGCTGGCACCTTACTAATCTACCAATATGCAGTGCATCAAGGTTTAAATGAGGAACTCACACGAACCATGGTTTTTACAGTTCTTATTGCCGCCAATATCGTTTTAACTCTCGTAAATCGTTCCTTCTACTATTCCATCTTCACCACGGTGCGATACAAGAATAACCTGGTTCCATTGATTATCGGAATTACGATTTTTATCACTGGTTTACTTTTTTATGTAAAACCTTTATCCAGCTTTTTTGACTTTGAATCGCCGAGTATGATGCACTTATCCATTGGGATAGTCACAGGATTTTTATCTGTTATTTGGTACGAAGGGGTAAAATGGAGGAAACGAGTGAGGGGAAATAAACAGGTATAATTGGGGTTTAACCTATGACTTTCAGGCAGGCGATGATGCCTTCCACTACGCGTTTGGTCTGCTCAGGATCCCTTACCTGTATACAGTTACTCCAATACTTCTGGCAGGAGTACCATTGCCTCCTTCAGCAAAGCATCTCCGATAAATATTATTTCTGAGGAGTCGATGGAGAGGATATTTTGAAGTTTTTTAATGCCATACGCGTTATCAATCCCTGGATTTGTGATATCGATGGAGGTAGCTCCTCCCATATTCTCAGAAAATTCCACCAGCGATATGTCCAGTCTATCCTTAATCTTTTGTCTCTTTTCAAATGTTGGATCCCAAACTTTCTTTGCTTCAAGTGGAGCCTGTTGCCCCGAACCAGAATAAGTTATTTTACTGCCTCTATTCTCAATTATTTCACCCCAGGCTTTTTCCGCTTTAAACCCAGATTCTTCAACTGCAGTGCTTAGGCTAGAAATAATTTTAGTACTCTGTTCAGGAGTGAAATCTTCTGAGTAAAGTTTTGTCCAGTTTGAATGGTATTAATAAAATTTCGTTCCGCAAGTAGCCAGGATAGATAGATTTTCCAACGTTTGATTTTCAGGTAAATGTGAGAGGACCTGCTTTTGAAATTGAGTCCAATCGCCGCCTGAGATGACGGCTACTTTTGACACCCTTAACAGGGAGATTAAAAGCGAAGACATTTCATCATCCAGCGCTGCTTTGCTTTGTGCTAAGGTGCCATCCAGATCAAATATTATCAGTTTTATCATGGTTATACTCCTTAAGGCGGTAGTGCTATTTACAAAAAAACTTTCATTAGGTTGATTACCTATTCACCCTAATGGAAGTATAAAATTATCTTCTTTCTCTACCAAACAATTTATTCGGCTTAATTCTGGTCAGCTTTTCCAAGAAGACAATCCGATTTGAAAGTGGGATTTATGCAATACTTAATCAGCATAGTGTAACATGATCAGCTTAAGTTTATCGCAGATTCACTTACCACCTTAATGGTACGATAATTTTCATATAACCAATATAATAAGCCTCATAGAGGTGGCCATTTAAGGTCATATCATATTTGAAATATACATTTTATCTTTACTGACCATTCTTGCGATTAAATTATGGAAGATAGTTTCCTTGTTTTGTGAACGATTGGTTCTGTATGAAAA
>Ga0307486_1001235_pt1 | contig 20217 bp, 24 predicted proteins | sample CBIW02metaG_FD_203663 | JGI IMG/M metagenome (GOLD analysis project Ga0307486, IMG submission 203663) | Sea-ice brine microbial communities from Beaufort Sea near Barrow, Alaska, United States - CBIW 0.2 | ecosystem: Environmental > Aquatic > Marine > Coastal | place: USA: Alaska | collected...
AAGACCAAAGGAAAAGGAAAAGGAAAGGGCAAGGACAAAAACCTTCCCAAAGCCGCATGAGTGTGCGCCCCGAGCGCCGCAAAATGGTCGAAGAAGAAGATGTTCATCCCGACGAACGGTGGATGGCTTCCTACATGGACATGGTCACCGTGCTGATGTGCATGTTTATCGTGTTGTTTGCCATGTCGACCGTCGACCAGAACAAATACGAGCAACTAGCCAACTCTTTAGCCACCGGTTTCGGCGCGGTGAATGAGGGCAAGGTTGACACGGCCGTGGGCGTCGTGGTCCCCGCCAACCTGATCGACGTCGTGGGGGAATCGCCCACCGAGGTCGTCCCCCCGGCCGACGCTGTTGATCCCAGCGATGCGGCCGTTGAAGCCCAAAAGAACAGCGACGCGGCAAAGAAGGAGGTTGCGAAGTTGAAAAACCTGCAAGCGACCGTGACCGGCGGCCTCGCTGCTGCCGGGGTGGCCGACCTGGTGGAATTTCACATCAGCGACCGGGGGCTAACACTCGGCCTAGTCGGAAGCGAAACATTCTTCGCGCCGGACAGCTCCCGTCTCACGGCGGCTGCGAGCATTGTGCTCGACGCCGCTGCCCCGGCGCTAGTTGCAGCCGGGCAAAAAATTTCGATCGAGGGGCACGCCGACAAACACGGCCAATCCGCGACATTCGCCACGGACTGGGAGTTGTCGGCGAGCCGGGCTACGCAGGTCTTGCGTCGCCTGGTGGAACAGGGCGGTGTATCGGGGGAATTGATCTCTGCTGTGTCATTCGGCTCGTCCCAGCCGGCGAATACCGGATCCACCCTGAAAGACATGGCTCAGAATCGCCGGGTCGATATCGTGCTGTTGTCCGACCAGCCGGAGGGCGTTCGCGCACTCATTACACAAAAAGCGACGCAGTAGCACTCGACGCATCCGCTAGCTCTGACTCCTTACCCTTGAGCGAGTCTGGCCGATAGTCCCGACGTGACAGTCCAGGATCAGATAGGCAGCGGTGCGTCCGCCAAAGCGGCACGAAACGTTGAACTGTATGATTTTCGTCGTCCCATGACCCTGGCGCGGGAACATTCCCGAGTTCTCGAACTTGCTTTTGAGACTTTTGCACGGCAGTGGGGTACGCAGCTCACCGCACGCACGCGCGTGCTCTGTTCGGTCAGCTGCGAGCAGGTATTGATGGCGACCTATGACGAGTATGCGGCGTCTCTGCCGCCCAAGACGGCCATGGTGCTCTGCAGGATCACGGGTCATGAAGCCCGTGCGGTCTTTCAGTTTCCGACCACATCGGCACTCACCTGGGTGAACCATATGCTCGGCGGCAACAGCAGCGTCCCCGTACTCGCCGAGCGTAACTTCACTCAAATTGAAGTGGCACTTATTCGAAAGCTCATTTCGGAAAGCGTGGAAGACCTCCGGTATTCCTTCGGTCCACTCCTCGTTGAAGACGTGGGTGTTGAGGCTATCCAATACAACTCGCAATTTGCGCAGGCCGCCGCCACCGGCGATCTGATGGTAGTGGCCACCTTCGCTCTTCGAGTGGATAAGGTCATGTCAACGGCAACGGTAGCGATTCCGGCAGGAGCCCTCATGCCGCAGCTCGGTGAAGCCAATCCCACCAGCACCACGGTGAACGCCACCGAATACCTGCAGGCCCAGATCACAGCGGTGCCGGTCGACGTATCGCTTCGACTCGAACCAGCGCACGTTTTACCCAGTCGGATTCTCTCGCTCGCCGTCGGCGATGTCCTGCATATTCCGCACCCCCAGCACCGCCCGCTCTACCTGACCGTTGACGGCCAATCCTTGGCGCGCGCTGCCGTCGGCGCCAACGGTTCCCGACTTGCCTGCATTGTCATTGATACCGAGGAGACAGCTCAATGATTTCTTCCCAGTCCATTCCCGAAGTCGCCGTCGACGCTCTTCTTCGCGTTCTGCCAACGACCGTGCCGTTGCAGGCCCGAGAGCACTCGGGCAGTGTCGAGCTCACGTCGCGCGTCGAATCGGCCGTGGTGGCCTCTTTCGTGGGCACGACCTCTGCGGATCTGGCTGTGGTGCTCGTCGATTCCACGTCGCTCGACGCCGCCGCCGGTGTGAGCTCCGGGGTGGTATCCAGCGAAGACGTACTGCGTCCGGCACTGGAAAGCGCATCAAGTGCGCTGGGTATCGGTGTGCTCGGCGATGCGCGGGTTGAAGACGCCTCAGCCCTGTTTGCCGCCAAAGACACTCAGGTTTTCGAGTTGAGCGCCGACGGAGTTGTGGCCGGGTGGTTCGCCATACGGGTGCGACAAAACGGTGTCGTTGGTGGGCCGGGCAGTGTGGGAGACCGCAATACCCTCGGCAACCTGGGGCGCATCAGTAACGTCGAAATGTCTCTGACCGTGGAGATCGGGCGCACCCGGATGTCCGTGCGGGACGTTCTCGCACTGACGCCCGGCGCTGTTGTTGAGCTGGATCGTTCCGCCGGAGCACCGGCCGATATTCTTCTCAACGGACGACTCATCGCCCACGGAGACATTGTGGTCGTGGACCAGGACTATGCCGTGCGCATCACCCAGATCCTTGATGTTGCGGATGGCCTCTCCTAAGTGGACACACTGATTGTTATGGTGCGCGTCGTTCTGTCGTTGGGCGTTGTTCTGGCACTGCTCTGGTACCTGCAGCGACGCCTATCGCGCGGATCGCTCGGAAAGACCGCCACCAACGCGGTGACCGTCGTGGGTCGTCAGAACATCGGGCAAAAGGCATCCGTTGTCGTTGTCGACGTTGAAGGCATTCGTCTCGTTCTGGGAGTCACCGAACAGGCTGTGACAGTGTTACACGAGAAAACACCGGCGTCGAAGGCAGCGTCAGCGCTCGATGCTGCTATCACGACATTGGGTGTTCCAGCGGAAAACTCAGTGCCCGCTAGGTCTGTGCCATCAGCGGCGGCGTTTGCGCATTCCTTGGCTACGGCCAATGCGGATGACGCGAGCGCCGCCAGTCCACCGGTCGCCCAAGGCGAGTCAGTTCGACCGCTGGCCGGCTCGATCCTGTCGCCGTCGACCTGGCGCCAGACCATCGCGTTACTTCGGCAGTGACAATGAAATCAGTGCCCAACCTCCTGGTGGGCCGACAGGCTTCAGTGCGCCTCGCTGTCATGATTCTCTCGGTGGCGGTTATCACGGTGGCTCTGCTCTGGCTGAGCGTTAGCGTGGTCCACGCACTGCCCGTTGACCCCGCAATGCCAGACGACCCCATCGACCCGACTCTGCCAACTTCCCCCATCGACCCGTCCAGCTCTGGAGGGGGCGGTATCAGTGTTGATATCAACGGTCCCAACGGGGCGCCATCATCGGCCGTTGTTACCCTGCTGGGCATTACCCTGCTGTCGGTCGCGCCGGCCCTACTGCTTATGATGACAAGCTTTACGAAAATCTTCGTAGTGCTCGCCATGACCCGCAATGCTCTCGCCTTGCCGTCGATCCCGCCGAATCAAGTACTTGCGGGGCTCGCGCTGTTTCTGTCGCTGTTCATTATGGCCCCCGTGCTCACCGACATTAACACGGCGGCCCTGCAGCCCTATCTTGATGGTTCCATCAATTTTACCGACGCGCTCGAGCTGGGTTCTGAACCGCTGCGAGTGTTCATGCTCGCCAACACGCGCGGTGAAGACCTCGCGCTCATGACTCGGGCTGCCCAGCTCCCCAACCCCGATAGCGCCAACGATGTGTCCCTGCTCACACTCATTCCGGCTTTCATGATCTCGGAGTTGCGCGCGGCCTTCATCATCGGGTTTGTTATCTTCATTCCCTTTCTGGTCATCGACATCGTCGTCTCGGCGGCATTGATGTCCATGGGAATGATGATGCTGCCCCCCGTCATGATCTCGTTGCCGTTCAAAATTCTGTTGTTTGTGCTCGTTGATGGCTGGGGGCTCATCATCACTAGCCTCATCGGCAGTTATCAGTTGGCCACGTGAATACCAGCGCAGTGCTTGATATCGGTCTACAGGCTCTGCTGCTGGCCGCCAAGCTGTCGGCTCCCATTCTCATCACGGCCCTGGTCGTCGGGTTCACTATCTCGCTGCTGCAGTCCATCACCCAGATTCAAGAGGTCACCCTTTCCTTCGTGCCCAAAGCAGTGGCCGTCGCCCTCGCGTTGCTCATCTGCGGACACTGGATGATCGCTGAGTCGATCGCGTTCACCCACCTGATGTTTGACAAGATCCCCATGCTTCTCGGTGGCGGCTGACGTGGAGTTCACCCTCAACATCGCCTGGGTCGAAGCGGTCATGCTCGCTGGCGTACGCATTGTTGCTTTTCTGTTCATCGCACCGCCCTTCTCCTACCGGGCCATCCCCGCGCGCATCAAGGCGATGCTCGCAATCGGGTTGGCACTGGCGGTTTCTCCGAGAGTCACTGCGGACTATGTCTCCCAGAGCACCGCGGCGTTCGTAGGCGCCCTGATCCTGGAGATCTTGGTCGGCGCCACGCTCGGTTTCTTAGTATTTTTGGTTTTTGCCGCGGTGCAGTCCGCCGGTGGCCTTATCGACATGTTCAGTGGCTTTCAAATGGCACAAGGTTTTGACCCGCAATCGATGGTCAACGGCGCCCAGTTCACCCGCCTCTTCCAGATGACCGCCCTCGCGCTGATGTTTGCCTCGGGCGCCTACCAACTCGTTCTTGGTGGTTTGTTTCGAAGCTACACTGCTGTCCCGCTGGGATCCGGGCTCGACTTAGCGGCGCCCGCTAACAGCATGATTGCCGGCACAACCCAGATGTTTTTAGCGGCAGTGCAAATCGCCGGGCCTTTACTGGTCGTGCTCTTTCTGGCGGATGCGGGGCTTGGCCTACTGACACGGGTCGCGCCCGCGCTGAACGCGTTCGCGCTCGGCTTTCCGCTCAAAATTCTCATCACACTAAGCCTTGCGGGCACGGTCTTTGTTGCCCTTCCGCGCATCGTGTCTTCTCTCACCGGGCAAGCCCTCGATATTCTCATGGGGGTGCAGTAGATGTCCGATACAGATTCCGGCGAGAAGTCCGAACCCGCCACGCAGAAACGCATGAAGCGGGTACGCGAGAAGGGTGAGCTGTCCAAATCTCAGGATGTTACGGCCTGGCTGGGCGTCGGCGCCGCAGGCCTGATGCTCCCCATCACCATCGCGGCGGGTGCTTCTGCCGGTACTGATCAGATTTATCTCGTCAATACCCTGGCGAACAACCCCAATCCGAGTGTGGCCGTAGAAGCGCTCGGAACCGGCCTGGCCGCGCTGACACGTATTTTGGGACCATTTTTTGCCGTCGTTCTGGCCGTTGTGCTCGGTGGAGCGGCGTTGCAGGGTGGAATCCACTTTAAGAAATTGACCGGGAAATACGAGCAATTCAACGTCGTGAACGGATTAAAGCGCGTCTTTGGCACTCAAGCACTCTGGGAGGGTGTCAAGGTATTGGCGAAGACGGCGGCAGTGGGCATAGTGCTGTACTTCGTGATTCAGTCGCTGATGCCCGTACTTCTCACCGCCGGGGGGCTCCCGGTCTCCGAGCTGTTGAACGCGGCCGGCGGTGGTGCGGCAGCGTTGCTGCAAGCAGCGGTGGCCGCTGGCCTGATTCTCGCCGTCGCCGACATCTTCGTCATCATGAAGCGCAATCGCAAAAAAACCATGATGACCAAAAAAGAGGTTAAAGACGAGAACAAGGCTTCAGAAGGCGATCCGCTCATCAAGTCGCAACGGCGTTCGCGGCAACTGATGATGAGTCGCAACAGAATGATCTCTTCGGTCACCGACGCCAACGTCGTTCTGGTCAACCCCACCCATGTGGCAGTGGCCCTCAAATATGAGCCGGGCAAGTCGGCACCGCGAGTTGTCGCCAAGGGGGTTGGCCACATTGCCGCTCGCATTCGCCTTCAGGCCGAGACCGATAGCGTGCCGATAGTGCAGGATGTACCGCTGGCGCGAGCTCTCCACGCCGGGTGCGAGATCGGTGACGAAATTCCGACCGATCTTTATAACGCTGTCGCGCGGGTGCTCGCCTTTGTCATGGCTCTGAATAAGCGCGGGAGCACAGCGGGAACGCACACAATGAGCGCTCTCGCCGCACCATCCGTTCCACCGTTATCGCCAGAGACCACCGGAGGTCGTTCGTGAATCGAAACCTTGTCAAGCTCGCCGTTCCCGTCGGTGTGGTGGGCATTATCTTGCTGCTCGTGGTGCCTATTCCGGCTGGCATGCTCGACGTCCTGATCATTCTTAACATCATGCTGGGCTTGGTGACGCTTCTTACAACGATGTTCGTGAAGAAACCACTCGACTTCTCTGTGTTTCCTTCATTGCTGCTGGTCGCAACACTGTTTCGCCTTGGCCTCAACGTGGCATCGACTCGTCTCGTATTGGGCGAAGGCTATGCCGGCCAAGTGATTGAGGCTTTCGGCCACGTTGCCGTCGGTGGCTCGATCATTATCGGTGCGGTGATCTTTTTGATTCTCGTTGTCATCCAATTTGTCGTCGTGACCAAGGGGGCCGAGCGGGTAGCCGAGGTGGGTGCCCGATTCACCCTCGATGCCATGCCCGGGAAGCAGATGGCCATTGATGCGGATCTGAACGCCGGCCTGATCACCGACGCCGAAGCGAAGGACCGTCGTGCCGAAGTCTCCGCCGAAGCCGACTTCTATGGCGCAATGGATGGCGCGTCCAAATTCGTGAAGGGCGACGCGATCGCCGGGCTGATCATCATCATTATCAACATCATTGGTGGCATCGCGATCGGAATGCTGCAGCGTGGGCTCGAGGTGGGCGAGGCCGTCAACACGTACACGCTACTGACCATCGGCGACGGACTCGTCACTCAAATCCCTGCCCTGCTCATGGCTGTTTCCACCGGCATGATTGTCACCCGTTCGAACGCCGAAACGGACATCGGATCAACGGCATCCGCCCAGCTGACCCAGTCGCGAAATGCCCTGACTATTGCCGGTGCGGCGGCGGTGCTGATGGCTCTCATTCCGGGCATGCCTGTGCTCCCGTTCCTTATCGTTGGCACGGCGCTTATGCTCATCGCTCAACGAATCAAGGCCGGCGAGGCCAGCAAAGCAGCGATCATTGAGGCGAGCACAGCATCAGAGAAAAGCGCGCCGAAGAGCGATACCACCGAAGACCTGATCGAGCAGATGAGGGTGCATGCCCTGGAGATCATGCTCTCGCCCGACCTCGTCGACCTGGTATCGGGGGCTACGGACGACCTGCTCGCCCGGGTTCGCGGACTTCGTCGCAAGATCGCTATGGACCTTGGCGTCGTTGTCCCGCCCGTGCGAACGCGTGACAGCGTTGACCTCCCGTCATCGACGTACGTCATCCGCATTGCGGGCGTCGAATACGGGCGCGGCCTTGCGCCCAGTGGCAAGGTACTTGCGCTGGGTGATGCCCTCGATACGCTCCCCGGTTCGGTGACCGTTGAACCGGTGTTCGGACTGGCAGGCAAATGGGTGCCCAGCGAGATGCGGCACAGTGCCGAGATGACCGGCGCGACCGTAATCGATCGGGTATCCGTCGTAGTCACTCACCTTTCCTCGGTGATCACTACGAACGCCGCCCGGCTTCTCACGAGAGAGGATGTGCGCGTGCTCACGGACGGCGTGAAGCAGGTCAATCCTTCTGCCGTCGATGACCTTATCCCCGGGTTACTGTCCCTCGCTGAGGTACAGCGGGTGCTGCAGGGGCTTCTGATCGAGCAGATTCCGATAAACGACCTGCCGCGAATCTACGAGTCGCTATCGTTGCGTGCCAAAACATCAAACGATGCGGAAGGGCTGATTGAGGCCGCTCGCCAAGCGCTGGGTCCGGCGTTGACGGCACAGTATCTGGAAGGCACGCTGCTGCGGGTGATCATGATCGAGCCCACCCTGGAACAGTCCATGCTTGAAGGTCTTCGCCCCTCAGACTCTGGCACCCAGATTCTGATGGATCCGGCGCTGTTGGAGACGGTGCTCGCTTCGGTTCGCACCTCCGTCGCGAAGGTCGAAGCGAACGGCCAGACCGCTGTTTTGGTCTGTGCGCCGGCGTTGAGACCCGCCATTCGCCGACTCATCTCTACACAGACCGGTGGTCTTCCCGTCCTGTCCTACCAAGAAGTCACGTCGGTGAATGTAACCATTGAGACAGTGGGTGTGGTCCGTGGAGCGGAAACGATTTCTGCTTGAGGGGGCAACCCTCAAGGAGTTGCAGGAACGTGTAATCTCCGAGCATGGAGGCAATGCCACCATCATCGCCGCCGAAAAGGTGACCGTCGGCGGTATCCGTGGATTCTTTGCACGTCAGTACTACGAGGTCACTGTCGAAGTCATGGAACCGGTAAAGCGCACGAAGTCGGCGCATGCGCATCTGGATATCTCGGCCCGGCTGGGTATCGCGGCCCTTCTGGACGACGCCGACGAAGTCGAATCTCGACTGTACCGCGCGCAGCCCGTGCCCCAAGTCTCAACGGCGTCTGATGGTTTCGCCAAGCTCATGGACGACCTCACCTTCGCGACCGGCTCGGTAAAGAGGACGGTGGCCAGCACTCGACCCGAGCTGGACCCCGAGCTGGCGCCTGACCTCGGAGCCGCGCCTGGCCTCGGTGCCTCTCCTGCTCCCAGGACCCTTCCTGTTCCCACTGCGCCACATGCCCCCACTGCCGCGAGCACCCCACCTGCGTCCAGCGTCAAATCTGACCCCGGCTTCAAGCTTGACCCGAGTGCCCCGCCAGAATCGAGTGCCAGGTCTGAGGCCAGTGCGACGGCTGAGGCCAGTGCTGCGGCTGAGGCCACCCCGGTTGGCCCGGGTCGAGGGGCAGCCACGTCGACTCCCGTCCGACGTCAGGATTTTGTGGAAATGCACACTCCGGCACGGTCTTTTGTGCCGGTTCCCCTGACTGGGCCCGGAGATGTGGTCCTGATCGTCGGGCTCGAGAGCGAAGCCCTCACGATTGCGCATCTTATGCTGCGCGTGGCCGGCGCGGGAGGACTGCGAACCTCTGGCTCACTGGAGCAACCGGGCGTCGAGCGCGTCGACGATCGGCGCGGAGCCATGCTGGCCCGGGCCCAGGGAGTGGAGATCGGGCACAGCATGTTCATCGCCCACGGCCTTGAAATCGGTTCTGATGGGGAGGCTCATGGAGCCGCGCTGCGCGCGATTGACGCTGACCAGGTCTGGATAGTCGTTGACGCGAGTCGAAAAACCGAGGATACCCGTGGCTGGGTCAATAGGGTTACGAGCATTGTTCCTGTGCATGCGGTGGCCGCTCTGGGTCGGCGGTTTACAACATCGCCCTCGACCGTCGATGAGCTCGGACTGCCGGTGGAATGGATGGATGGACGGGTGGCTGCAGCGCCAACCGGGCGCGGGGCAGCGGCGCCGAAACATCTGCCCGGCAACGCGGAACGGTAGGCTTATCTGATGCTCGTTCTGACACGCAAACCGGGGGAAAAAATCCTCATCGGTGACGATATCGTCATCACCGTGCTCGACGCCCGCGGCGACAGTGTGCGAATCGGGATCGAGGCACCGCGTGGTGTCAAGATTCAGCGCGACGAGGTGGTTCGTGCCGTCAGCGAGGCCAACCTCGCGGCGAGTCGTACCGATACCGCAGCGGAAGACCGCATAAAGCACTCGCTCGGCGCACTCGCCGCCGCCACTCCGGAAACGGGCCCCACCACGCCCCTTTCTACCGAGAGTCCCCGTTCCAACGACGACTCTCGGTAGGAACGGGACAGCTGGTGCGGATGTGGCTACTCGTTGACGTGGCCGCGCAACTCATCAATCTCCCGGCGCTCGCGCTTGGTTGGTCGTCCAGCACCGCGATCTCGCATCGGAACGAGGGCCACTTCTTCGCGCGGGGGCGGCGGGGGAGTCTTGTCGACGTAACACTCAGAGGCGACCACCGCGCCGACCCGTTTGATGACGAGGCGCGACACAATCAAGACTCGGTCAAAACCCTCAGACCGCACCCGAACCTCGTCGCCGATGTGCACCGCTTGGGCAGCTTTCACCTTGTCGCCGTTTACTCGCACGTGACCGGCCCGGCAGGCCGTCGTGGCCATGGAACGGGTCTTGAACAGACGCACACCCCAGCTCCAGCTGTCGACCCGGGCAGAGGTAAGCTCCATCGTTCTACTCTACGGGAGAGGCTAGAAATCTACGGCAGAGGCTAGAAAACGTCGTGCCGCGGCTCTGCCACGCCCGTCATACGCCGTAGCGCACCCAAAGAATCAAGAGCAGCGTTGAGGCGAAACCGGTGAAGAAGTTGAGCCAGAGAAACCACTTCCAGCCCCGGTTGGCGAGTTGGGACTGCTCGTCGCTGACCGACCAGAATGGTGCCGCCGCGAGAATGTAGGGCACGACGAGCGCAGCAGCGAACGGGCCCGGCCACGGGGTGGCGAGCATGAGGGCGCCAGCGAGTGCCCAGAAGGTAATAGAGAGCCGCACCGTTGGCCAGGCGCCAAGCGCTGTGCCTATCGAAGCGATACCGGCCTCCCGGTCAGGCTCCACGTCTTGCACCGCTCCGAAGGCGTGACTGGCCATACCCCAGAGAAAAAAAGCGGCGAGCAGGGCCACTAAGCCCAAGTTCAGTGTGGCCCCGGCAATAACGAGGCCATAGATGGCGGGGCTCACAAAATGGGTACTCGAGGTGATCGAGTCCACAATGGGTCGCTCCTTGAATCGCAGGCCGCGCACCGAATACGCCACAACGGCGAACAAGCTGACGGTCAGAACCACCCACGACAGTGGATGTTGAGTTCCCACCAGAAACAGAAGCGGTGCACCCACCAGCACAACGCTGACGATCCCGGCTGCGATAACCGTTCGGTGCAGCGCGGGGTGCAGGAGCGCTCCCTCGGCGCCGCCCTTGCGGGGATTGCGCAGGTCGGACTCGTAGTCGAAAACATCGTTGATCCCGTACATGAGCAGATTGTAGGGAATCAGGAAGAACAGGGTGCCCCAAACAAGTACCGCGTCGATGCGACCGGTCGCGACCACGTAGGCCGCGGCGAACGGAAAAGCCGTATTGACCCAGCTGAGAGGCCGCGAAGACAGTGCGACCTGACGGACCGTCCATGACGCCGTGCCGAGCTTCTCAGACATCCACTGATCCTGTCTTGGTGCCGCCTACCAGTAGCCATAGGGCCGGCAGCAGAATGGCTGCCGCGAGGGGGTAAGCAAAATCCTCAATCGGGGCTAAACCAACCAGCAGGCCGGAAATATGTTCCGGTGCGTAGCTGAACAACCCAGCCCCAATCATGAGGTTATCGAAAATTGCCGTCATGAGCAGCGTCAGCGCGAGGGCCATCCCCACGGCAGCGGCGAACCGCCCGCTGATCAACAGGCGCAACCCGGCCACGATGGCCACGACGATGGCGACCAGCAGAAAGACACCGTTCAATGCCAGGTACGTCATAGCGGCCGCCGCTGCCTTAGAGGGTGAATAAGACGCCGCGCCCCCTGCAGAAGGTTCATGGTGAGGTAGCAGAGAAAAGTGAGAAAGAATATCTCCTCAACGGGCAACTCGGGGGCCAGCTGCACTCCAGTCATGATGGTGGCTTCACCACGATAGAAGATGCCTAGGCCGATGCCGAGTAGATCCCAGGTGACAAAGAAAAGTACCCCGATGACCATCACGATGGCAGCACGCGGAGCGGAGTGCCAGAAAAAAAGACGAAAACGCCAGTCCAGCACCACCATTCCCCCCAGCGAGATGAGCAGCGTAAGCAGGTACAGGACGCTCACGAACGTCCGGGCGCCACATCCACCGGGTCGGCGCCCAGTAGTGAGGAGCGTGCGGGCAAGGGTTCGGAGAGAGGCCCCGTCGTGGTGTCGTGACGCATCCGTTTGAGCAGAATTTCGGCGCTGATGAGGCACATTGGCAATCCGATGCCGGGGATGGTGCTTCCGCCGGCGTAGTACAGGCCTGCAATCTTTTTGGACTTGTTCGACCCGCGCAGAAAGGCGCTCTGCCGCAGGGTGTGTGCTGGCCCGAGCGCGCCGCCCTTCCAACTATTCAAATCGTTGGCGAAATCAGCGGGGCCGATCGTGCGTCGCACGCTAATACGATCGGCAAGGTCAGCTATACCGGCCCAGGCAGCGACCTGCGCGATTGCCGCGTCTGCGATTGCCTCCACTGTGGCTGATCCAGTGCCGTTGATACCGCCTGCACCCAGGGTGACATCGGCTGGAACGGGAATGAGCATAAATAGGTTGCTGTCACCGGCAGGCGCGACCGAGTCATCCGTGGCGCTTGGCATACACACGTACAGTGACGCCGGAGAGGGCACCGAGGTCTCTTTGCCGAAGATCTGGCTGAAGTTCTTGCCCCAGTCGGTGGTAAAAAACAGGGAGTGGTGTTTCAACTCGGGAAGCTCGCCCCTGACGCCGAGCATCACCAGCACAGCTCCGGGACCCGACATGCGTTTTTCCCACCAGCGCTCTGGGTAAGTTTGAAGCCCGGCGGGTACCAGCTTGGTTTCGGTGTGGTGCAGGTCGGCGGCGGAAACGACGTTGTTGGCATCGAGGTTCACCGACGCACCGGTCCCATCGACATAGCGCACACCGGCAACGGACTTCGCGTCATTGACGCGAATGGCCATGACGCGGGCGTCGGTTATGATTTCCACGCCTTCGGCACGAGCGATCGACGCGATGCTGGTGATCAGAGTACTGAAGCCACCCTGGGGATAGAGCACGCCGTCGGCGAGGTCGAGGTGGCTCATGAGGTGATACATCGATGGGGTCAGGTTGGGCGATGACCCCAGAAACACTGCAGGGTATCCGAGAATCTGGCGTAACCGAGGGTCACTGACAAAACCAGCGACGAACGTGTCGAGGGGCTGCACGAGCAACCGCGCGAGGCGACCGAGACGCCCCAGAACATCAGGAACCAAGAACGGGCGGAATGATTCATAGCTGGAGTACAGAAAGCGCTTGACGGCCATGTCGTAGGTCTCGATTGCCGAATCGAGATAGCGGTCCAGCGCCTCCCCGGCACCGTGTTGCACACTCTCAAACAAGCGGATGTTGGCTTCTCGCTCAGCGCGAATGTCGACCGGGTTCGGGTCGCCTTCAAAGAGCACCCGGTAGCCCGGATCCAACTTGACGAGGTTTAACTGTTCGGCCGCGTTCGTGCCGAATAGACGGTAGAAATGCTCGAACACCTCAGGCATGAGATACCAGGAGGGCCCGGTTTCGAACCGAAAGCCTTCGGCGTGCCAGTGGCCTGCTCGTCCGCCGAGGCTGGACTGGGATTCCAGCAGGGTTACCTTGTGCCCTTCCCTGGCGAGGAGCGCCGCACTGGCCAAGCCGGCGATGCCCCCACCGATAACAACGGTGCGCGTCATCGCTTCCACGCGCCGCGGCCGAGAGTTGAACTGAGGGCAATCATAAGTTTCTCTCCATCCGGCACCCGAATCCGGGAGCGCAAAAGCTGGTCGGCCGGAGTTGAACGCAGCCGGCGTGACAACTGAGTGAACAGGCCCTGCGCCGCAGCCACCGCTCGGCGGCAGCCTGGCGGCAACATCGGCAAAACTGCACTGGCGATCGCCAGATCGTCATCGATGTCATCCAGGATGACATCTTTTTGGTGGTCCGTGAGCTTGAGAGGGTCAATTCCGGGAAAATAATTGCGACCGAGCTCTTCGCGATCGCAGGAAAGATCTCGTAGAAAGTTGATCTTTTGAAAGGCCGCCCCCAGATGACGTGCACCCTGTTCCAGTTTGCGCAGGTCGGCGGCGCTGCGTGGTGAGTACTGCACGAAGCAGCGCAGGCACATGAGCCCGATGACCTCGGCGGAACCGTAGATGTACTCTGCCACGCCCTCAGTCGTGAACGGGGACGGGTCGAGGTCACGGCGCATCGATGAGAAAAAGGGTGCAATCAGGCTGGAGTCAATGCCGCATTCTCGAGCTGTCGCGGCAAAGGCGTGCACCACCAGATTGGTGCTGTAGCCGCGAACAATGGCTCGTTCCGTTTCGGTTTCGAGTTCATCCAACAGTTGACGCTGTTCGGTGAGCGAGACCCCCGCTTCGGTTGCCGCTCCGTCAACGATCTCGTCAGCAATGCGTACGAGCGCGTAAATGGTGCGTACCGGGGTTCGCACCCGTGAATCGAGCAGCCGGGCTGCCAGTCCGAACGACGTGGAATAGTGGCCGATGACGGTCGTTGCACTTGCCCGGGCCGTCTCGGCATATTTCTTCAGGTTGTCGCCGATTGGACGCGTTTGGGCTAAGTCAACGGACCCTTTGCCCATCAGCGTGACCGATTCACGGCGGCGTCGGCCAGCGCCGTGAGGCTCGCTCGCAAGTCGGCGGGAATTAGATCCGGTTCCAGGGCTTCTACAGCCAAGCGAGAATAGTCGTAAGCGAGCCCTTCGGCGGCCGATTTCGCGCCGCACGCACGCAAATGTTCTCGGGCACGTTCTGCTTCATCGTCGCTGAGATCGACTTTTCCCAGATAGGGCGCAATCAGAGACCAACTCTCGGTGCTGCCAGCGTGGGCGATCAGCGCGGTCTGTTTTCCCTCGCGTAGGTCGGCAGTAACACTTTTACCGGTTTTCAACGGGTCACCGAACACACCCAACAGGTCGTCGGTGAGTTGGAACGCCACACCGACCAGGCGCCCGTAGCGTCCGAGCAAGCGAATCGCCTCAGCGGAGGCACCAGCGAGAACTGCCCCCGCCTGCAGCGGTGCTTCGAAGCTATACACAGCGGTCTTGTTCTCCAGAGTTGTGATGACCTCTTCCACCGAAAGTGGGCGCCCAGCAGAGCTATTCGTAACATCGGCCAGTTCCCCGGCGGCTGAGACAAAAACTGCCCGGTCGAGCAGATCGAGCAGCCGGATGCGGGTATGAACGTCGACAGGGAGCTTCGCCAAGGCGCGATGCGCTTCACTGAGCGCGAGATCACCGGCGAGAATGGCGGCGGCGGCAGCCCACACCCCGGCCTGATCAGCGGCTGCCCCGTGCGCCAAGGCGCGATCATTAAAGCGCCCGGCGATATTCGCCACGCCACGCCGGGCCAGATCCCGATCAATCACGTCATCGTGAATAAGAAATGCTGTGTGGAGCAGCTCGAAGCTCACTGCCACCGGCGCTACCAGAGACTGATCTCGTCCACCGAAAGCAGAATAGGCTGCCAATACGAGGGCGGGACGCACCCTTTTACCACCACTGCTCGCCTCCTCCAATGAATCCCACAGCGCTATGTAGTGCTCGCCGTAATCGCTCGCGCGCAAACGCGCAGCAGCAAAGAACCGAGCCAACTCGGTTTCAACTCCGGTGGCGACCGTGTCAAGCATGAAAAGTGTCCAGCTGCTGTACCTGCTGGGCGAGCCAGGGGCTGAACGCCCACGGTGCGTCCGAGACGGCGCGAAACAGACTGCTGGGCGGCGTCCAAGCATATTCCGCGACTTCATCGGGATTGGGCAGTGGTTCGCGTTCGGTCGTAGCTAGGTAGACCGGACAGATTTCGTTTTCCACAATTCCACTGCTGTCGGTGGCGCGATATCGAAAGTTGGGCAGCGCAAGGTCAATGTGCGCAACGTCGAGGCCCAATTCAAACTGTGCTCGGCGATCCACGGCTTGAGTGAGCACTTCTTCGGGCAGCGGATGCCCGCAGAATGAGTTGGTCCACACCCCCGGCCAAGTTTTTTTGGATAACGCCCGACGCGTGATCAGTACCTCGCCGAGAGGGTTGAACACGTAGCAGGAGAAAGCCAAATGCAGGGGAGTGTCCACACCGTGCACGCTCTGCTTTGGCGCGGTGCCGATATGGCGGCCGTCATCGTCGAGAAGGATAACGTATTCATCAAGAGCGTTGACGATGTGCATGTGGCTCTCCTCCTTGGCGAAATTTAGACATAAGGCGAAATGACTAACCAAGTTAGCGATTCTCCACGTTACCATGGAGCACATGTCCCACGATGAGAATAGCCCCCCAGCGCACGGGGCGTACTGGTTCGACCCGAACAATGGGGGAGTTTCATCAGCGATCGACGTTTTGCGCGCCGTTCGGCGTTTTCGTGTGGCCGACGCCGCCATGCGCCAACGCACCCAGGCTGAGATGCATATCAACGAAACGGATCTCACGGCTGTTCGCCATCTCATCGCCTGTGAACGTCAAAATAGAGTGGCCAGCCCCAAAGATCTCAGCGAGTTTTTGAATATTTCGTCGGCCGCAACAGCCAAACTTTTGTCTCGCTTGACGTCGTCGGGTCATATCCGCCGCGAGATAAATCCCCATGATGGCCGGGCGCAGCGTTTGTTCGCCACCCAGTCCTCTCATGACCAGATGCGTCGCGCGCTGACCGAAACCCACGATCAACTCATGGGAGCGGCAGTGGGGCTTTCAGCCGAACATCAGGGCGCTGTAATTCATTTTCTGGACGCCATGAGTGCTATTGCCATGAAGCCCAGCATGCACGTCAATACGGAGGCGGCTGCGCCGTCGGATTCTGGCGCAGCCCAGTAGCCATCCGCCTGGCCGAAGGCCGCGCCTAAGATGAATCAGTGACCCCAATATCTCGATCAGCCAACCCCAGTGCCGATTCCTCGCGTATTCCAGCAGAAGACCATGTCAAGGCGCTGATGGCTTCGTACCCGGACTTTCCCCAGCCCAATATTTTATTCCGGGATCTTAATCCGGTCTTCGCTAATTCCGATGCTTTCCGCTCCATCATCGACGACCTCGCCGACCAGCATCGCGGCCAGTTCGATGCGGTAGCGGGAATCGAGGCACGCGGCTTTCTGCTGGCGGCGGCTGTGGGCTATGCGGCCAATGCTGCTGTTCTGGCCGTTCGCAAAGGGGGCAAACTTCCCGGTCATGTCTTGACTGAAGAATATGACCTGGAGTACGGCTCCGCCCGGCTCGAACTCGAAGTCGGTCAATTGCCATCGGGCACCCGGGTGCTCGTCCTCGATGACGTTCTGGCTACGGGCGGCACTATTGCAGCTACAAGTCGCCTGGTCGAACGTGCCGGCTATGCCCTTACAGGCGTCGGCGTCGTGCTTGAGCTCAACGATTTGCACGGCCGAGAGCGACTCGGTTCGGTGCCGGTGCACGCGATCATGTCCATTTAGGCTCGCAAACGATTTGTCACGCCGAGTTGCGCGAGTGGGGCATGCTTGGAACATGAATGAAGGCGCGGGCGCAAACGACAACCGCCGACGCGGTTCCTTGAGACCCCCGACCAACGCGGCTCTAAACAGCGGTGATGCGTGGGTGCAGGGTCCCGACGGCCGCAAATACTGGGGCCGGTTCGGTGCCGCCGGATTGCTTGTGCATCACCATCGCCTCGGAGTGTTGTTGCAGCACCGGGCGATATGGAGCCACTTCGGCGACACCTGGGGCTTGCCTGGTGGCGCCCGCCATGAGAACGAAACGGCAATTGAAGCCGCCCTGCGTGAGGCCAAAGAAGAGGCGGGTGTTCCGGCCCATTTGGTTGAGGTGAAATTCACTTCCCTTCTCGATCTCGGATTCTGGTCGTACACCACCGTGGTGGTGCAGGCAGTGCAGGAATTCCAACCGATTATCAGCGACCAGGAGAGCATTGCGCTGGCCTGGGTTCCCCTGGCCGGCGTAGACGCCCTTGCTCTCCATCCGGGGTTTGCGAAAAGTTGGCCGATGCTACGAGGTCGAGTTGAATCGGCTGACTTTGACCACACTGTGTAGAGCGTCAGTCGCTGGACTTCATGCAGAATGCCAAGGGTCGGTAGACTGGCGCCGTGATTGAGTCGGGCAGCGGGGTGGTCAGCGATCGGGTGCTCACCCTGCCCAACGCCCTCAGTTGCCTCCGACTGGTACTCGTTCCCGTTTTTTTGGTTTTCCTCGCGCAGGGTTTAGACGCGTGGGCGCTCGTCGTACTGAGCATCTCCAGCTTCACCGATTGGCTGGACGGGTTTCTGGCCCGTCGCTGGAACCAGATCACCCGGCTCGGACAACTGCTGGATCCGGCCGCCGATCGTCTCTATATCTTTGCAGCACTCATCGGACTGGCCTGGCGCGACCTCGTTCCGTGGTGGATCGTGCTGGTCGTCGTCGGGCGTGATGTTTTTTTGCTTCTTCTCGGCATCGTGCTGGCGAACTTTGGCTTTGGTCCGTTACCGGTTCACCAATTGGGCAAGGTGGCTACCTTCTGTCTGTTCTACGCCTTGCCGATGATCATGCTGGGACAGGCCTTCGAAGCTTTGGAATGGTGGTCGGAACCTCTCGGCTGGGCGTTCGGCATTTGGGGGGCATTCCTGTACTGGTGGGCGGGCGTCATCTACGCCATCGAAGCGATGCGCGTAATTCGCATACCGAGAGTCTCCGCGGGTGTATCTTCCGATACGCTGGAATCATAGAAAGTTGCATGATGGTGGATTTACCCGCAAAAAATGTACCCGATAGCCACAACGACCCCGTGCCCGCAGACCATTCCCATACCCCGACGACAGGCGAAGCAATGCCCAGCAAGGCGCAGTCCCACCCAGAAGAACCCTCTAGTGCTGCCTCTGGCCACGAACTACCCAACGATGATGGCCCGATCGCTGACGAGGCATCCGGTGAAACAACGACCGTGCATGACATGTTGAGCACCGATACGACGATAACTTTCAGCCAAGAGTTCGCCGCTCAGGTTGCGTCCATCGATTCGGACGTCACAGCTGAGGAGCAGGAATCCATTGCAGCCTTGCCGTCTGGGTCGGCATTGATGGTCGTACGCCGCGGACCCAACGCCGGTGCGCGGTTTTTGCTTGATGCCGATGTGACCAGCGTTGGTCGTCACCCTAATGCTGATATTTTTCTCGATGACGTCACCGTCTCGCGCCGCCATGCCGAGTTCCTCCGCAGCGGTTCGTCGTTCAGTGTCAAAGATCTCGGCTCGCTCAACGGCACCTACTTCGATGGTGAACGCATTGAGAGTGCCGCACTGACCGACGGTGCTGAAGTGCAGGTGGGCAAGTTTCGCCTAACCTTCTACGCCTCCCGTCTGGACCTCGCCCGCGCGGCGAGCGAGTAGTGGCGGCGCACTCCGCCGCTCCTCGACCCGTATCGGTGGCAGCGGTAAAAGGGCAGGTCTCCGGTGCTCTACCGCTGTTGAGTATCGGACAGGTGCTAGCGCGGCTGACCCCAGAGTTTTCCGATCTCACGCCTTCGAAATTGCGCTTCCTCGAAGAGCAGGGCCTGGTCTCACCGGCCCGGACGGAATCCGGTTATCGTAAATTTTGTGTCGGCGACGTTGACCGCTTGCGACTTATTTTGTCGATGCAGCGCGACCATTACCTGCCCTTGAAAGTCATCCGTTCGTACCTGGATGATCTGGATGCCGGTCTGTCACCGGTCCTGCCCGGCGGCGCCACCCCTGGTCCGTCAATGCTTGGCACAGTGCGCCGTCTTACCCGCGAAGACCTGCTGCGTGAAGCCGGCGCCTCCGCTACCCTTTTGCACGATGCCGTCTCCGCGTCGATTATTATTCCCGCTGAGCACTATGGAGATGGCGTGCTGCACGTGCTGCGTGCCTTGGTTGAGCTGCAACGCAGCGGAATTGAACCGCGGCACCTCCGAGGCTTCCGCGGTGCCGCTGAACGCGAACTGGGACTGATCGAAAGCGCGCTTGTGCCGCTGGCGCGCCGCAAAGATGCCTCCAGTCGTGCCAAAGCTGCGGAGATGGCCGTCGAGATCGCGGGCCAGCTCGAAGTTATTCGCGGCAGTCTCATTCGCTCCGCGCTGGGGCGGTTGACACAGTAGGCCCTAGACTGACCGAGACGTGAAGCGATGGTTTTTCATGGTGTCATACGCACGATGTGGTGCTGACGCCATAGCGAAATCGGTGGCGTGGATGGTGCAGATCAACCGACACGCCAGATTGATCAAGCGAATGTATGGATGCACGGCACCCCTCGTCGGTAACGTAGAAACACTGATTCACCGCAGTACTTTTTTGAGATCGACCCCGCGGGTCGGAACGACATCAGTGTCTGGTACCAGCGAACAATGTAACCCCGAAAGAGGCAATCCCCATGAGTGAGCTCAAGTCTGACGCTGATGCTTCGCGTTACTCGCAAGGACTGCTGTTCACCGATGGCATGCCCGAACTCGACGAAAATTCCGGATATCGTGGTGCCGTCGCCTCGCGTGCCGCTGGCATCAGCTACCGACAGCTTGATTACTGGGCACGTACCGGCCTCGTGGAACCTACAGTTAGGGGCGCAGCCGGATCCGGATCGCAACGTCTCTA
>Ga0307486_1001236_pt1 | contig 20215 bp, 19 predicted proteins | sample CBIW02metaG_FD_203663 | JGI IMG/M metagenome (GOLD analysis project Ga0307486, IMG submission 203663) | Sea-ice brine microbial communities from Beaufort Sea near Barrow, Alaska, United States - CBIW 0.2 | ecosystem: Environmental > Aquatic > Marine > Coastal | place: USA: Alaska | collected...
CGCTGAGGGAAAGACCGACCGAGAGATCCGCCGCATCCTCAAACGCTACCTGGCCAGAAGCATCTACCGGCACCTCAACACCGCGTCAGCCACAAAATTGGGGGTTGACGAGATATAGAAGCTTCATTGAGATTCCCAATGGCCAGGGACCTCTCGTGCAGCGACTTCCTCCGGCCGTTTGTCGATCATCACGTCGGTGGTGACGTGGCCGCCCGGCCGGTTTCGTGCCCGGGAGCGCGGGACCCGCAACGACCGCCCTGTTCGCAGATTGGTGACGAGATCGCGGGTGAGTGCACCCCGGGACTGCACATACAGCGCCTGGTAGATCGCCTCGTGGTAGATCCGCATCGACAGATCGTGGGGATAGTCGATGCGGAGGCGACCAGCGATCTGTTCCGGACTCCACACCGTCGCCCAGCGTCGGTCTTGGCGGTGGGGCTTGTTGCGCCCCTTCCACATTTGTGTCGTCGGTCCGGAGATGGGCACACCGGTGGCGTCTTTGACTGCCCCCGAGAGACGGTCCTGGACGTAATCGCGCAGCCGGTCATTGGCCAGAAGCTTCACCGTTTTCGGGCGTTGTGCCACAAGTTCCGACTTCCACTGCGCAACAGAAGCCCGATACTCTAGCTTTCCCCCACGGGTGGCAGCGTTGCGGCGCAACTCGCGCGATATCGTCGACGCAGACCGGCCCATCGACCGGACAATACCACGCACACTCGTGCCCTGAACCCGCAACAACGCGATTTCCTCACGCTCAGCAAACGAGATATAGCGACCAGCCAGTGGGGCGAGCGTGAAGGGAGACATACCACCACGATGTCGGAACCAGCGGGCACCGACTGCCTGCGACACGCCAACAGCCGTTGCCGCATTCTCGCTCGAGAGCCCGCGCGCGATCTCGACCCAGAACGCTCGCTCAACCTCCCGCCGATGCGACGGCGCCCCCGGCGACTTCATCGGGGACCTACCCGTTAACTCCTTCATCCAACCTGCGGGACGCACCATTGAATACCTCCATGATCGAGGTGTTGCGATGACCAGTTGAATTCGCCTTGCGACCCGGCATCGCTGCGATGGATAGGCCCAGACTGGACGGTCTGTCGGCGTTGTTTCGGCGCCAGCGCGCAATTCTCAAACACAAACCGCAACGACGATTTTGTAGTGATCTGCAACAAGGATATTCAGTGCCGTCTTCTCGTGTGGGTGGACGTCGTTGCCGACGACGACCCTCCCCACCGACTGGACCTATCCCTGAAGTGACGCCTCGTGACAGTTAGACGGTTCAATCATCGAAGTGCTCGGCGCGTCCAAACGGCGACCGCTTCCACGGCCAACACGGTGACTAGGACCATCACGATGATGAACGCCACCACGTCGAACTGCAGCACCCGGCTGGCATTCACCAGATAGAAGCCGATACCACCGGCCCCGACGATTCCAAGCAACGTTGCCGAGCGAATATTGACATCAAGCTGATAAAGCACATGGGCGATAAACTGTGGCGCAGCCTGCCGAAAAGTAGCGGCGTAGAAGACTTGGCTACGGGTTGCACCGGTTGCCCGAACAGCGTCCTGCACCCGCACGTCGGTCTCCTCGAGCGAGTCGGCGACAAGCTTGCCGAGCAACCCTACCGATCCGATCGCCAGGGCGAGGGTTCCCGGTATCGGGCCTAGGCCAGTGATCACAATGAAGACGATCGCAAGAATTAGCTCGGGGAGGCCTCGGACGATGACGATGACCGTGCGAAAGAAATTAGCGACGCGTGCATTCGGCGCAACGTTGCGGGCGGCGAGAATCCCAATGGGAAGCGCGAGCACGAGGCCCAGCAGCGTCGCGGCAAGGCCGATCTGAATCGTCACGAGCATCGATTCGAGAAGCGTACCCAGCAGATCCTGTGGCGATGGCGGCAGGAATGCTCCCAGCACCTGGGGAACCTTGAGCAGGTCCTCAAAGAGCGTCGAAAAGTTTAGGTCCGCGTACACAGTCGCCAGCGCAACGACGACTACCGTCAACCCGACGCCGGCGAATCGGCGGATTCTATCGCTGTCCCACTGAGGCTCAATGCGGATGCGGCCACCGCGGGTACGCTGCAGCTCACGTCCGCCGCGGGGCGCAGTTACCCAGCCCGCCGCTACACGATCCATGAATCCCAGCGCTCCACCACGGCGCGCGGGTACCCGTCCAAGCAGGCGCGACCGGACAACACCCGAGAGCATCTCGACGACAATGCAGAGCAACAGAATAATCAGTGCGAGCGCCATACCGCGTTGGTATTGCATGGTGCGCAGGGAGTTAGCGAGCTCGAGCCCGATTCCACCGACGCCGACGTAGCCGAGCAACACGGACGTGCGCAGGTTTATATCGAAGCGGTGCAAGGCGGTGGCAATCAATTGCGGCATGAGCTGGGGAATTACTGTGCTCGTGATCCACTGCACTCGGCTGCCGCCCGTGGCGCGCACGGCTTCAGCCGGGCCGCCGTCGAGTTCCTCGATCGCATCGGCGTAAAGCTTGCCGACCATGCCGATGGAGTGCAAACCAAGGGCCAGGATGCCCGGCAAGGCCCCGAGGCCGAAGAGCCGAAAAAAGATGATCGCGAGGATCAAGTCAGGCACGGCACGGGACAGCACAATAATCGTGCGGGCGGTACCGTGCATCAGGGGGCCACTGGTCGTATTCGAGGCGGCGAAGATCGCGACGGGCACGCTCAGTATCACCGCGAGGACGGTGGCGACAACGACGATGGCGAGCGTCTGACCGGTCATGACCAGCAACTCCGCCAACGGCGGGAAGTCCAGCGGAAAGGCGCGCGAGGCGAAGTTCGCCGCGTTGTCGAGGCTCTGCACCATAGAAGCGATGTTTATATCAAGGTCTGCTACCGACCACATGCCGGCGAGAAGCAGCGCGATTAGCGTGCTCCAGGCCGCGATACGGTTCTTGCTCGGTCGGGGGCGTGGCGGTATCGGAGTGCGGGTGGGTGTTGGGCGGCGCAGCTCGTGAACGACGGCCATCTAGATGGCCATTGCCAGTCGTTGGTCGACTGGCTCCGCCAGATAGATACCATCGACGTCGTCGTGGGTCATGCCGGCGGCAGAACGGTCGAGCACCACGCGTCCGGCGTTCAAACCGACGATGCGGTCTGCGAACGCGAGAGCGATCTGCACCTGGTGCAAACTGCAGATGACGGTGAGGTTCTCTTCACGGCTGATTTGGGTGAGCAGCTCGATCACTCCGGCCGAGGATACCGGGTCGAGTGATGCGACAGGCTCGTCGGCCAGCAGCACGGTAGGGCGCTGAATGAGGGCGCGAGCGATTGCCACGCGCTGTTGTTGGCCGCCCGAGAGTGACCCGGCGCGTTGAAAAGCCTTGTCGGCAAGTCCAACCCGAGCCAGCTGCTCCATGGCGGCCTCGCGCACCGAGCGCGGGTAGCTCCAGAGCCCGAATCGCGGCCCACGCAGCGAACCGAGTTGGCCGGTGCAGACGTTCTCGAGCACCGAGGATGATTCGACGAGATGAAACTGCTGAAAGATCATGCCGACGTCGTTGCGCAACCGACGCAACGCGGTCGAGCCGCCGGAATGAACGGGGGTTCCAAGAGTCCAGACTTCACCCGTCGACGGTGTGTGTAGCCCGTTGATGTGGCGCAGCATCGTCGACTTGCCCGAGCCCGAGAGCCCCAGAAGTACGTTGATCTTGTTCGGCGCGAAAGACACGGTCACATTATCGAGAGCGGTGACACTTCCAAACGTCTTTGTCACGCCATTAAAGCGAATGTCCGTGGGCTCCCGGATCGTTTGATTCACAGCGGCGACAGTCATCGGAAGTTCTCGTTTCTTCTCGGGTCTCGGGGTATGCAAGGGCGGTGTGGACCGAGCCGGGCCCGATCCACACCGCGGCGGATCACACGTTGCAGGCAGGGGCCTTCGTGGTCGCGCAAACAGCTCGGACACCGTCATAGAACGAGTCCTCAACCGCAATGAAGCCGTATTCACTGTCTTCGGGAAGGTTGCAGTCAGCCGCCGACGTGCAGACACCGGATTCCACCAGCGCTGGCACGTTCAGGTCATTGGCAAAGACATCCTTGAGCTGTTTCATCAGGTCCGCCGGAAGTGCGTCGCTAGCGACGTATGGGCTGCCGGCAATGGTCTCGGACTCCCAGACAACCTTCAGGTCACCCTCCTTGAGGCTGCCCGCGTCGATGAGCTGGTTGGTGACCATGTTGTCGTAGGCGAAGCCCGCGTCGCAGGTGCCGTCGGCGACCGACAGCGCTGAGGCATCGTGACCGCCCGCGAACACCGGCGTGACACCGGTCTCAGGGTCGATACCTAGGTCAAGTAGTCCCGCGCTGGGGTAGAGAAAGCCTGAAGTCGACGTCGGGTCGACGAAGCAGACCGTCTTGCCCGCGAAACCGGCGAGGTCGGTGATATCGCTTCCGGCCGGGACAATGCCGTAAGACTTGTAGCCGGGTTCCTGCTCCGGGTCATCAACGAGGGATCCGAGCACCTCAACGCCCGCACCACCATCTTTGGCGACCATGTAGGAGAACGGCCCGAGACCAGCTAGCTGAATTTGACCGGCCCGCAGACCTTCGATGACCGCCGCGTAGTCGGTGACCTGCTGGATTTCGACCGTGAGGCCGGTTGACTTCTCGATGGCCGCAATGATGGCCTCGTTGCTCTCGGCGATGGCCGTGGCCGACTCGCTGGGGACTTGCGCGAAAACGAGCGTCTCGGGTGCTTCGGTGGCGCTTACGGTGGTTGCACAGCCGGTAAGCGCAGCGAGCAGCGCAAAACTGGCCAGAAGCCCTTTGACTCGGGTGGGGATTTGCATTGAGGATGGCCTTTCGTGGAGACGGCCCGACGGACTTCGGCGGTGATGACAGATGTACTCTTGCGTTGGCGGATGAACGGGGGGCGTGCGCAACTCCACGGCTGGTAACGTTAAAGCGAACAGCTGGTGACCGGGTGCGTATCCGAACCGGGGACGTCGGTCGCGGCAATAGTGTGGCAAAGTGACACTGCTTGCCGTACCCCAACCCACGCGGCTCCACTTCCGACTGGCTGCTTTGTCGCTGGGGCAGATAGTGAGCTGGGGCGTTCTGTTCTACGCACTCATCGTGGCCGCCCCAGTGATCGCCGAAGATACGGGGTGGTCGCTATCGACTGTGATGGGGCTCTACGCGTTGGGCCTGGTGGTCTCGGCGGGCGTGGGTATAGGCGTGGGTGTCTTTCTGGATCGCAATGGCCCACGCCTGATCATGACCGCTGGATCGATCACGGGCGCCGCGGGGATGTGCGTGGTTGCCCTGTCACCCACCCCCGCCATGTTCGCGATCGGCTGGGGCCTCGTGGGTCTGGCCCAGGCCTGCGTGCTCTACCAGGCCGCATTTACCGTGATTACCCACCGCTATGGAGAGCGACGCCAAGTACCCCTCACCGTGTTGACGTTAGCGGGAGGGCTCGCATCGACAGTCTTCGCTCCGATCGTCGTGGCACTCCTCGCGGTTACGGATTGGCGCACAACCTTCTTGATCCTTTCCGGCATCCTTTTGGCCGTGACAGTGCCGCTGCATTGGTTCTCACTCGAGCGGTTCTGGGCTCCACGGCCACACCTCAAACACGCCCAGACCCACACCGTGCGCACCGTGCTGCGGCAGCGCCGATTCTGGATGCTGCTGCTCGCCACCGCTGCCATCACTCTGTCGCTGTACACGGTGACGATCAGCATCATCCCGGTACTGATTGAGAAAGGTATTTCGTATGAGCTAGCAGCCATCACGCTGGGCCTGGTGGGTGCCGGCCAGATTGTTGGACGCTTGCTGTTCATGGCTCTGCCGCGCCACCTGCCACCGTGGATGCCGCTGGCCGCAGTGGCAGGAGCCTCGGCTGTGGCGCTACTCGCGATCGCTTGGCTGACGGCGCCCGTTTGGATGCTGCTGGTCGTGGCAATCCTCGCGGGCGCGATCCGAGGCATGCAGACGCTGGTCCAGGCGAACTCGGTGAGTGACCGCTGGGGATCAGCAAACTATGGTGCGATCAACGGCGTCTTCAGCGCGCCACTGACGGTGCTCGTTGCGCTCACCCCCGCACTCGGGCCGCTGTTCGCGGACTCGATCGGATCCTTTGCCGCGATGACGGCCATGCTTGCTGGCATCGCCGCGCTCGGCGCACTGCTCGCACGCAACAGCTGAAAGACCACGCTCAACTCGATGAATTGAACGTGGTCTTCCTTGCTGCCGGCGAGGCCTGCGTCTCCTCGCTCAGATCTGTCTGAGATACAAAGCAAAGGCCGCGCTCGCTTCGTCGAGCGTGCCGTCGTTGACGATCTCCAGATCGACGGTGAAATCCGGTGCCGGGTCGCGGCGTGCAACCCTGGCCTTGGCGGCAATCGCATCCTCTCGACCGCGGGCGAGGATGCGTTCTAGGCGCACCTCCTCAGAGACCGTGACCCGGGTGACCCGGACGTTCGCAAATAGGTTGGTTAGTCGGTCCAACACCCCACGCGACACGTTCGCTACGACCACGCCCCCCGACGCAACTATGTCGACCACGGAGAACGGGAGACCGTACCAGAGCCCGTGGGCCTGCCAGGTCAGCGCAAACTCGCCCAAGCTGTGAGCGGCACTGAATTCATCCTCGCTTACCGGGCTGTGATCCTCTCCAATGCTGGCGGGCCGAGTGATCATGCGCCGGGCGAAGACGATGTCTCCGCGGTCGATCAAAACCGTCCGCGCACCCTCAAGAATTGAGTCCTTACCGGACCCGCTCGGTCCGACGACAGCGACGAAGGTACCACTCACGCGACCCGGCGCCCCTCGCGCCACACGGCACGCACGATCGGCACCGGTGAGCCGAGAGGGTGCTGGTCTGTTGGCGCCCCTTCATAGGCCTGCACGCGAATGACATCGGCCCTCTTGCCCAGTGCGATCACCCCACGATCGTGCAGCCCTGCGGCATTCGCCGGGTTCGTGCTCACCAGTGCCGCACCCTGCGGCAGCGTGATGTCGCCGCGGCTGAACAGCAGAAAGATCGCCTGCAGGGGGCTGCCAGGAACGTAGTCGCTGGAAAGAATGTCGAGCAGGCCGAGCTGCAGCAACTCGGCGGCCGAGACGTTACCCGAGTGCGAGCCACCCCGAACGATGTTGGGAGCTCCCATGACGACGAGTTGTCCGGCTGCTCGAGCCGCTTGGGCCGCCACGAGCGTGGTCGGAAACTCGGAAATGCGAACACCCGCCTGAGTCGACTCATCGACATGTGCCTGGGTTGCATCGTCGTGCGCGGCCATCGTGATGCCGCGCTTGTTGGCACGTTCAGCCATCAGTTGGCGATTGCCCACAGAGTACTGGGACGAGAGTATGTGCAGCTCAGCAACGTGCTGCTCGAACTGCACGTTGGTCATGCTGTGCTTGCCAACCATGTATGTGCGAAAAGCCTCGACATCAGCGTATTGGCGCTGCCCGGGCGTGTGATCCATCAGCGACACCATGCGGACCCGCCGGTGCCCGCCGACCTCATCGAACACGTCGACAACGTCAGGCGTAGCAACCTCGCAGCGGAGATGCACATAGTGGTCAGCGCGCAGGAGACCGGATTCGGCGGCATGAATCACGGCCTTCACGAGTGTGCGCGCGTTTCCGCTCAGGCGGTTCTCACCCGGGCCGCTGCCGATACGCATCGCATCGAGTACCGTCGTCATGCCCGAGGCAGCCATTTGCGCGTCGTGAGCGATCACAGCTGGAATGGGATCCCAGAACCGTTTCGGGCGCGGCTGGTAGTGCGTTTCAACCTGGTCGGTGTGGAGCTCGACGAGGCCGGGCAGCAGATAGTCAGCACCCATGTCCTGACTGGGCACGCCATCGACGGTCAGGTGCGGGTCAGTCGAGACCTCAGCGATGACACCGTCGGTGACTCGCAGGGAGCCATGCACAACCTGATCAGCGACCACGATGTGCGCGTTGTTGAGGACAAAGGACATCAGGTGGTCTCCAAAACGAGGGCAGGGGCAAAAGGGGAAACAGCGAGAATCTCGAAGGCAGCACCGGGTTCCGGCTGGACACTAATCGTGATTCCGGAAAGCGGTACATCGATGCCGGCTACGCCCGCGAAGTGCTGCACCGCCGCAGCATCGACAGCCGCAGCGCGGTCCGCGGTCAGCGCATCGGTGAGGGTGAGATGAAAGTGGAACTCGTCGAGTACGTACGGGTAGCCCCAGCGGTCGAAAAGATCGCGCTGGCGCGACGTGAGGCGATCTACGCAGCGACGGCGAACATCCGCTTCACCGAGCGGCGCACGAAAATCGTCAAACTGCCTCACGACCGAGGCGGCTAGGGCGTTCAGGCTGGTTTGATCGCCGCTCGGGCGCAGCACCCGAAACCCGCCCAATGCGGCCGGGCGCAGTCCGGGAATCGTGACCGGGGTCCGCCCGGATGAGAAAGACTCGACCGCAGCAACCAGCTCGACCTCAGTGTGGGCCGCGGCCAGGTAGAACGGTGCCACGAGCGTGGCATGAAAACCATAGCGGCGCGCGTCAACGGTCAGGTCCCGCAGGTCCTCTCGGGCAAACCAGGCATCGACCACAGCTTTGAGCTGCAGAGCCTCGGCCGCATCGGTCTCATCGACCCCCGGCACCGCATACAGGGCGTACCGCTTCATGCGAGAACCGCTTCCCGCACCGCAGTGAACGCCTGAACATCAACAGTCACGTTGGCGACAGCCTCGCGCACGTCCGCGTCGTGGAAGATCGCCAACATTCCGGTTCCATGGCCGAGACTTTCACGAATCAGATCGATCACTACGCCGCGATTGCGGGCATCCAGCGACGCGGTAGGTTCGTCGAGCAGCAACAGCGGACGTTCAATGATGAATCCGCGTGCAATGTTGACGCGCTGCTGTTCGCCACCCGAGAAGGTGGCCGGCGGAAGTTTCCACAGCCGCTCGGGGATGCTCAGGCGCGCCAACAACTCGCCGGCGCGCTCGCGCGCAGTCGCCCGTTCGACCCCGCGTTCGATGAGCGGCTCGGCGACCACGTCGAGGGCCGGTACGCGAGGCACGGCGCGCAGGAATTGGCTCACGTACCCCACCGTTTCACGACGGGCAGAGAGCACCTGACGCGGCTGCGCGGTGACCAGATCCATGGTGGAGCCCTGATGGCTGAGCAGGATACGACCAGAGTCAGCACCGTAGCTGCCGAAGACCATCTTCATGACGGTGCTTTTTCCTGCTCCAGACTCACCACCGAGCACCACGCAGGCCCCGCGTGGAACGTCGAAGGTCATGCCGTGCAGCACGGGCAGTTGCTGTGCGTTCTGCAGGTGCAGGGTGAACGTCTTGTCGACGTCCTGCACGGACAAAACCGTGTCGTCAGGCATTCTGTTGGTTGCGTCGTTTGTCATGGGATCAGCCTTGGAGGATTGAGGAGACGAGCAGTTGGGTGTACGCAGCTTGCGGGTCATCGAGCACCCGGTCGGTGAGGCCGGACTCGATGACGGCACCGTCTTTCATCACCAGCGTGCGGTGCGAGATGAGGCGGGCTACGGCGAGGTCGTGGGTGACGATCACGACGGCGAGGCCAAGTTCGGAGACGAGGGAGCGGATCAGGTCCAGCAGGCGCGCCTGCACGGACACGTCCAGGCCGCTCGTCGGCTCATCCATGAAGACCAGACGCGGACCGAAGACGAGGTTGCGGGCGACCTGCACGCGCTGACGCATACCGCCGGAGAACAGCGTGGGTGCGTCGTTCATGCGATCGGTGGGAATCTCTACCCGGCGCAGCCACTCCTCGGCTTCGGCTCGGATCTGGCCGAAGTGCCGCCATCCGTTTGCCATCAACGGCTCGCCGACGTTGCCGCCCGCGCTGACGTGCATGCGCAGTCCGTCGGCGGCGTTCTGGTGCACGAAGCCCCAGTCTGTGCGCCAGAGCCGGCGTATTTCGCGCTCGCTGAGAGTCGACAGGTCAAGTAGGTCCTCCGCCGAACCCGGCTTTTCGCCGGTGCCGTTCGGCTGAGCCGTGCGGTAGCGGATGGAGCCTTCATCGAGTGCAAGTCGCTGGGCCAGCATGCCCAGCAGGGTGGACTTGCCGGAGCCCGACTCGCCCACAACGGCCAGAACCTCGCCGGGCCACAGGTCGAAGCTCACGTCGCGGCAGCCGTACCGTTCGCCATAGCGGTGGCTGGCGCCGGTCACGCTGAGCAGGGGTGTCTCGTCATTCATGCGTTCACCTCGGTGATACGGTCGTGGTCGCGTGCCGTGAGGGTGCGCTCGCAGTGGTCGGTGTCGGAGCAGACGAACATGACGCCGCCCTGATCGTCGATGAACACCTCGTCGAGGTAGACCTCGATGGATTCGCAGATTTCGCAGGGCTGCTCGAAGCGCTGCGGTTCGAATGGGAAATCGTCGAATCCCAGGCTCTCCACGTCAGTGTAGGGCGGGATCGCGTAGATGCGCTTCTCTCGCCCGGCACCGAAGAGCTGCAGTGCGGAGCTCTGGTGCATCTTGGGGTTGTCGAAGCTCGGGATGGGCGACGGTGCCATGACGTACCGGTTATTGACGAGTACCGGGTAATCGTAGGTCTTAGCGATGTGCCCATACCGTGCGATGTCTTCATAGAGCTTGACGTACATCAGGCCGTACTCTTCGAGTGCGTGCAGGCGCCGGGTCTCCGTTTCACGCGGTTCCAAAAAACGCAGCGGCTCCGGAATGGGTACCTGATACACCACAATCTGGTTCTCGGCGAGCGGAGTCTCAGGAATCCGGTGCCGGGTCTGGATGATGGTGGCCTCATATGTGCGAGTGGTGCTGGATGCACCGGCGACCTTCTCAAAGAAGGCCCGGATCGAGACTGCGTTGGTTGTATCGTCCGCACCTTGGTCGATGACCTTCAACGTGTCGAGCGGGCCGATCACAGACGCGGTGACCTGCACTCCCCCGGTGCCCCAGCCGCGGGGCATCGGTACCTCACGCGAGGCGAACGGCACCTGGAACCCGGGAATAGCGACGCCCTTGAGCAGAGCCCGGCGCACGACCCGTTTGGTCAGCTCATCCAGGTATCCCTCGTTGTACACGATCCGTGGGCCGCTCATGCGTTCTCCTCAATACGGGTGTCGGTGCTGGCCGACGGTGCCTCGGCGCTGTTCTGCCGCGATTGAAACTCACGGCGCAGGCTGCGGATCAGCCCGAGCTCTGCCTGAAAGTCGACGTAGTGCGGCAGTTTCAGGTGCTCAACGAAGCCGGCGGCTTCTACGTTGTCGGAGTGGGCGATCACGAATTCCTCATCTTGCGCGGGAGAGACAATGCGCTCGCCGAATTCTTGGTGTCGCAGTGTGCGGTCAACCAATGACATCGACATTGCTTTGCGCTCGGCTCGACCAAAAACGAGCCCATAGCCGCGGGTGAACTGCGGTGCCTGCTCGGCGCTGCCGACAAACTGATTGACCATCTGGCACTCAGTCAGCTCGATGCGGCCAATCGGAATGGCATGTCCGAGCTCCGGGGCGAAGAACTCGACCTCGACCTCACCCACGCGCACCTCACCAGCGAACGGATGGTTGTTGCCAAAGCCGCGCTGAGTGGAATAGCCCAAAGACAGGAGGAATCCCTCGTCGCCGCGAGAGAGAGCTTGCAACCGCTCTGCGCGGCTCATCGGAAAGACGGTCGGCTCGCGCGTCAGGTCGCTTGGGTCCGGGTCGGTCCAGCCCTCCTCGGGCCGATCACGTTCGATAAGCGCGTCGGCTCCGAGCAGATCAGTCACCCGGGGCATCGGCTCATCGACCTGTGCATCCGATGTTGCGACCTCTGGCGTTTCCAGTTCCTCGGCGAGCAGGCGGTGCGTGTAGTCGAATGTGGCGCCCAGCTGCTGACCGCCGGGAATATCCTTAAACGTGGCGGATACGCGGCGCTCAGCGGGGAGGCCCACGGTATCGACTGCGACCGTGATGCCGAACCGGGGCAGCGTCGTGCGATAGGAACGCAACAGCGTGACCGCCTCCAAGACGTCACCCTGCGACTGCAGCAGCGCTTTGGCGGCGAGCTCCGGGTCATACAACGAACCCTCGGCCATGACGCGAGAGACGAGCACGCCCATTTGGTTTTGAACTTGCGGGTAGTCAATGCGTGGGGCATCAGCGCTGCCTTGACCACGCTTGGCGAGCAGTGCGTGCGCGTTGGCGATCGCTTTCTCGCCTCCCTTGACGGCGACGTACATTAGGCGCTCCTCTTGTTGTCAATGTGCGTGTCCGCGCCAGCCAGCGCGGTGGTTCGTGGCAAACCCAGCACCGTGGTCTCAGCGGCGAGGATGATGTCAACACCGCGGGGAAAGATCGAGTGGTTCGCTTGCCACTGGTCGAGAAAGTCGCTGGGCAGGCCAGCGCCGTCCCAGTCAGCGACGCCCCGGATGCCGGGGCCGGTCGCTGTCAGGGCGCCGATACCTGGGGCGCAGCAGGTGTCAATTACGATCGTCGCGGAGCGGTGAGGTTCTTCGTCTGTGCCCCAGGCAAGATCGGTCAGATGCGGCACCGCTGAGGGTGACGACACAATGACGAACGCGGCGTTTCCGACCTGGTCCACGATTCGGGCGCCGGTGTGAAAGATAATCCAGGCGCAGACTTCGGAATTCATACGCAGAGCCGGGTCGAGCCAGACGGGTGTCTGCTCGTCGCACAGAGCCAGAATGACAGCACCGATGGTGCCGCCGAGCGGTGCCGGCGGCAGCACCTCCACGGTCATGAGCTGAGGGCTGGTCGGGTGAGCGAGCGCCTGCAGCACGGCGCGAAATACTTGCTGCGCGTCGCGTGTCGGGCTAGCAAATCCCGGTGTGTGATTCTGGGGCGTCAAAATACTCATTCGTGCTCCCTTGCGACAGTGAAGAAGTCAACGACCGTACTGCGGGCATCGGCTTGAGCCGCCGCGTCGTACTCGGCCTGTTTACGCTCCAGCGGCTCGATAACGGTGCTGAGAACGCGTTGCCGCTGCGTTGGTGCGCCCAGCAGTGCGTCGAAGACGGCGGCGAGACCCGCGTGTTCGGGGTGACTGCCGAGTACATAAGACGTGCCACTCACCCCGTCAGTGCCAGTGCCGGAACCGCGCAGCATCACGGTGGCTCGGGTGACGGTGGCCTCACCTAAATTGAATCGATCACCGGTGCCACCAATCCGACCCTGCACCATGACTAGGCCTGCTTCCGGCCCCCGCAGGAAGGACACCTCGGGCTGCTCGCCCCAGGCTGCCCACAGCGCGGCTAGGTCAGCATGCGTGGCTCCCGCGAGCACTCGGGCAGCGCGGCGTCGCTTTTCGACAGCTGGCTCATCCGCCGTCTTTTCCTGTGCCATCACGATTTGATTCCCATCACGCCTAACATCCTCTCAAGTTGTCTATTTATCTAGACAACCAAAAGGTTAGGCCTCTAAGGTTGAAGACAGAAGCGTCCCCACCAACGCGTTGGCCACTACTAGATGAACGTCCGGTGAACCACAGACAAGGACCCCTCATGACGGATCGCGCACCGGTCGCCCGCTCGGCCAGCGGATACTCGGCCTGGCGGCTCATTTCCGAAGAACTCCGCCTGGATATTGACGGCGGCCGGCTCAACACAGGCGATCGGCTGCCCACCGAAAACATGCTGGCCGAGCGCTTCGGTGTGAACCGGCACACAGCGCGGCAGGCCATCGCTGCCCTGTCAGACGAGGGGCTCGTCGAATCAAGACGCGGCAGCGGCACGTTTGTGACCGGGCACCCCGTGCGTTTACACCGGATCGGATTGCGCACGCGTATGACGAGCAGCCTCGGCGACCAAAGCACGGGGGCGAACAATCACGTGCTGGATAGCGCTGTCGAGGCTGCACCGACGGACATCGCCAGGCGCCTCAGGCTCAACGGCCGTTCGGCGGTGCGAGTCGAGACCACGCGCTCGGCAGACGGGCAGCAGATATCGGTGAGCACACATTGGTTCGACGTCGACCGCCTGCCCAACATCGCCAGCACACTGCGCCATACGGGGTCGGTCACAGCGGCGTTACACGCGAGCGGCATTGATGACTACGTTCGCGCGTCGACTGTTGTGAGTGCGCGGCATGCCACCGCCACAGAGTCCGAGCTGCTTTCGCTTGCGCCCGGCGCTATCGTGCTCGTCACCGAGGCGCTCGATACTCTTCCCGACGGCACCCCGCTCCAGCACCTCGTGACGCGGTTCACGGCGCAGCGCGTGCGTCTCGACATTGAGCACGCTCCCGCAGACTGATCGCGAATGGATACCAGCACCTTGTGCCGGAATCACCCGGCCGTGGCGCGCTGAGTTGCCGCGGGTAGGTCACACATCGGAATGAGTGAAGTCTTGCGCGCTGCCAAAGCTGGCTGCTAATAGCCATAGTGGAATTCATTAGGCCGGCAATAACCGCGGGCCGGCTTCGACTGTTGTCGAACCCGTCGATGCAGCCATTGACGTCGCTGCGAGGTAATTATGTTGAACTCCAATTTCAGTAGACCCACATTTCGAGAGGGCCCGGTCGGAGCTATCCGCAGCAGCTCAGTTCAGGCCCGCAAACCCTTCACTCCCGCAGCTCGAACCGGGCGTGCAGCGGCCGCCTCCAGTTCGGGGCCCACCACAGCGGTTTCTCCAGCGAGGTCATGACGGCCGGCACGATCACGGCGCGCACGAGAGTGGCGTCGAGCAGTACCGCCACCGCGAGGGCGACCCCGATCTGCTTCATCTGCAGCAGGTCTCCCGTTGCGAATCCCGCGAACACCAGCACGATGATCAGTGCGGCCGACGTGATAATGCGTCCGGAACTCTGCAGGCCAGTTTCAATGGCCAGCCGCGTGCTCTCTCCCTGCTCGTAGTGCTCCTTAATCCGGGAGAGCAGGAACATTTCATAGTCCAAGGCCAGACCGAAGCCAAAGGTGAGCACAAGGGGGTCGACCCCGTTAATGGTTTCCGGATCAAAATTGAAGATGCCCGAGAGGTTGCCCTCTTGAAACCCCCACACCAGCACTCCCACGGCCGCTCCCAGCGAGATCGCGCTGATCACCAGCGCGGTGAGGGGGACGACGACGGACCCGGTCATCAGGAAGAGGAGCAGGAACGTCGCGGCCACGATGGTGAGCAACGCCCAGGGCGCACTGCGCAGAAGCGAATCCGTGTAGTCGACCGCGGCCGCGCTCGAACCACCGACCCAATTCGCAGGCCCGGGCCGGTCCGAGCGAATCTCCCGCACGACGCTGGGACCCTCGTGCTTGTCAACGCTCACTCGGGAGACCCAGTGCCCGTTGACCTCAACCGGTGCCGTGACACTCGTCACGTGCGGTAATTCGCCCACACTCTCGGCCCACACCGCAGCGGAAGCCTGATCGGTGTCGGCCACAAGCTGCACCTCCGGCGCGGTCGCGAGCGGGAAGTCCTCGATGATGGGTGGTCACGAAGGTCTATTGGCTGGAGGAGGCGGGAATGGCATCCGCGCCGCTATTGGTCACGTTCATGCTCAGAACCGGGCTCCCCAGCAATAAGAGCAGCACGATCCCGCCGACTGCGACGAGCACGGGGGCCCATTGAATTCTGCGAGTGAGTTTCGAGAAAACGCCTTCCTGCGGGGCGATGTCCCCAAATCGTGTGAGCAACCCTCCCAGCCCGGGAATACGGGTGAGAAGTCCCGGCAGCAGCAGGCGCTCCCCCAGGTAGCCGAGGAGGGTTGGAATCAGAACGAGCGCCGTCAGGATGACGATCAGCACAACCGAAACAGCACCGATCGAGATGGCCCGAATAATGATCGGTTCGAAGACGAGGAGCCCGGCCGCGGCGATAGCAAAAGTGAGCCCAGAGAAGAGCACGGTGCACCCGGCCGAGTCGATCGTGTTGCCCACTGCCCTCAACATGAGCTCGTGACGTGCCTGCCCGAGCGCGGTCGGGTCGTCCACTATTGCACCGGGCGACCGCGGATGCGGCTTCTTAGCCGCATCCGCTTGCTCCTTGAGAGCGCGGAATTCCTCGCGGAAACGGCTCACGATGAGCAAGCCGTAGTCGATGGAGAGGCCCAGCCCGATCACCGTAATGACGTTGAGCGCCGTGGTGTCGATGGTCATCAGATAGCTGAAACCAAACAGGGTTCCCAGAGCGCCGATAATGGACGCGATCGCGCCGATCAGCGGAATTCCGGCCGCGAGAAACCCGCCGAAAATGACGAGCATGACCAGGAGCGCGATCGGAAGGGCAATCAGCTTCCCCTTCTGCAGGTCTGCCTCCGCCACTGCCACCAGCGAATCCACCAGGAGAGGCGGGCCGCCGCCGTCCACGATTGCTCCCGGCTGAAGCTCGCTGACCTCGGCGGCGGCCGTGTTCAGTCGAGCCTGGACTGCGCCAAGCGTCTCGTCGCTCGCCCGGCCGTCGACCGTCGACATGGAGACCGTGAGCAGCGCCCCGGAACCGTCGACCGCCAGGAGCGGGGCGACCGCCGGGTTCGGGCTGCCATCCGGCAAGGGCGGCACGGAAAGCGGGTTAACGCCCCCCGTGACGCCCTCGATGGCGGATACGTCAGCTGACGCCGAGGCAAGAACGCTCCGAAGCTGAGGTGACGTGAGGTCGGCGTTGTGCAGCAGAAGCGTCAGGGACTCCGTCTCGCCACCGGCAGGTCCCTCCAGCAGCGCCTGTGCCTGCGAGGCTTCCCCCGAAACGGACGGCCCGGAGCTGGACAGCCGGTCGAACAACGTCTCGCCCGATGCCCCGCCCAGCGCGGTTGCAACGGCACCGGCGAGAAGAACTATCCACACCACCAGAACGATGAGGCGATGCCGTGCGGAAGCAACTCCTAGTCGGAACAGCATCTGCACGGACCTCCTGATAGGCAATTGTTCACACCAAAGTACTACCGGTTGACGGCTCGGGCCACGAGCTGCACAATCACTGCGTGAGCTTCGAGGATGAAGCGAGAGCACTGTTCAAAGTAGTGGAACGCCCTTCTCGCGCTTGCCAAATATTCCACTCGAGAGTGCAGAAGCCGCCGTGCCGGAGGAGGATCATACCCGCACCGAGCTGGAGAGCCCGGCACGGACCGCCGAGAAGGTCAGCAGGAGCCTTGATCCCAGTGGCTGCCGGGCGCGCGCGATCCATGAGCCAGACGACAACAAACGCGACGGGCCCGAGTGGCAGCTCATGGGCCGACACGCGGCCTTCTCCCGGCGGACGCGAGGTGCCCCGAGCACGCAGCCCGGGGCACCTCTGTCATTTGCTAATACGAGGAGTAAGCAGTCACCTCGTCTATGGACCACCACTGCGGTGCTGACCCGGTTTGCGAGATTCGGATGTATCGCGCTGTCGTCGGCGTGATCGAAATTGGGCGTTTCCAGCCGCACGCGATTCCGGTTGCGGCGGTCGTCCACGTGGTTCCGGTGACGGACGTCTCGAGTGTGAAACCTCGGGGATAGTCCCACGTCGCGCCGGACGGGGTTTGCACGGTGACCATCGCCACGGTCTGACTCGAGCCCATGTCGATGCGGTACCACTCCCCACCCGCCATCGCTTGCCCGCTGCTCCAGGCCGCGGAATTCACTCCGTCGATGCCGCCGCCCGGCGTGGTAACGCCCGCGGTGGAAGACGCTGTGGCCGTCCACCCGGTGTGGCTGATTGCGGCGGGCGCGTAGCTGGCCGATCCGCCACCGCACTTGGAAAGGGTGGCGACAAACCTCTCGTTTTGCGTGAAGTTGGCGGTGCCGAACTGCCCATTTTTTGCCGTGAACGTGGCAGCGTTGTCGCTGTTGATTATCGGCACCGGGTTCTGATTGTCGTAGTACATACCCCAGTAGGCGAAACCATCGCTGGCGGTCCCCCTCACCTTGTAGGTCCAGGCTGACCAGGAGACGCTTTGGGCGTTGAGTCCTGCCATGAAGCGGGACCAGACGTCGTCGTTGTAGTAGAGCGAGTACTCGCCGTACAGGATGGGCACGCCTGGGTTCGCGAGTTTCGCCGGCAGACCCGCCAGTTCGTTCGTGACGAGCTGGTTTTGCGCCGACCAGTCTTTCGAGTTGGGCATGTCGTATGGGTGGTACTCGTACACGACGTTTGTCCACCCGTAGGTCGACGGCGCCGCGATCGAATTCAGCCCGAAGAACGCGCCGAGGAAGATCGTGTGGTCCACATCACTTGCACGCACCGCGTCGTAGAGGCGGTCGTAGTAGTCGCTCTTCTGCGCCACGTCGTCGGCGTCCTCGCCGTAGTCAATGAGTGGCTCGTTGATGAGGTCGTAGCCTGCGACCGCGGGATTGCCGTTGTACCTGGTGGCGATCGCTTCCCAGATGTTCTCGGTCCAGTCCTGATATGTCGCGTTGCCCCAGAATCCGTTCGGGTTAGGTCCGATCCGCCCGCAGCTGCCCCACGGGCATCCACGTCCGGGCACCGTGTGCAGGTCATTGAGCACGTACATGCCTCGAGCGGCCGCTTCGCTGATGACCCAGTCGATCTTGGTCCAGGGGGTGGATTTCCACGTGCCGTCGAGGTTGAGGAAGGTCTTCCAGCCGATCGGTACCCGGATGAAGTTCATTCCCGTCGCAGCGATGTTGTCGAGGTCGGTTGTTGTGAGCCACGTGTCCTGGTGCGCATCGATGACGGTCTGCGCGCCAGCGGCGCCGAACCTCGATGTCAGCGTGTTGTTGAGGGAGTAGTCGTCGTTATAGAGGCCTGCAGTGAGTTCTCCGACCGACCACCATTGTGCGGCTGTCGCGGTCTGTACGAGGCGAAAGTGCCGGGCAGCCTGAGCGACGAAGTGGATGGTGGTCGCCTTGCGGGTGCCTACCCCGGAGACGACAGTTGTCCAGGTCGTCCCGTTTCTGGAGAGCTCGAGGTTGTACCCGCGCGGATAGTCCTGCTCGTCGGTCGAGTTCTTGGCGGTGTCGATAGTCACGTTGTTCATAGTGATGAGCGCACCCATGTCAACGCTGAGCATCTGCCCGTTCGCCTGGGCGACGCCGGTCGTCCACCGCGTACCCGCGGTGTTGTCGGTCACATTGGCTGGCGATGCGCCGACGGACGAGGTGACGCTCCAGCCACCACGGTCGAGATTCTTGCCGGAGGAGATCGCAATCTCAGCGATCGGCCACCATTGAGCTGACGTGCCGTTGGAGGCAATGCGCAGGTACCGGCCGGTCTTGGCTCCCTGGAAATCCGCTTGAACAACCCGGTTGCTGCCAAAACCGCTCGCCGCATGGGTGAATGTGACGTTGTCGTATGAGGTGTAGACATCCCAGATCCGGGGGAAGTCGTTCGCCGTGGCAGCCCCCGAATCGAACAGTACCTTGTCCATGTCGACGTTGCGGCCGAGGTCGATGGTAAAGGTCTGGCCTGGGGCTTGGGCGATGCCGCTCTGCCAGACAGTGGCGACGTCACCGTCCAGAGCAAAACCTGGGGCAGTTCCGCCCGCAGTTGCGGACGCTGTTGCCGTGTGGGTTCCGTTAAGCCTCTATACCGTTCAGTTAAGCGCTTGAATGGTATTGAGGCTAAGCGCAACGCCGGGGAATTTCTCGGCCCATGCCCACTTATGGCTCAGCTCACGCTTTAATGGAAGAATAATGATCCTAGTTCAGTATGCAGAGTTACGGTTGCGCCTTGTCGACGGAGCGGCTGTAGGGAATAAGTAAGGAATTATAGTCAATGGGTTGTTGCCTCCCGTCCGAGAAACGAAGTACGGGATCGGTAGAATCTCTGCACCTGGCGTTCGAAAAGGGTCCCGGCCATCATGACGATGTTCTACTCCCTGGTGGCTTTATGCAGATGGGAGATCATTTCTCGGAGGGATATCTTTCAAACGGGGAACTACCGCTGCATGAGGTAGAACTAGATTCCTTTCGAATGGATCCTACGGCGGTCACCAACGAACAATTCGCCTCATTTATAGCTGCGACCGGCTATCGAACAGAGGCCGAGATGTTTGGGACATCGGCGGTGTTTCACCTTAACGTTGAGTCAGATTCACAGGGCATAGTGGGAAGTGCGAGAGGAGCCCCCTGGTGGATAAACGTCCGCGGAGCCGATTGGGCGCATCCGTTGGGCGATAAGTCCACCTGGGGCGACTACACAGACCATCCCGTTGTCCACGTATCTCATAACGACGCATTGGCGTACTGCAGTTGGGCCGGACGCAGGCTCCCTACTGAGGCGGAGTGGGAGTACGCGGCCAGAGGAGGCCTCCACGGCCAGCGGTATCCCTGGGGAAATGATCTGCTCACCGCGGACGGTGGCCATATGTGCA
>Ga0307486_1001237_pt1 | contig 20212 bp, 12 predicted proteins | sample CBIW02metaG_FD_203663 | JGI IMG/M metagenome (GOLD analysis project Ga0307486, IMG submission 203663) | Sea-ice brine microbial communities from Beaufort Sea near Barrow, Alaska, United States - CBIW 0.2 | ecosystem: Environmental > Aquatic > Marine > Coastal | place: USA: Alaska | collected...
ACTTTACTTCGTTATCCAGATTGAGAATAAATCTACATTGGATTACGATTTGAATTTTCTTAACCTTTCGATTGAAACTCGGCAAAAAGGCAAAAGAAAATCGTTACAAAAACTGATTCAAGAACCCGTATTTAAGTACAACCTACCGTCAAGAATAGCTGAGGGTGAAGTTGTCAGGTTAGTTTATATAATGCCTAAATTTTCAATAAGCAGTGACCGTAGATTGGTTATAGAGCTAAATGAGAAAAATGGGGAAAGAGATTTAAAATTAAAGGTGTCACACAAATATATCAATAACCCAAATTAATATTGTTATGAAAAAAATCGTCATTTGCTCATTAGTATTACTATTCATTTCCTGTTCAGGAAATAAAGACATGTCCCCTTCAGAAACCGCAAAAATTGTTGCGAAAAGCTTTTTCTCTAAAGATGAATCAGTTTTGAAAATGCATACAACATCAGAAGGATATAGTAGTTTGGTTACGGTTCAAAGTATGATGCCAGAATCTGATAAAGATATCGTGGTAGAAATCTTAGATGAAGCCATTGATGGAGACATTGCTTGGGTAAAATATAGCACTACCTATGATGGAAAATCTGGCATTTTTAAATTGTCCAAAGAGAATGGAAAATGGAAAGTGACTAATAAAGGGCCGAGAGAGAAAGGGCCTTTTTGAAGGTAATGCTGAATTATTTCAATCCATCCTTTATTACCGATTATTTTTTCTGCAATTAATGACATCTAAATTCAATATAACTTAAAGAACTATAAAGTTAAAATACGGATCTTCGAATTGATATTGCGACAAGCTGCTACATTGATTATTTACTTTATATGATTCTTTATAAATTTGAGTGGTCACAGAATTTATAGCGTTTAATTTATTTAATGATTGATAGACCCCCATCTTTGGTCTCTTAAAAAATCCAGCTTCCAAAAACATTGGCACAACACTGTAGATTCCATTTTCAGTAGCTCGATTCCCACCGTAGGTATTGGAAATTGTTTTTTTTATAGTGTCTGTATTAATTATTTCTTGCACAGAAAAGTACTTTCCAAATACACTAAGGACATCAAAAGAGAAAGGGAATGCACTATTCAATAAAGCTATTAAAATGATGTTCCTATCTGTTTTTTTGGTAATTGCCAGATTCAGTACTTCTCTATTATCGTCCAAAAAAGTTTTGAGAGGATTACCCTTTATTATCTTATTAACAATTCTCAAAGCTTTCTTCAGTCTATTCTCCCCAGTAAAGTCCAGTCTTAATTGCTCCAACACATATTCATTGCTATAAGAATCATTAAGATACGCTTCTAATGCAGCATACAGCGTATCTAGTGGAATTCTTTGGTTTATGTCAATTGATTTATTGGTCATTTTGAAATCGTTATAAATGGAATTAATACTTCCAATAAATGAGCCCCGCCGTGAGTCACTAATGTTTCTTCTCTTGAAAAACTCAAATCATTCTTAAAATAAATAGCCTGGTCTTCCATTATAATCGAACCTTTTAATTCAGGGTTGTTATTTATAAATTCATCAGAAAGCCATTGTTCAGAATACTCGATGTGTCTTTGACTTCTGCTTCCAGATTTATTGGTTCCTAACTTTTCTCTACCAAGTAAACTTCTCCACCCTTTAGCTTGAATATTTCCATGATCTGTAGTTAAGAATATTTTAAAATCTTGCTCAAGTAAATAATTGACAACAGCAGCTATATTACTTCTCTCAATCCAATTCTCAGTAAGTTTCAAAAGATCATAATAATCCTTTGAACTGTGCATATAATCATCTAAATCTTTGTAAACAGCGGCGAATCTTTTAATATTTATTAAATTTTCAAGATCAATGTTTTGATGGTTATATCTAATTTCTAATTCATTAAATCCTTTTGACGTCCAATAGGTGCTCCAAAGTTTTGATTCATTTATAGGGCCTTGTCTATAATCCATATCTGGTGCACCTCCTTTAAATATCGCTTGTCTAGACAACTGGGTTATGGAGGGAATCCATGAGTAAATCACTTCTTCCTTAAAAGCGCTCGGCAACTTTTTACTTAACAACTGATACTGCCAGTAACTTAAACCGTCAACTACTATTAAGGCTACTTTATCATTTTTATAGTTAAAGTCTAGATAATCAAGAATTTTAGATACAATTTGAGGCTTTTTAACAGCACTTGAGTTTTTGGAAGATTGAAAATCCTTTTCAATTTTAGTTTGAAAAACGTCATTAACATTATTAATCGTTAACATGACTCCCTCCAATTCCTTGGTGCCAATTGACCCCAATAAAGCCTTTGAAATTATTTTTGATATTTTGGCCCAGTTAATAACTGAGTTACTTAACTCCTTATCTATATTGCTAGAAAATTCTTGTATGTCGAATTGAACAATTGTCTCCTTTTTTTCTAAATATTTTATTTTTTTAAGTTCTTCTATTGTTTGACTTTTTGATAACGTTATGATCTGTTTAGATTGGTATAAAGTTTCGAGTGTTGGAATGCTTTCCTTTAAAATGGTTGGTACATGATAACTAGAAATATAATCCTTAATAAAAAATTCAATAGTACTTGACTTCTGCTTGATATCTTCCAAATAGTTTGAATTGTCTTCACTTAATAGGATTAGAATTGAATTTGCATCCCTCAGCTCAAATTCCACTCGCTGTTTAATTGACGAACCTTTAACAATCTCAATAGAGTTTTCATTACATAACTCAATTACATCTTCACGAAATAAAAACCCATCATTGTTTTCAACTAATAAAACAGGATTAGAATGATTTCTAAAATCATCAACAATATGCTGCATTAAACCATTACCCATCTATTCTAATTGTTAAGAGTTGTTTAATGCCTGGAATGATTTTTCTGTTTGTCTGAAATTCTTTCATCCACTTTTCATGGTCCTTCTCTAGCTTTAAAAGTTTTGAGAATTTTATATTTTCTATACCAATTTTATTAATCCTTGATTTTTGAAAATCATAAGAATTCATTTTATTTTCTTTCTTGAATTTCATCTTCTCGGTAACATCTGCTTCTAAGTTTTGAAAAACAATATAGAGCGCCTCATTTAATTCATTTTCTAAATCCTTGTTAGAAGGGATAGTATCTTTGAAATTAAATAGAGCGTCACTTTCTACTGAAATTAATCGATTCCAAATATCATTAGCATAGGCTGCATATTGCTTACCATTATCTGCAATAAAAAAACACTGGTAGTGGATTTTTTTATCAAATTGATTCTTAGCGGTTATTTCCCATAAGCTCCAATATCCAGGTGTTTCTTCGTTATGATTAGATTGTAGTACCGGGGTTTCTTTGTTATTGTCTACACTACCTATATCATTTAATAGTGATTTAATCCAATCGTGCTGCAAAGTAATATGTTCAATACCTGGATTGATTAGTGCTGCCTCAGCATCAAAAGTGATTTTTTTATGGAGTCCATTTACTTTTACATCTATAAAATGTAATAGATTTTTACTAAGCGTTCCTTTATGAATTGTCGTGTACTCCACAATTAATTGTTCGAGCCATTGTGGTAATGGACTGTGTTTAATATCTGCTGCTTTTTTAATATTAATTTCATCTTCTTGTACTTGTGGCAGGACACCTTCTGTACTTTGAAAATCTCGTAATTTAGATTTTATTTCATGTAACCATTTGTCACCTGCAAATTCAAATTTTGAAGGATCTAATAAACTCTGTAAATACAACTGATTGATTTTTTTAATGTCTATAGCTGAGTCTAATACATCCGATGTTTTATCAATGCCTAATTGTTCTAAAATATTATTTAATTTTTCCTCTATGACTTCATATACGCGTAAATCAACACTGTTATTGGTTAACATATTATACGCTTGCACTATATTTTTTTGCCCGATACGATCCACACGACCAATTCGCTGTTCTATCATCATAGGATTCCAAGGCAAATCATAATTGATAATGATATGGCAAAATTGCATATTTAAGGATTCCCCAGCAGCGTCAGTCCCTATTAATATTTGAGACTTATTTTTAAAATTCGACAAGGCTATTTTACGAGTATCTAAGTCTTGACTTCCGTTTATCATCTCACAAGAATAACCTTTGGATTTAAAAAACTCAAATAACATTTTCTGTGTTGTTCTAAATTCTGTAAATATTAAGATTTTAAGATTTTTATCATCCTTTTCTAATTGTAGTTTTTGATATTTTTTCAGTAGAGCATCTGCTTTCGCGTCTGTTTCAGTTTGCATGCACTCTTTGGCCTGTTCAATCAAATCACAAAGCAAGGCTTCTTCATCCGCTAGACCTTCTCCTGCCGTATGATAGACACCATCAAAATCAACAGTTTGTTCAAAATCTTCTGATCCACTATCAATTTCATCAGCATAGTTTTCTATGTCATTATCCTCACCATAACGCAAACGTTCTAACCTACCTTGCATCGCTGAAAGAATAGCAGCTGTAGAACTACTTACCAATCGCTGAAACAGAATCATTATTAGGCCTGTAGCATTGTTTTTAGAGCGTTTAGCCGTGTTAAAACCCTTTATCACATAATTAGTAACCGCACCATATAAATCCATTTGCTTTTGATGCTTATTGATATCTAAAAAAACATCGAATCTGTTGGTTTGTCTTTCGTTGAAAAGTTTATTGCCCTCATAATCAACAGCTAATCTCTTTTCTGTACGAATCACATAAGGCTCTAATTCATCAATATCTGGTAATCCCTCTCCAACGAAAGCATCGGGATCGAGTAATTGTAATATTCTTCTAAAGTGGTCTGCCTTACCTCGATGTGGCGTAGCAGTAAGTAGTAACACATTAGCTACAGTGTTACATAATTCTTGAGCAAGGATATATCTAGACACCGTAGATGATGCACCTCCCATTTTATGGGCTTCATCAATGATTACTAAATCAAAGTCTGCCTCCAAAACAGCTCCCATTCTGTACTTGTTGTATTCATCAACTCGCTCTTGCGACCAGCCTTGTCTTTTTTCTAATGGTTTTAAAGCGTCCGTGGAAACAATAATCTGATTGTGTTGGGTCCAAAAATTAAACTCTTCATCTGCATTGATGTTGGAGAATGTTCGTGCCATAGAAGTGATCATTTCTGAATCGTACAAATGAAACACTTCATTAAAATGCTCTTTCAATTCACTTTGCCATTGCATCATAGAAGACTTTGGGACAATGACTAAGGTTCTTTTAATATCACCTCTAAGCTTGAGTTCTTTTAAAATTAAACCCGTTTCTATAGTTTTACCCATACCAACTTCATCAGCCAATAAAAACCGGTTTTGCATAGATTGCATTACCTTTTCTAGCACTAATATTTGGTGCGGTAGCGGAATTAAACTACTCTCATAAGGGGCCAATATGTTTTTCTTGGCAACTTCATCCTTGATTTTGGCAGCAATAGCTATAAAGCGTATAAACGGTAGAGAATAAACAGTGTCTTCCGCTTCTAATTCTTCATGGGTGACTTGGAGAAAAGAATTATCTTCCAATACTCGTATCCAAGCTATTTTTTGTCCAAAAACATCCTTTTCACCTAAAATTTCTATGGCTTTTCCTTTATATAACATCCTTCTTTCAATATAAATTAGACCCTGTCCTGATTACACACATCCATCATCTCAAGGTAATGAGTTTCATCAATTTCTTTAATCATTTTCAAAATATCGGAAGCAACATTAACACCTTCATCCAATTGGTTATCTGATGAATCATTATCAAAGTCTTGAGCGTGGGAATATTTATTGATGAATTTATATAGATACTCTTCTTTGTCTGATAAAGAAGTTTTCTTTATCGCTTTTTCAAAAAGATTTCTAAAGTCATTAACCTTTTTAGGGTACTTAAATTTGAGAAAAGTTTCTGTGGTTTTTCTGGCGGCATTGGCTGCTAAGTAAGCCATGTCCAAATCAATCTTTGGTTCCCTTGAATATTTGATAAGTCTATCAAACTGAAAATGATATTCTGAAGAATAATGGAGTAAAGTATCATCAGCATTTACTATTTCTGAAACCCTGAGGTTACTGCCATTCAATTTGGTTTCAAGTTTGTAGATATTACAAATTGATTGTGGTTTATTTTTGTCTTTATTGTGCTTCTCTCTTTGTTTTTTGTTTTTGCTTTCAAACCAATCTCTAACCAAACGGAAGTAGTTGAAATTGTGGGTCAATACAAAAAGCTGTTTTGCTTCATTGCTGTTAAGCTTCAAATAGGAATATGAGCTAAATAAATTGTTTGAATCAAAGCTTGACACAGGATCATCTACAACTACAATTGTTTCTTGGGTCTTGTTATCCTGCTCTTTTAGTTTATTTATAAAATAAACGAAAGCAATGGCCGTTTTTTCTCCTTCACTTAATAATGTGCCTTTTGTGTTTGGATCTTTATTCCTTTGAATTTTGTATCCTCCGGTAGTCTGCGGAACTAAAGCAATATCTATCCTACCTAAAAATTTCCATAAGTCAGTATTAAATTTTTCTGCACCTAACGCTTCTGTCGATATTTCCTTGTTTAGCTCATCGATTTCCTTTTCCACAGCCAGTTTTTCCTCTCTTTTAACACTTAGACTTTTTTGTTTGGTCTCTTCATCTATTTTGAAATGGTAGTAATTATATCGCTTTATTTCCGTTTTTATATATTCAATTTCCAGCCTTAATTTACCTTTTTTGATAGTTGAATCTAAGTTTTCAAACTTTGAGTTGTGCCTTACAATCAACTCATTAAGCTGATGATATAAGCCATCTAATTCAGTTTTTTTTGAATTCGGTACTTGCTCCCTATTTTCTAAAAAAGGATTATTCTTTTTATTTTCTAATAAAGTTTTCCATTCCCCCATTATGGACTGAACACGCCTTATTTTATGCAAGATTTCCTCACTTAGCTTTGAATAGTCCTTTTGATATTCTTTATATAAAATGACTTTGTTAGGAATTTCAGGGAATTTATAATTGTCTATCCAATTAATTTCCTTCTCAATACTTTCGATTAATCGATTGAATGAATCACTGAAATGATTATTTAATTCATCGATTCTCTCTTTTGTTACCTTGTTTCCACAAAATGAGCAAGTTTCATTTTCGGCATGTAATTCTAGTCCTATTTTAGCCCATTCACTTTTTTTTGCAGATTCCTTTAAATCATCTAAAATTATAGAGGTAACTGTTAAGTTTAAGACGTTTTTAATTTGTTCATAAGCATCTTCAAGTTGTTTAGTATTGACTAAATCTATTATGTCAACCTGATTTTTATCTTGGGGCTTAACACTGTCTGAAAGCTTCTCTACTTCTAATGTAGAAAGTTGTTTTTTTTGAATTAAAGATTTACTCTCATTTAGAGCCGTTTCAAGTTTCGTTTTATTATAATTAGAAAGGTGAGTATCCTTAACATCAATTAGCTGAAACTTCTCTTTAATGCTTTTAGCTGCTTCGGTTAAAAAATTGCTATTTTCTTTAACAATTCCCTTCTTACTTTTCTTCTTTTGCTCTCCATTAAGCTCTATCTCAAGCTTTTTTATTGTTTCAATAACCGCATTTAAGTCTACCTTTTTTTTATCCCTCTTGGTGATCTCTTCTTTTTTAGTTTCGGAAACGACCAATATGCCTTTGATTATATCATTCCAATTGATATTGTTTTCAACAAAACTTTTGTCAAAAACACGAATGTTTAAATTGCTTTCAGAAGTTCCTTCAGTTAATGAAGTACCATCCGAAAGTTGAAAATTCCATTTCCCAATGGGAAATCTCTTCTCATTTGTGGGAATTTCAATTAAAGAAAATAGATGTGATAACGTAGATTTACCGCTGCCATTTAACCCATAAACTAGGTTGAAACGATTAAAATCTTTATAGGCTGGATTGTCGGCAATACTTTCAAATATCCCAAAATCCTTAACATTATTTATTTTCTTTATCATACCCATAGCAACTCATTTAAGGTTATTATACTCTTGAACTTGCTATATCATAAAACTGCAATAAGACTTCGTCTTCCATTAGAAGGTTATTTGGTATCCTATCACCAATTGTAACAATAGATTTGAAATCTTTATCCTGGTAACATTGTTTGAAACCTGCCCGTAAGGCTTCTACACGAGCTTCTTTTATCTTTGTCTTTGGTTTAGCTACTTCTGCTTTATAAGAATCGAATTGCTTGAGTAATCGCTTGTTTCTCAGTTTCTCTAAATCTGTTTCATTTTCTGGATCTGGTGCGTACCATTTGCCAGCTGTATCTTTTAAAAAATTTTCTTCTAAGATGGTTGCTAACTCGGGAATGACATCTCCTTTACGAACTCCTGCTAATGCTTGCATCCATTGCGGTTGTATATCTTGGTAGGTTAATGCCTTTTCTGTGAGTACATTTTTTAACCACAACACACCATCTTGTTCGGAAGAAACAAGTATAGACAATTGAACAAACTCCGGATTCTCTTTTTTCTTTTTATCATACTCCTGCACTTGTTCGTTAGTAAAGAACATCCCATCTCTCTCAATAAAGCGCTCTCTTAAACCCTGTTGAAACTTACCAGCATCTATAGGAACAGGTAATCCTTTTTGCACATAAAATGCAATGAGCCTATCAAACAAAATTTTAGGACTACGCTCTATAATTGCGGTTGTTGAATTTCCTACCACTAAATGTACCGGTAAATGTTGTAGATGCTCTTCTACAAAATCCCAAATTGCAACAACAGTATTTTGATGTTGTTTAAATTTCTCGTCAAATTCAGAAGAAGGTTTGTAGCAGGATATAATTAAGTCTTGCTTAACAGCCTTTGGTGTGGTGTAGGAGTTGATACTTTTTTGCTTTTTGTCCAATGCAGCTACATTTGCAATAATGAAACCGCCGGCAGTAATGCTATTTTGAATTGTATTCCAAACGATAGCTGATGGATTTGAAAACTCTACAGTCATCCATTTCCCAGGTTTGAGAATCCTAAAATATTCCTTGAAAGAATCAGTCATTACATGTTGATAAAAAGATATACTTTTTCCAACTCTTTTGGATTCTATAGCTTCTAAATTATTATTCGTTTTAACCTTTATCCAACTTTCCCATATACAATTTAATTCTGAATACATAATATTTCCTCCAAATGGAGGGTCTGTAAATATGTAATCCACTGAATTTGAATTAATCTTAGTAGAAGTTGCTGATCCAGTAGATTGTAAAAAGTCATTTTTATCGAATCCTTTTATAACTTTAAAAAAAGATTTTAATTGATTAATCTTTTTTGAGTAGATTTTAATAATGTTTCCATTAGAAGAAACCGAAGGCATGTAAAGAGTACCTGTTTTAGGCCTATGACCTCCTCCAGAGTTATATCTTCTCATTAAAGTACCGTGCCATGTTGTATTAAAAAAACCAAATTTGAAATGTTTATTTCTATTTGATAATGAACAAAGTTTAGCAGATGCAATTAAATTTCTTTTTGAATAGAAGTGATGGATATGAGTAATACCAAATCGATCATTTCTTCTTCCTTCACTTCCTTCTGCTGTTCGATCTATTGGATAAAAATCTTTAATTGAATAACCCTCAATTATGTTTAGTAATTTAAAGTCTTTTTCGTCAGGTCTTTTATTGAGGCTTTTTTTATTAAAATTAAAATTCATCAACGCAATCTCTCTCTTTTTTATTTTTACAGTTTCATTCAATTCTTTATCAAATACTGTAAGAAAAATACGTTGCATATTTTTATCATTCAATAAAGAAGAACAACTAGGGCATTTTGGCTCTACTTTTGGCTTTCCTAATTCTTCGTCCATCATTACATTCCAATAAAGAAATTCTTCATTACATGAATTGCAACTATAAAGGTCACTCCAAAGTATATAGTTTATTTGGCAAGTATAGCCCTGATATTTAGTTTCATAAAGCCATCCTATTTCGTTTTTAATATCTTTTAATAATTTTCGGGAATCTTCTGAATATGATTCACTAGAATAATCACTATTAAAGCATGAAGCTAAATATGAAGCTATTGGTGATAACTCGTTACAAACAGCCTTCCTCTTACCCCAATTTGGATATTTCCCAAACTGATTGATAAAATGAGAGTCTAATTCAAGCTTGTCAATATTATCAACAACTCCACACATTTGAGCAGCTACTCCTGTCATACCAGTTCCTCCAAAGCCATCGTATACAATATCTCCAGGCTCTGTATAATGAAGAATATATTTCATAATAACTCTATGGGGAACTTTTGTATAATAACTATGTGCGTTGTAAATAGGATTGTTTTTCCCTTCACTTACATCAGCAGCATAAGGTTCGTCTACCACAAAATCTAAGTCTCTTTTCCCTTGAAATTCTAATAGCTTTTTTTCCTCTTCCCATTCTGCAATAAAATCATTTAACCAAGGGTTTGGGCAGGCTGTATAGTATGGTGGATCAGATAAATTTAAAATATCCTCATCTTCCCCAATAGGGAAGCCTTCCATTTTTTTTAGTTCTGGCAAGTGTTTCCGCAGTTCTTCCCTGAAGTAAATTCTTCTTTCTTCTTCAGAATCGAAGGTTTTACCTAATACTGTTATTTGTTTTGTTTCTGTATTATCGAACATAATTTATTTCAATATAATTCTAATCTTATCTCTTTCTTTTCCTTTTGCAAGTAGGTCAATGTGCTCTTTAAACGCATTAATTGCTTCATCGGGTGTTAACGGTTTGTTGAAGGTTGATTTCATGCCTTCCAAGCTTAATTCAATTTTTTCCAAACCTTGGTACAAGCTCAAAATAGCATTTCTGATACTCAAGGCATTATCTTTTGATAGCACTGTCTTACCGGACTTGAAATCAATTAACAAAGCGTTTTGCTCTGAACCTAAAAGGCTCATGTTTTTCTTTACCATTGGATCTTCCAGGGTGTCTTTTAAGGTTTTTTTCCAATTCTCTAAAAGTTGTTGAAGATCTTGTTTTGTTTGTTTAATGGTCGTTATTTCTGAATCTTGAAAATCTACAGGATTAAATTCTTGATATGGCGCAGTTAGAATAAGTTCCTTATTTACGTTACTATCTGCTGGTTGTAGTTTATTTACTTTATTCAACCATTGCTGGTATTGCCCAGTGGAAAGAAAATCTGCTTCTTTTAATATATCGCATATTACTTTTTCTTCAGAATCTAATAATGCATGCTTTTGTGTATTGTCTGCTTCGCTAATTCGGTACTTTAAATACAATTGCAAATACCAACTAGCATATTGTTCTTTAAGTCTGCTTAATTTGGTTTTATAGGCATCTATTTGACTTTGATTTCCTGATGATAAAATATTTGCTAATTGATTAATCGTGTTTGTCAATTCTTGTTTAAAAGCATCATCTGTTACATACTGTTTACATTGCTGTAAATACGATATGTCTTCACTAAAATGAGTAATCTCATCTAATTGCTTTTCAACTTTTTCAAGCAATGGTTTTGCTTTCAAAATTTTATTGATATCATCAACAGAAAATTGAAAATTCTTCATTTTAGCTTCTGAGGTATAATTAGCGAGTTTATCACAAAAGCCGGAAAAGGCAGTAAATGATATTCTGTAATTTCGTGCTTCATTTTCAGAAATAATTTCAATTCCCATTTTTGTATAGCCTCCCTGAACTTTACTAAGTAAGGTTACAGATTTTCTAGCCCATTCATTTGCTGCACTAACTAAATTTGTATAGGTGCTAGGATCTTTTAACTGTTTGCTTAAATCTCTACCTAAGATTCCAATAAACATTGCCTTAAGTGCAGCTTCATTTAATCCTTTTGGCGGTTTAACATGAGTGAAGGAATAAAAGTCCTCTTTAATAACATCTTTTAAGTCGGATAAGTTTGTTGAATTAATTGATTTTCCGGATGATAATGTGATTTCCAATTCACCTAGTGCTGACAAGGTTGCAAGAACAATAAATTGGAGTTCAGCCTCAATTTTAAAGTCTTTAGATAACCAAAGGTTATCACTTTTATCTACATACTCAATTATATCTTGGCGGTTAAGTACTTGACCTTCACCTTTTGCTTTTAATTGAGTTAAAACACTTTTAGCATAAGCTGAATGGCTATAATCTAGCATACCAGGAACCCATAGCCCTAATCCAGACAAAATACCTTCACCATCCCTGTTTGATTGCTCAGGATTAGCAATCTTTGCTAAAGCTTGTTTCACTAAACGGTCGAAATTGTCTTTTGCTATTGGAGCATTTAATTGTGAGAATTTAGGGTAATTTGGTCTTTCTTGTTCGAACCAATCTTCAAAAACTAGGGAAGCAACATGCGAGAATATTTGCTCTTTGGTATAGCCTGTACCTAGAAGCGGATAGCCGTTCAAAGGCAATTCTTTTCCTTGGTAGTCAACCTTTGTTATTTGCACATATTCATTATCAAATAATGCTCTTGCTTTCTTATTAAGTTCTTCAATTTTCTGCCTGTAAATAGCTTTTTGTGATGAATCTGCTCGTACTTCCAAAGCAAGTGCCGCTCCATACAATGTAACGGCTTGTTTGAACTCATTAGAGAGGCCATCCATGATGAAGTAAACTTCATCCTCTTCATGATTCCTTTTCTTTTTAGACTCGTCAAAAATGGGCATGAAGTACATATAAAAATGCTGCCTTGGATGGGTAGTAGATTTTTCGTTTGGGTTTCCAAAGAAAATATACCCATCACGATATGTTTTATGTGATTTCCACTCTACTGTATGCTCCCAAATTCTAAAACCAGTTCTGTAGGTAACATGATCAAGAGGTAGGTTCATTTCTAAAAATTTAAAAAAGTACTCATCCTTTTGCCCATCAGCCATAGAGGAAGCGTAATCTTTGATTTTTTGGTCAAAGTTTATTCCACCCTCAATTCGTAAATGATATTCACCATTCTCTGCATCTTTATCAAAATACTGCCCGGATGTTGCAGTAATAATCTGCTGAGCTGTAGAGTCCATAATATCTATTAAGAAATCCCTATCCGTTGCTAATTGATCAGTGAGGCATAAATCATCTACTAAGTGCTCTGTATTAGTCCCATTTTGTTTAGTCAACTCATGTTGAAGTAATTTTATGGCACAAGCATTTGCAATTCGTTTAGCTATTTTTTTCTTCTTTGATCTAACGCCCGTAAAATAGGATTCTATTTTATCATTGATCGTTTCGGTTACTTCTTTCACTTTTCTAACATCAGGTATTGCCATTAAGTCTTGGCTTTTCTGAATATCTTCCCAGTATTTATCATAAGTTAGTAAGCCTGGATTGTCTGAAGGAACTTCCTTTTCGAGTATTTCCGTAAACTGATTTGAAAGTGTTTTTAAGATTTCTCTTTGACTTTTTCCAATTCTAATTCGTTCAAAGTTTTCAAAGTAAGTAGGGTGTACAGGAAACAGCTCCACATAATCCTGTGTTCTCCCATGCATATCAGTAAAGAACGATAGGAACGGATCTAAATGTTCATTGATTTTTTGTTTTTGATGCTCATTTTTGCTTAATAAACGATTCTTCACTATAAACGCAACGTCCTCCTTTGTAATCATTATGTCCTTGTAGCGGTCATTTACTTTTTGCAGCATATCAGCAGCAAACTGAAATTCTGATGAGTGGTAGATCATTTCCTGAACTCCAAAAATGAACTTGAACTTAGAGGAATCACAAGCTTGACCTAGTGCTTGAAGTACTTGTAAATCTTGATTTAACTTGTCTGGTGTGCTTCTACCTTTTAAGTAGGCTAGCATCTCGTCAATTACTATTAATAAGCCTTTATCAGGGAATTTCTCTTCAAATTCCGCCATCATTAGCTTTAATTTATCAGCATAAGTAATTACCCCATGCCCTTCAAATGAGAAATTAACACCTAACTCTGAAAAGTATTTTTCAATCTTAAATGTTACAAAATCCCATAAGCTATCGGTACCACCGAGCTCAAACCGAAGCACTTTAAATTGACCTGCAATTGATTCTAATGCCTTTTTGGGTTTTTCTTCTTTAACTAATTCCAACAACTCACCATTCTCAGCAATTAAAGAAACAAGTGACATCAAGTGAGATTTACCGGTACCATAATTACCTACAACTTGCAAACCAAATGATTCTCCGGCAACATTAAAGTCAAGATTTCTAACTATTAAAGGAATAAGATGATCCTTGAATGTCTCAGAAAAAACGAAGGTTTTCACCAGACTCTTTTGATAATCACTTTTATGTGTTTCACTAAATTTTACTACTTCCGTTATAGGTTCGAAGTTTATGAGTTCTTTGTATTTCATATGGTTATATGACTGATGTTTTTAAAATTTATTTGTTTGCCTTTAGCCTTGCTCAAAAAGTATAGAATCCCGTTTTCGTACGTTCCTTCGGATAGAATAAATAACGAAGTGTTTTTTGATATTTCATCAAAAATTTGATTAAAATTCAACTTCAATGTAGGCTCCAAAAGAATACCGAAATTTTTAAGAGCCAAAGTGTTTTTATCATAATGGGAACTTTTAACGCTATTTTGAAAAATTTCTTGAATTAGATCACGTGCTTCTAGAACAAATCTTGGACTATCCAGTATTGGAACAAATTTTCTTGAAATCTCCAAGCCAATATCCAAATAAGCGATTTCTGGAACTTCAAGTTTTGATATAATAATTTTATTACGGGTGCTTTGCCGTATATAGCGATGAATATCTACCATGTAATTTAATTGATTTGATCCATAGCTTTAATTAATGCTTCCTTCTTATATTTTTGGTTGTTCATTGTTTTTATGATTTTATCTGCCAGCCACATTGTGAGTAAATCCTTCTTGGATTGCTTAAAAATTTTTGCCAGAACATCAATATGTTCACTTTTAAAGGAACGTTCTCCACGTTCCATTTTACTGAGCATTGCCTGATCCATATCTAGCTTTGCAGCGAGCTGCCGTAATAGTATATTATTAGATTCTCTTAATTTTCTTATTTGTTCGCCTATCATAACTGGGGAGTTAGCATTCTATAACTTGACAAATTTTGGACAATTTAAGGATTATGTTGGAGAAAATTTCTACTTTGTAGGCTTATATTTTGAGTGCACTTTAAAATAAGTAATGCCTTATGGATTTATTCAACCAAACGCCCAAGAAACGAGAATTTCAGAAGATTAAAGTAAAAGATGGTGAAGTGTGGTATATGGAAAATTTTATTCCATTGGACAAGGCAAACACCTATTTTAAGAATTTTATCGAGCAAATAAATTGGAGACAAGAAGAAATTAAGATGTACGGAAAAACATATTCAGTAGCACGTAAACAGAGAATAAAAATGAATTAATATGTACGTATCAAAACTATCAATAAAAAATTATAGAAGCTTTGAAACTTTCGAGATTAAACTTAAGCCATTTACTCAAATTATTGGAGAGAATAACATAGGAAAATCGAATATGTTAGACTCTCTTGGCCTGTTATTTAGTCAAGAAATCTCATTCTTTAAGAAGAGAATGTTAGAGGTTTCAGACTTCCACTATCCAGCACTATTAAAACTTAAAAGAGAAATTTTAGATTCTGATACTCCTGCCGATGAAATTAGTTATCCTGAAATAACTATTAAGGCTGTAATGACTGATTTTACTGTTGAGCAAGAGGTAATTGTTTCTGACTGGTTTACGAATGAAGAATGTAAAGATGCATCCTTAACATATACATTTGCACCTATTAATTCTTTCGATTCAGTTGAAGAGATAGTACAACAACGGCAATTTATTAAAGATTTTAAGGAAGATATTGGTGCAGAAAAATTTGCTGCTTTGTCTGAAACGGAAATACTAAACCTAGTTAATTTTCCGATATCTAAATATCAATATCGCATTTATGGAGGAAAAAAAGCAGAAGGAAACTATTTAAGCTATCATCATAACCAATTGAAGTTTGAACTGCTTGATGCTTTGAGAGATGCAAAAAGCGAACTTTCGGCAAATAGGAACAATGGCCTACTTTATAGGATCTTAAATGCAAATGATGAAAAGGACTATCAAAACTTAAAGACCCAGTTGGTCGGCTTAGAGAATGCAATCGAATTAAATCCTGCTATAGTCGGTATAAAAACAAGAATTACAGAGCAATTGGACAAAATCTCGCTTACTACGGAAAAATCAAACAACGTTGTTGATTTAATTTTTTCAATGCCTAATGTAAGCGATCTACTGCGTAAGTTAAGTCTTATCTATAATGACAATCCTATTAAAATAGAACGAAATGGAATGGGACGTAATAATTTACTATTTATGTCCCTTATGCTATCTTTTATTGAAAATCCAGAAAAGCAGCATTCAACTTTTTTTAGAATCGTTGGTATTGAAGAGCCAGAAGCGCATCTGCACGCTAACTTACAAAATCATCTAGCTCGTAATTTTGAAGAACTTATAAAAACGAAAGAAGGAGCTTATAGAAAAGACATCCAACTGCTCATTACATCTCATTCAAATCATATCACTACAAAAATTGAATTTGAGAATACCGTAGTACTACACTATGAGAAAGATGAAGTAAAGGCTCATTATATTCTTGAAGGTTTCGGCAGTACAGCAGAAGAAATTAGACAGATTAATTATCTTAAAAAGTATCTCGATAGTGAAAATGTCAACCTCTTTTATTCCAGGCGATTGATTTTAGTAGAAGGTATTTCTGAGAAACTTCTGTTACCGATATTTTATAAGGCCCAAACTGGCGTTACAATAGATCAGTCGGCGTGTTCTGTTATAAATGTAAATGGTCTAGCTTTTAAAAACTTTTTAAAAATTATTGAAAATGGCTTCCATATTAAATGTCTTGTTTTAACCGATAGTGATACAGGGACATCAACAGCTCAACGGGCAATTGAGTTAAGAGCTAAATATGTTGTAAGCACAAAGGTTAATGTACAGGTATCTGCAAAAAGTACTTTTGAAAAAGATTTGATTTCAAACAATACAAGAGGATCTGGAAAGTCAACTCTCTGCAAAGCACTCAAGGCAGTAAGACCAGTGTCTGGTAAAAGTTACGTTGAAGGTTTAGAAGAAAACCCTATTGGAGTAGAAGAATATTTTAGGCTTATTGAAGATTACAAAAGTGAGTTTGCCCTTCAATTATCTATATTACTTTCTGAGTCTTGGAGCGGCTTTATTATTCCTGAATATATTAAGAATGGAATAACTTTTATAAACCCAACTATTGCAACAGGCCAATGAAAGCTCCTAAACCAAAATTAGTGATTGCAGGCCCAGGAGCTGGAAAAACTCACGGAATGGTTGATGAAATTATTTCCGCACTATCAGATTTAAAACCTAACCGACATATGGCTATTGTTACTTATACTAACTCTGCCACCAATAATATAAAAAGACGATTAGGAGATAAGATTCTAATACCACCTAACGTTTTTATAGGTACAACTCATTCCTTCCTTAATCGTTTTATTGTAATACCATATTCAGGACTTATCCATAATGAAGTTAACGAGGAACTTCATTTTATACAATGCGGTATGGATGACATTCTAAAACGAATGTTTGATAAAGAAGAGCAAGAATTAGATTTTAAGGCTAAAAATTATCGCAAACGAGTCCTTACTGAGTCGATGCATAAAAAGGGTTTTGTGACATTTGACCAAACTTTAAACCTAGCTGAAAAGTGTTTTGATAATGAAAGAGTTAAGTATTTGGTTGCAAATAGACTCCAACATCTATTTGTAGATGAATTTCAGGATTCAGATAATAAGATGTTCGGTATAATTGAACACTTGAGAAAACAGAAGAAGACAACTATTTATTGTGTGGGCGATCCTGAACAATATATACAAAGTTTCGGTACTGCAAAAAAAGCTTTCAAAAACATCCCAATTTTAAAAGCATCAAGAACTACAGTATATGATGTAACCCTTAACAAAATCAATAGAAGATCAGATGGCTCTATAGTTAACTTTATTAATCATTTCAGCAAAAGAACTTATAAAGACGAAACCTTTGAACAATCTTGTTTCAATAAAAATGCAGGAGAACCTGTTGTATTTATTTCTCAAGCAGCAGACATAACTATGATGCTGCCCCAGTTCTTTGAATTATGTGACAAGTTGAGTATCAAAAGAAATGACAGAGCCATTATTGCAAAAAACAATACTGTGATTAAGAAAGCTTCGATTGCTTTGGATAACAATGTGATATCTCCAGAAAAAAGCTCTAAACCATCAATGCTTAATGAAATCAAAGATACGATACTAACATCATTAGATATGAATCAGAATATGTTTTGCGAAAAGTATGGCAAGTCTCCATTTGACTTAAAGGTTATGGCGGTAAGAGTAGCAAGGGCTATTAGGAACGAAATAATTGAAAATGAAAACAGTTTTGCAAGTTTTTTAAAAGATAATTTTGATTTAATCATAGATAATGAGATTCCTATTAAAATTGATAAACTGCGTCTATCAGTTGTACCTAAATCATTGAAGGATGCAATTTTGGTTTCTAACATCCACAAATTTAAAGGACTTGAATCAGAAGCAGTTCTTGCAGTAGCAAAAAATGAAAAGGAATTAAATCTATGGCTTGAAACAAATTCAACAACACGGGATGAACACCAAGACAGAGGAACGAGCGATTATCCAAGACTTGGATACGTTGCATTTAGCAGAGCACGCAAATTATTGTGTATTGCGTGCGTAGAGGTCATAAGTGATGAAACAAAACGAAAACTGCGCGATTTGTATGTTGAAATTATTTAAGAGCTTCTTGTTTCGACTAAATAAAAATATTGACAATTATCTTAGGTGATTTCTCGTTCCCACTGCTATACGCTTATCGAAAAAAGAATTATAGAACTTAATTATATAATTCTTTTTTCGATGATCTTAGACCAGGTAATATCAAATCAGTATAACAGGATGGAAAATGGAAGGTATTATCTGAGCAACTACTGAACAGTCGCCATTTTAAGCAATTTTACTTTTTGGTTTTATATCTCACTTATTAATATGTAGCTAACAAAAGAAGCTTTACTCTTTATTGAAGATTGACTTCGCTTCCTCATAAATACGCTCAAAATTAGCTTCTAAATCAGCTATAGAAAATTCTTTAGCACCCTTTGGAAGTCCCCTGTTAATATGCTGTAATTTAAACTGAACTTTTTTATCATTTCCATCCGCATACGTAATAAACTCGCCCTGTTTCAATCTAAAAAATACATCAGCCCTGATTTTTGGAATCTCTTTTTCTCCGGTTGTTACGCGAGTATCAAAATCCAGATTGTGACCTCGGCTTATACTTTTTGTTGGGTCTTTGATAATCTCAAAAAAACGTTCATAATATTTTGCAGTATCTGGGTCGTTAACCTTTCCGAAAAACTGATAGGAAAGATTGCTCAATATCGCTTTACTAGCCTTATCTCCATACATCATATCGTTTTGGATTTTGTCTTGCATCACGTAAATCGTAGAAATATTATAGCTCCGAAGTGTCGCAGGAATACGGTGCATATTCAATAATCGTATGGTAGGCGCTTCTTCCATCAAGAGAAATGAAGGCTCACTGTTACGAATACTCATTTGCTTGGTTATGGTGTGGATTATAGTAGCGATAGCTGGCGAATAAGATGTTTCAAATTTTGGGTTGTTCACAATCGAAATCACAGCAGGGTTATCTATGTGATTGATATTTAAGGGAACTTCGTCCGCAGACAATGCCATAAAAATTCGCTGTGTGCTAATTCGTTTGAGCGCATTGGCCAAGGTGCTCTTTACACCTGCGGTCTGTCGTTCAGAATCCTTACCACTGATAAATGCATCTGCCATTGCCCTCGATGTCGTATTGGTTTCCAGAAACTGGATAAGGCTCTCCGTGTCCAGATATTGATAAATGGCAATTAAATGTGGGAGGGTACAGAACTGTGGATAGGTAGTTTTCAATTTCCAAATCAATCCGCCAATCAAACCTTCCGCAGCATCATTGAAGAATTTGGTCGTTCCTGAAGTGCCAGACTCCCGTTGCTCTAAAAGATTCTCAATCAATACCCTTGAAACTTCGTTTACGCTTTCCTCGTTCTCTAAATAGCGTGGCGCAATGGGATTTACCCTATCAATGATTTTATCAAAGGAAATGACCTTAAATGGGATATCACTATCCTTAAAAAGAGGATATGCCATTTCGGTAAGTTCAAAATCTTTGTAATCGTGAATGATTCCGCAGAAATTTTCTTTTCGGAAATGTTTCAGGAATCCATACACCACACTTTCGGTCTTTC
>Ga0307486_1001238_pt1 | contig 20201 bp, 14 predicted proteins | sample CBIW02metaG_FD_203663 | JGI IMG/M metagenome (GOLD analysis project Ga0307486, IMG submission 203663) | Sea-ice brine microbial communities from Beaufort Sea near Barrow, Alaska, United States - CBIW 0.2 | ecosystem: Environmental > Aquatic > Marine > Coastal | place: USA: Alaska | collected...
GGACAGCGCGGCAGCAACAGCCTGGACTCGAACACACCAGCAAGACTGGCAAGCGCAGCCGCAACCTCTGTTTGTGATGGGTCACAGCGCGGGAGCCTACAATGCTGCGATGATTGCACTGGACAAGCGCTGGCTTGCAGAGCACGACCTCGATCCCGGCATGCTAGCGGGCTGGATCGGACTGTCGGGGCCCTATGAATTTCTGCCGATCATCAACCCTGACGTCAAACCCATTTTTCACCATCCTAATACGCCGAAGCAGTCACAGCCCTTTTATCACGTCAGCCCGCAAAGCCCACCCGCACTGCTGATGGCGGCAACCCCGGACAAGCTGGTGGATCCCGAGCGAAACACCGGCCAGATCGCCGAGGCACTGCGCAAGGCCGATGTCAGCGTCGAGACTCACTATTATGAGTCTCTCCATCACCTGACCATTATTCTCGTCATGGCAAAACCCTTCCAATGGTGGGAACCGGTTGTAGACCAAGTGCACGACTTCGTCATGCATCACTCAGCCAACGCATCACCCTGAGGGGTTGGATTGCCGGCACGCATGGCTTCCAGGCGGTTGATCATATAGCGCACATGCAGATGCAGACTGTAAAGCTCGTGGGCATAGGAGAGGGGTACATCAACTTGGGTCAGTTCGTCCTGGAGACGATGCAGGCGATCGATTTCTTCCTCCAGCGTATCGCGTATTTTACCCTTGTGAATCAACCGATCGACGTCGCGTAACTGACCATACCAACGAAATACCCGCGCTCGCATGCGCCAGCTGTAGATCGGGCCCATACTGCGCAGTAATGGCACCATTATCGCGATGAAAGGGATCAGCAGCACCACGTAACGGTCGACGATAGAAGCAATCCAGAATGGCAGATAACGCTGCAGGAACGGAACGCCCTGGCGATGGTAATAATCGGCTTCTCCGGTGAGCTGCAACTCCACAGGTTTGGCTGCGGGGAATGCGCCGGCAGGATCAAGCAAGTTACCTTCGCTGAGTATGTCTCGCGCGGCTTCAAGCACCAAGGAAGTCAGTGCCGGATGGAATGACTGATTAGCAATCAATGTTGCGACCGGCGACAACAGCTGCATATCCTCAGGCGGCTTATTGCCGGCGATATCCAGTAAACCCTGGGTGACATCCAAATGATCGAGAAAGGTCAGACGCGCAGCGTAAGCCCGGGCTTGAGTGAGACTGACCAGCTCCAAACCGGGCGTAGCAATTAATGAAGTAATTCGGTCGTTGGCCGCGGGAAGTACGAAAAAAGCCGCATCCAGATCACCATTCTGTAACGCGGAGGCGGCAGCATCGCTCGATAACATCTGCCAGTTACCGCCATCCATGCCCTCGAACTGAGCCGGGGTGCCCTGTGTCTGGAACAGACTACGGACCACCGCATAAGTGCCGCTGCCTTCACTGCCAACAGCCACACGCTTGCCATTCAGGTCGCTGAGGCGTTGAATCTGCTCCCCTTCCTGCTGAAACAGCCACAAGGGCTCGTGGTACAGGGCTGCAAGTCCTTCAAGCCTTTTCAATGCACCGCGCTCAAGCAGGCGTGTGGTGCCGCTCTGGATCAGACCCAATTGAACGTCGGGCGAATCGGCCGTGAGCCGAGCCAGGTTATCCAGCGAACCGCGTGTGGTATGCAGCTCCAGAGTCAGACCGTCCTCGGCAAGGCGTTCCTTCATTGCCAGACCAAACTGATGATAACCGCCCCCCTCCGCGCCCGTGACCATCGCGACATGACGGGGCGGCGCAGGATCTAAAAAACGAAAAAGGACCCAAACCAGAACCGCTACCAGAGGGACTATCCATAGATTCGCGCGGACAAACAGCGCGCTCTGTTTCAGTACGTTCATGTGTGCTTCCCGGGACTCGTGTGATCTTCAGTCTATACGCCACTGAGGATCAGAGCGAGCTGAGGGGGCTGGTCAGCGTGGGGCTGCGGGAGCGTCGCGACCCAGTTCAAGATCTGCTTTGTCGCGCCACGTTTCGCTCAACTCTGCTTTAACAGAAACACCTAACTCCTTGAAATCATTAACCTGCTTTACCAGATTTCCACGCCCATCAACCAGCTGATCGCAGGCTTTCTGGTAGGCCTCGGTGGCTCTCTCCAAGCTCTTGCCGATGCCGTCCATACTGCCCAGGAAAGTGCGCAACTTGTCGTGCACCTTGGCGGCGCGCTCAGCCAGTTCGGCCGTATGGCGGTTCTGATCTTCGAAGCGCCAGAGCTGACGCACGATGTTCAGACTGGTCAGCAATGTAGTTGGCGTCGCGACCAGCACATTCTGCTCAATCGCTTTTTGAAACAAACTTTCGTCTGCCTTAAGGGCTTCGACAAAGGCCGACTCTATCGGGATGAACATGAAAACCATCTCCGGTGCATTGAGTCCTGGCAGGTCAAAGTAGTTACGGTCAGCCAATTCTCGGATGCGCTGACCCACAACCTGTACATGCTCTGCCAGCGCGATACGCCGCTCGTTATCGTCTTCACTATTTATATAGCGTGTATAGGCGTTAAGCGACACCTTGGCGTCGATAATCAGGTGTTTTTCCTGGGGCAGATAAACCAGCACATCCGGACGCTGTCGCTGGCCGTCGCTATTAACCATGCTCACTTCGCGCTTGAAATCCTTGCCGGCAATCAGGCCGGAGCGTTCCAGCACGTTCTCCAGAATAAGCTCGCCCCAGTTCCCCTGGGTTTTCTTCTGGCCTCGCAGGGCAGTGCTCAGATCGTGAGCTTCCTGAGTGATCTGTCGGTTGAGCTCTTTGAGATGATTGAGCTCGCTGGCCAACGTGGCCTGCTGCTGAGTGTCCTTGTGATGAATATCTTCTACCTTGAGGCGGAACTGATCGATCTGCTCGCGAAAGGGTTTGAGCAGGTTATCCAGTGATTGCTGGCTTTGCTGTGAAAAGGCTTGGCCCTTGGCTTCGAATATCCGACTGGCCAATTGCTCGAATTCCATTTTCAGCTGATCTCGACTGTCCTTGAGCAGTTGCTGCTGCTCGGTAAAGTGTTGCTGACGATGTTCAAGGGTATTTTTCAACGTCGAGTGCTCAATACTCAATGCTTCATGGCTGACCTGTAAAGACTGCAGGCGGGTATTGAGTACATCACGCTCACTGCGACCCTCCTCCAATTGACGGGCCTGCTCCTCGCAGCGGGTCTGGGCTTTCTCAGACCGTACCTGCCAGTCATGGGCCTGGCGATCAGCCTCAGCCTGTCTGACCTGCTGACTTGCCTGCTGGTCGCGCAAGGCGACACTACTCGCCTGCAAATGCTCAAGGCGCACCTCCAGTCCCGCTCGCTCAGTCTCGTGCTGGTGAACATCCAACTGCAGCCTTTGATACGCCTCCCGTTGCGCCTCCACCTGCCGCTGTGCTTCGTCAAGCTCCCGCTTCAGCAATCCCTGGCGATGCATCTGCAGCCAGACAGTGACACCCCAGACCAGCAAAAGAGTAACGCTGACGGCGGCAAGCTGGATCTGTGCAACGGTTAAAGCCATGAATAGTTCTCCTTGTGTAATGAACTCATTATCCGGGTTGAAACCCAGTTTGTAACCTGCGGCACACACCGCAACGCATCTATCACGGCCTATATTCAGCCCTCCCCCCCAGGCATACCCCCCATTAGGGGGGTACATCACGATCATGCAGGCGACTAGTGTCGTATGCAGTGCGGTGGCCTGCATGGCAGACCATCAGGAAGGCAACTTATAGCCAGCATGCACTTGCCAAGGGTTCCCAATAACAACAAGCGCCCGGCGCGAGGAATACCATGACTAGAACAACAAAAACGCAATCTTTCTCTGCTTTGCTCAAGCCATTAACCGTGGCTGTAGCCGTAGCTATCTCTCTCCCGGCCCATGCTGTACGTTTTGATATGGGTGAAGTGCAGGGTCAATTTGATTCGCAGATGTCAGTGGGCACCAGCATTGGTACCAGCGACATCGATGATGATCTGATCTGGGTCAACAACGGAGGTAACGCCAACGCTGCCAACTCGGATGATGGCCGGCTAAACTTCAAAAAGGGTGAACCCTTCTCGACCATTTTCAAAGCGACCCATGACCTGTCACTTCAATACGGAGATACAGGCGTATTTGTCCGCGGTAAATACTGGTACGACTTCGAGACCAAGGATGGCAGTCGCGAGTTGTACGACATCAATGACAGCGGTCGACGTCAGGCAGCTAAGTCATCCGGTGGCCAGATACTCGACGCATTTATCTACCACAACTACAACATCGGCAATCTGCCGGGGTCGGTACGCGTCGGCAAGCAAGTGGTCAGCTGGGGTGAAAGTACCTTTATTCAGAACAGCATAAACAGCATCAATCCGATCGACGTGGCAGCGTTCCGCCGCCCGGGTGCCGAGATCAAGGAAGGTCTGATTCCGGTCAGCATGCTCTTTGTCTCACAAAGTCTGACCGACAACCTCGGTATGGAAGCTTTTTACCAGCTCGAATGGGATCCAACCGTTCTGGATAACTGCGGTACCTTTTTCTCTTTCACCGACTCGGTAGCTAAGGGCTGTAATCAGGTCGGAATTGGCGGTAGCCAAAACGGAATGGATCCCACAAATCCGGGCGATCCTACATTCGCTTACGTACCGCGCCAAGATAACCGCGAAGCTCGTGACAGCGGACAATTCGGTGTGGCCTTTCGTTACTATGTTGAGGAGCTCAACCAGACCGAGTTCGGCTTATTCGCCATGAACTTTCACAGCCGCAACCCTGTTTTTAGCACCTCTACTACGGCTGTGCCAGGTGCCGCATTTGGCACCAACAACAATACTGGCACCTTCGACGTTCCGGCCAATTTAGCCGTCGGGCTACCATCGTCCTACTATATCGAGTACCCCGAAGACATCAGGCTTTACGGTGCTAGCTTTCAGACCAACGTCGGTGGTATGTCGGTATCTGGTGAAGTCAGCTACAGACCCAACCAGCCACTACAGATCAGCACCAACGATCTAGTCGGGGCCACCTTAGGGAACTCTGTAACTCCGGTTAACTCTCAAGGTGTAGGCGGCACTACCTTCGGCGTTAATGCGCCTCCTGGCACCGATCTGCCAGGTTATAAGCGTATGCCTGTCACCCAAGCTCAAGTAACCGTGATCAACTTTGTTGAAAATATTTGGGGTGCGGATCGTCTTACTCTGGTCGGTGAAGTGGGCTATAACCACATTGGGGGTATAAAGAGTAGCCCAACCGAACTCCGCTTCGGTAGAGATTCGCTTTTTGGTTCTGGGGAACTGCCCGTACCAGGTGTATGCCAAGGCGTAAACACCGCGCAACCCAAGTATTGCAACGACGAAGGCTTCTACACCCAGCATTCATGGGGTTTGCGCACTGTCGCTTCGCTTGAGTATCGTGGCTTTGCCGGTGTTCAACTGACGCCCAACGCAGCTTTTGCCTGGGACGTGGAAGGCTATGGTCCTAACTTCAACGAAGGTTCCAAAGCGGCAAGCATCGGTTTGAATGCTCTATACAACAACAAATACAACGCCAGCATCAACTACACGAACTTCTTCGGCGGTGATTACAGCGCCATGGGTGATCGTGACTTCGTTGCCATGAGCGTTGGCGTGAACTTCTGACCTGGATGGAGAATAATATGAGATCAATCAAGAACCTGGGTCGCCAAACCTTTGCTGTACTGGCTCTGAGCAGCCTGGCACTGGCGGTATCGGCGGCTGTTTCCCCTGAGGAGGCAGCAACCCTGCAGACTACGCTGACACCCATGGGTGCCGAGCGTGCAGGTAACGCCGAAGGGACTATTCCAGCGTGGACCGGCGGCTTGCCGACCGATGCTGCACCCGTAACTGAAAACGGCTTTTTCTCGGACCCCTTTGCAAGTGACCAGGAACTGTTCACCGTAACGGCCGATAACATGGAGCAGTACGCCGACCAGATCAGCCCGGGCCAGAAAGCGATGTTTACCCGCTATCCGGAAACCTACCGTATGCATGTATATCCATCACGACGCAGTAATACTGTGCCTGATGAGGTATTTGCTGCGGTCGCACGCAATGCCGTGAATACGGTTACCGTCGAAGGTGGTAATGGTCTACAGAATTTTGATACGGCCTACCCCTTTCCGATCCCGAAAACTGGCGTAGAGGCTGTTTGGAACCACATTACCCGTTACCGCGGTGGCAGCTTCAGCCGTACCATTGCCCAAGCCACACCGCAGGCCAACGGCTCCAACACCATGGTCGTGTTCAAGGACGAGTTCACCTTCGCAACGGCGTTGACTGACTTCGGCCCGGCAACCAGTGACAACCTGATGTTCTACTTTACCCAGCGGGTACTATCGCCATCGCGTCTGGCCGGTGACGTACTGCTGGTTCACGAGTTTATCAACCAGGTCAAGGAACCTCGTCTGGCATGGATCTATAACGCTGGCCAACGCCGCGTACGCCGGGCACCTCAGGTAGCTTATGACGGTCCAGCGTTTGGCTCCGACGGTACTCGCACCTCCGACAACTATGACTTCTATAACGGTTCACCTGACCGTTACAACTGGAAGCTCATTGGCAAGCGTGAGATGCTGATTCCGTACAACAACTACAAAATTGGCTCACCGGATATCAAGTACGACCAGATTATCCAGCCGGGTCACATCAACCAGGATCTGGTGCGCTACGAGAAACACCGGGTATGGGAAGTTGAAGCTACACTACGAGAAGGTCAGCGCCACGTGTATGCCAAGCGCCACTTCTTCATCAACGAAGATAACTGGCAGGTTGCATCCTTGGATCACTACGATGGCCGCGGCGGTTTGTGGCGTGTTGCCGAGGCAATCGCACTTCAGCGTTATGACGAGAAAATCCCCAGCTATGCTGTCGAGACTCTGTATGACCTGCAGAACGGTCGCTACGTAGCTCTGGGTATGACAAACGAAGAACGTGAGAACTACGACACCAACTTCGAAGCGGCTTCGGCCGACTACACCCCTAACGCATTGCGCGCCTCGGGTATCCGCTAACCTGCTTGCCCGCCGCCCTGCTCATGCAAGGCGGCGGTTTTTCTTCTGCTCCTCTTCTTTAGCTCACTTTTCAACTTCATCCCGCTTGCAACATGACTGCTGCCTGGGCGCGGCTGTCTACCTTGAGCTTGGCAAAGATGCTTTTCATGTGTGACTTGATTGTCTCTGGCGTGACATTTAGATCGCGGGCAATCTGCTTGTTCGACTTCCCCTCCGCTACCAGATGCATGACCTGGCGCTCCTTCACGGTCAATTCGAGCAGCGCTGCGTTGCACACATCCACTGCGCACTCCTCAGCCAGATTATCCTTGAACAAGGCGCCGGCCCCCACCCACCACTGATCAGATACCTTGCCGACCAGTAAACTGCACAGATCCTGTACGGGCAAATCCTGCAATACACTGACGGCGCCAGTCTCGCAGGTCAAAGCGAGTACCTCATTAAGCAACTTCTCGCCCCGGTCGCGATTGCCCTCTATGCAATGCACAACACCGAGGGCCAGAGCCAGTTCCGCATACATGACTTGCAGCTGTCTTGATTCAAGCTGCTGGAGCAGCGTTTCACTGGCATCAAGTAGCCCGGAACGTAACTCCAACCCATTCATTGCCAGCCAGAGAGCACCAAGCTGCGCGTATACTCGATGGTCGAGGCTGACATCATCATCCGGCACCAGCGCACGCTCTGACAGATAATGGCTGCAGGCAATAGCTTCACGCAACTTTCCATCGCGCAAACTCAACCAGATACGTTCGAGCAGGACCTTAGCGCGCAGTCGTGTCCAGTTACGCTGTGCTGCCAGCACATCAAGCTGCTCCAAGGTGCGCCGAGCACGTGCGGCAAATCCCTGACGCCACTGCAAGCGAGCACTGGTGCAATAGGCGGCGGACATACAGTCTAGAAAGCCACCCATGGCAATGAAGTCCATACATTCGGCTAGATGGGATTCAGCCAGCTGGCGATCTCCGCGCAAATAAGCCAACTGCGCGAGCATTGCATGCGGCAAGGCTACCAATGCAGGGTTTGGCCTGTTCCCACTGAGACTGAAAGTTTTTTTAATACGCGCCAGCAAACTATGCAGACACTCCTCCGCCAGGGTGAGCCTGCCCTGAGCTGACTCTGCCAGAGCACGAATAGACTGCCTGTAGCAATCGTGAAACAGAAGATTGGGTGCCTGGCGACTGTCCTGCAAATTAGGCGGCAAAGTATAAAAAGCGTCCCACCGGCTGGCATGGTAGTGACTGCAGCTCATCAGGTTGAGCAACACATTAGTCACCCAGCCTCGATGGGGTACCGCTTCAAAACAAACGGTGGCCAGAGTGCCTGACTGTTCATTGTGATCGGCCAATCCCAACAGCATGGCGTGAAGCGCCTGCATTTCCCAATAAAGCGGTGTCTTTTCCGAGGTGCCATCAAGAGCCATTTCGCTCTGAACGTCGATGAGCAATGTTTGTGCGGCATCAACCTCCAGCGCCAACCCCATGGCCCAGGCGCGAGCCATCTTCAACTGAATCGGCGCATCAAATGCCTGCAAATTCCAGCGCTTCTCAAGCATGACCAGCGTTGTAAAGTCGCCTTGCTCGAGCAGGTCCATGGCGCAGCGGTTAATCCAGTTACGCACCTGTTCGGTGTGCCCGCTTTCAAGGCCCAGACGGATCGCATCCAGCCACTGTTCCTGTTCGGCGAACCAACACGCCGCCCGTAACAGCAGATCCCGGGCGGCCATATCATCTTGCTCTATGCACTCTTTTCTCAGATAGCTACGAAAAAGCGGATGCAGATCGAACCAACTCTCTCGGGCGTCCAGCGCACTGATAAACAACTGCCGTTGCTGCAGTAGTGTCAGCATCTGCCGAGCTCTTGCCGCACCATAAAGCTCGATCAACAAGGCGCTGTTGAATTTATCCAGAAGACCGAGCTTGAGCAGGTGCTCACGACTGGTGGCATCCAACGACTGGATGACCTCATCAAACAGCATGCAAATGCTGCGGGTAGCCAAACGCGGACGGCCTTCGGGGCTGATCTGCGGGGCCAGTAAAAAAGCACGAAGGGGTGCAATCCAGCCGCCCGTACCTTGCTGAATTGCACTCAAATCAGTGGCCTGCTCCAGCTCCAGACCCGCTTTCTTCAGCAAATCCCGGGTTTCGTCCAGGGTGAAGCGAAGCTCGTTGGCACCCACCTCAAGCAGATCATCGGCATAGACATGTTCCAGAAGCGCATTGGGCAGCTCGCGACGACCGATAAATACTACATTGAGTAGATCGGGCGCGCGCTGCAGAAAAAACCGTAATGCGCCAACGAGTACTGTGTCGCTGATTCGGTGGAAGTCATCTATAAACAACACAACCGGGCGACCGTAACGACTCAATTCGTTAATCAGCAGACTGGCGAGTGTCTCCATGCTGAAGAAGGTGAGCTCACCGCGCAAACTGAGGCAGGCCCGACCCACTTCGGGGGCAACGTGATTCAGGGCTGCAGCCAGGTAGAACAACACACGCTGGATTGACTCGTCTTCCTCGTCGAGCGACAACCAGGCTACGGTATGACCCCGTGACCCCAGTCGGTCAGCCCATATGGTGGCCAGTGTTGTTTTGCCAAATCCCGGCGGCCCTTTCAACAGCGACAGGCGCCGTTCAGCAACCTGCTCAGCCATGCCTTCTAGCCTGGATCTGGGCAGTATGCCCCGGCCCAGGCGTGGCGGGTTGAGTTTGGTGGAAAGCAGAAGTGGAACATCATTACCCGGCTGCGCAGTTTCTCCAGCCATTTCACTGGCTGCGATAGGGATAATGGCACCGCCTTTCATGTTCATAAGGTCAGTCATCCTGGTTCGCCCGGGCCGGGTGTGACCGGCCTCTTGTTATTCGCTGAACAGCCGCTCGTAGACGAGCTGTTGGCCTGAACGGAGAATAGCAGCGATCAGGCTCTAAGAAAGCATCAAAGCTTTAATCGAGCCTATCATAAGGATGACTGATATTAGAGTAATTACTCTTCCACTGTATTTCAGTCTGTCGCAGGCTCCTTATTAGCCTGCATTGCCTGCATGTAGGTCTCATACTCGCGCTGCAATACATACAGACGCACCTGCTCCACCTCTTCAAGACTCAGACTATCGGCAAAATTGGGCATTCCCAAGGGCTCTAGCATGCCTTCCAGAAGAATCGCCGGGTAAGCCTTGCGAATTGCGTCACTGGAATGACGCAGATCGGGCAACACGCCACCCCCGATAACACCAGCACCATGGCAGACAACACAGTACTGGGAATATATCGTCAAGCCGGCATCTATATCAGCCTTTGCAGCGACGACAGGTTCCGGCACCCGCTCAGACATCGGCGGCTCGGCCAGCACCGGCAAGACCGCCTCACCGCCCACTTTGAATACCAGCATGCGACTGACGTTCCGCACACCCGTTGCCACGGCGGCATCACCACCAAATAAAGCTGCCGCTCCACCCCATCCTGCCATCAGGGCGACATACTGATCTTCTCCATGTTTGAAGGTCATGGGCGCGGCAATGATCCCGGTCTGCGCATCAAAGTTCCAGAGTTTCTCACCCTTGTCTGCGGTATAGGCGACCAGCTGGCCAGCTGCAGTGCCTTGAAACACCAGGTTGCCCGCGGTGGTCAAGGTGCCGCCATTCCAATGGTTGGGATGCTCAACGCGCCATGCGGCTTCCTGCTTCACCGGATCCCAGGCGAGCAGCGCCCCGGAAGTGTAGTCACGGGGTAATTCTGTGATTTCAGACGAGCCCGCACCGGTATTGAACGCCTCACGCTTAACGAAATCCTTGCCTTCGTTGCTATAAGAACCTGGTATTTCCTGATAAGGAATGTAAACCAGGCCCGTTTGCGGATTGAACGACATCGGGTGCCAATTGTGCGCTCCGAACGGGCTTGGCCACATCACAATAGGCTCTTTCTCATAACGCGCGCCAGCCACTTCTACTGGTCGGCCTGTTGCGATATCAATGCGTTCTGCCCAAGTGACCTTGCCAATCTTTTCTGCTGACAGAAGCTCACCTGTGGCGCGATCAAGCACATAGAAGAATCCGTTCTTGGGTGCCTGCATCAATACCTGACGCTGCTTGCCATCGATTTCCAGGTTGGCCAGCGTCATTTGCTGAGTAGCGGTGAAGTCCCAGGTATCGCCCGGGTTGACCTGATAATGCCAGACCAGTTTGCCGGTTTCCGGTTTCAAGGCCAGAATCGACGACAGAAACAGATTGTCGCCGCCACCCGGACTGCGAATTTCGCGGTTCCAGGGTGAGCCGTTACCCGTTCCGACATACAACAGATCGAGGTCGGGGTCGTAGACCATGCTATCCCAGGCGGTACCGCCGCCACCCAGTGACCAATCGGTATCCTTGCTCCAGGTCTTGGCAGCATCTGCCAGTTCCGGATGCTCTACTGGCTTAGACGGGTCTGCCGGAACAGTGTAAAAACGCCATTTCATTTCACCCGTTTCGGCATCATAGGCAGAGAAGTAACCGCGCACACCAAATTCAGCACCGCCGTTGCCGATCATGATCATACCCTTGACCACCCGCGGCGCCGCGGTGATGGTATAAGGCTGGGTATTATCAGTGGTCTGTTGGCTCCAGACTTCGTTACCCGTCTTGGCATCCAATGCAATCAGGCGACCATCAAGGGTGCCCACGTAGACTTTGCCTTTCCACATAGCCACACCGCGGTTGACCGCGTCACAACAGGCGTGACGACCCTTGGCTTTGTTTACGCCGGGATCGAAGCTCCAGAGAATATCCCCCGTAGCGGCGTCAACAGCCATCACCCGGCTCCAGGATAGGGAAGTATAAAGCACACCATCACTGTACAGCGGCGTCGCTTCAAGCCCACGGTTGTTGTCCAGGTCGATTGACCATGCCAGGCCCAACTTACCAACAGTCTTCTCGTTCAGATCAGTCAGTGGGCTGAAGCGTTGCCCCGCTAGCGTGCGGTCATAACTCAACCATTCTCCGCTGGCCATTTCCGGCGCATGGGTAACCGAGTCGATGACGTCCTGCGCATGAGCGCTGGTCCAGGCCAGCATCCCCAGCGTGATCGCAGTGGCGACACCGGTAAAGGAGGAGTTTAAATTTATTATTCTTTTCATTTTGTTCTCTCAATAGGTGAAGACAGTTTTTTCGGCGCCTCAAACGCCGGTAAAATCGCGGATCAACCGGGCTACCAATGGGGGTGCTTCGAGTGCAACGGAATGCCCGACGCCGGGCACGACATGCATATCACCATGACCGCTGGCATCGACAATTTGTTGCGACAACGCAACGGTGTAAGCGTGATCCTGCTCACCCGCCAGCACCAGAAGAGGCACTTCGAGCAGAGCGATTTCTGCTAATACACTCTGGCGATGAATAACCCCGCGGGCGGCAATCCCGATATTACGATCGAGCTTCAGCATGCTGGCGCGCCAATGTGCAAGCATGAGTTCGCTAGCTGGATCATCCAGAGTCTTATCGCCAAACATGATGTGCATCAGGGTATCGATGTGGCCTGCCGGACCGCTGCGAACCAGGTCCTCGACCAGCGGTTCAAAGGCAGCCAGCTGATGTTCAAGATCGCCACTGCTGCCCATCGGTATACAACCCGTTACCAGGTGGGGATATCTCGCTGCCAGCCGTAGCACGACAAAGCCACCCATCGAATTTCCAGCCACATAGCATTTGCCAAAATCCAGCGCCTCGATCAAGGCCGCGGCGTCCCGGGTAAGGCTATCCATATCCAGATCACCTTCCCTGCCGCTGTCGCCTTGTCCGCGATGATCGTAGGCAACCACATCAAAGCTGTCCGCCAGGAGATCAATCAAGGGATCAAACATACTGTTATCAAAGAATAGCGAATGGCTTAACAGCAGGCGCGGACCACCCAACTTGCCCCTGCGCTGATAGTGAATATCTGTACCGTTGACATGAATACTGGGCATATCGACTCCGAACACTGCTACCGCAAATGTACGATGGCTTCAATCATCCTAGGCAGACCCGGCCGATACTTTCACCCCCCTGTTGGGGGGGTGAGTGTGCATTCTTGCGAGCAAAACACCAAATTGTTTAAGTTTTATACTAGTCTAAAGAGGCTGGCTCCACTGCTACATGTCACACGGTCGTGACCTAGGGAGAACTAATGTCAACCAAAGTAGAACAAGAAAAGACACGTACCCTATTAATCATAGACTCCTGCCAAAAGTGTGAAGACCTGCTTCCGGCCCTTAAAGCCTGCGGATGGCGTATCCAAGCCTGTAGTATCAACAACGTAACCCACGGTCAGGCCGACGTTGGGCTGGTGCGGCTGAGCAATGGTGGTCCGGTTTATCTCCAACAATTGAAACAACTGATCGTACACAGTGAAATAGAGTGGATTGCGGTAGTGGTCCCCGAGATGCTTCTCAAACCCGAGATTGCCAATTTCATCAGTGAATGGTTTTTTGACTTTCACACCCTACCATTTGACAGAAACAGGGTTGAGATAGCATTGGGCAGGGCCTTTGGAATGGCTCGCCTGCGCAACCAGACCCATTACGCCACCCATACTGTTGACCTGGATTTTCTCGGCAGTAGTCCTCAAGCAACCAATTTACGCCAGCTGATCGATAAAATGGCTCCGACCGAACCACCGGTCCTTATCCGCGGAGAGAGCGGTACGGGGAAGGAACTGGTAGCCCGGGCTCTGCATAAAAAATCCCCCCGAGCAAATGCACCGTTCGTCGCGATCAATTGCGGCGCCATACCCGTACACCTCATTCAGTCAGAGCTCTTCGGTCATGAAAAAGGCGCATTCACCGGTGCCCACCAGCGTAAGATCGGTCGTATCGAGTCAGCACAGGGCGGCACATTGTTTCTCGATGAAATAGGGGACTTGCCCCTTGACCTGCAGGCCAATCTGCTCAGATTTCTTCAGGAGCGAAAAATTGATCGCGTCGGAGGAAGTGAACCTGTCCCGGTAGATGTGCGCATCCTGGCTGCCACGCATGTGGATCTCGACGAAGCTATCTCACGAGGCCAGTTTCGCGAAGACCTGTACTACCGGCTAAATGTGCTGGAGATCCACACGGCTCCATTACGCGAACGCAAAAGTGACATCATTATTCTGGCCAAACACTTTGCCAGGCTGTACGCCAACGAAGCAGGACGCAAGCCACGGCGCTTCAGCGCAGAAACCTTTGCAGCGATGAACCTCTATCGCTGGCCGGGCAATGTGCGCGAGCTGGCTAACCGAGTCCGGCGCGGAATGGTCATGGCAGAGGGCAGGCAGATCGAACCGCAAAACCTGGGTCTCACCATGGCAACAGAGACTACCAACACACCGCTTACCCTGCGCGAACAGATAATGACGATCGAAAAAATCGCTCTGGAGCAAGCCCTTGCCGAACATCCGCACAACATGAAACAGGTTGCCGAAAGTCTGGACGTATCACGACCCACCCTCTACAGACTGCTACACAAGCACCAGATGATAGGTGCCGATGCAGCCGTCGACTGAGCCTCCGATGGCTCAAAAGTAGTAAGGCATCTTCAGGCTGAAGCTGAAATCAGGTGCGTCAGGTGTTAAACCCATGGACATATTGGGCACGAATGTGAGCTTGTCAGTGGCTGCAAAGGTCATACCCAGATTGAAATAGGCGGCATTGGCATCGCTGCCATTAACCGTTTGCCAGCTTCCTCCATCGGGCTTGATGCGACTACTGCGACTGATCAGCTCAGAAAAGGACATCGACAGACTCATGCGCTCATTGAGCGCAAATGCCACCCCTACCCCAAACTGTAGATAGTCTCCAAGCTTGACATCTCCAGGCAACTTGACTCCCCGTTGAGGGCTTATATCAGAGAAGCTTTCTTCAAAGTAATGGGTGTAGGAAAGATTACCGAAAAGCACTGCCGGATCAACTGTCTTGACCAGGGATATACCTGGTGAAATGGACCAGACGCCGTTGCCGGTCGGCAGGTCCTCAGGCACCGTCAGGTTGTTGTTCCCAGGCACCTGATTAAGCTTGATACCATAGGGATGCTTGCCCGTCGGCACCTTCATCCGCAGACTCAATACCGCATCCGGCCGACCCGGGGCTTCATCCAGAAACTTGTATGAAACACCTAGACTGATATCCCCCAGCCGTGGATCACCCGTGACCGTTTCTTCGCTGAACGCCGAGGTTGCACCCCCAGCCCCTGCAGACTGATAGGTGGTTTCGCGGTAGATAAAGGGGAGATTGGCATCAAACTGCCAACGCTGGCGCCAGTTGTAGCGGCCCGTCAGATCGAAGGTCAAGGTATCAGCGTTGATCTCGTCGATACCGAGATTGCCAAGGAAAATGGCATCCAGAGCCAGAAAACCATTGAGGAACAGTTGTCTCGTGTCGTAATGCGTGTAGGTCAGGCCGGGCTCCAGACTAAAGGTCCCTCCACCAAAGAAGCCCGTTGCTTCCTGATACAATGCCTCAACGCTGGGAGCCGACTCTGAGTTGCTTTGCAAGTCTCGACCGTAGCCCGCATTCGAGCCGGCTGTCGAGGCCTGTGCCCGAGCTGGATTCTGTTGCGAGGGCGCAACGCCCGGCGCACGTCTCGACGCAGTGGCTGGCGCGCTCCGCCCCTCGAGCTCACGTAAACGTTGTTCGAGAACCATCAACGCATTTTGCTGCGCCTCATAACGTTGCTGTAATGTTTCCAGCTCCGACCGGAGGTCTGTGGTGTCGCTCTGGGCCATGGCTGGCGACACGGACACCGCCAATAGCAATAAGGCAAAACTGCTTTTATTTTGCATGCTGACTTTCCTTGTGACGATAAACCGACTAACTCAGTATCCGGTAGGGCGCAAAGCATGCATCTGCTCCCAGGTACAATTGGCCAGATCCAATCCCATTGGCCGATCCCGTAATGCAACGGTTAATGCAGCTATATTGCGCACCGTATTCAGGCTGCCATTGATGCTGGTTTGTTGTGATATGCCGGTGCTGCCTATCTGCTGAAGTGCAGCTCCCTGCCCTGCTGCCTGCAGTGCAATTTGCAACCCGCCTGCCTGGCTGCTCACCGTAACGTCGCCTGCAGCATTGGAGAACGCTCCTGAACCACTCCACGACACGCCTGCGGCTGCTGGCAATGCACTGTTACCGTTTGTGACGACAATGCTAAGGTCATTTAAACCGTCGTTATAATCACCAGCACTGCGCACACTCTGGACAATGCCATCGACATTACTCAGTCCCGCCCCGCCGAGTACCTGCCCGGTACCCGCGGCGATTGAGGTGCCGTTACCCGGCTGGTCAGTAAAACTGACATGTAAGCTGGGCTCGGCCACGCCGTCTACCCTCAAAGAAACCAGGGCGCCCACCGTCTGCCCCGCGCTGTTCTGCCAGATCGTGTTCATCGTCACACCAAAATGGATAATCCGGTCGGGCAGCACGTAACGGCCGCGTAACTGCGCCAACTCTTTGTCACTGAGTTCAACAGGCTGGAAAAGATTACCGGCGCTTACCGGCATACTGAGACTGATCAGACCCGCAATCAGCCAGGTTCTAGTTTTCATATTTGACTCCTGGAGCACTCGGCTCCGAAAATCCTATGCTAGAAAAAATCGCTTTGAATGAATCCAAACTCCATCAATTCCGCATCCTGGACCAGTTGAAAACGATCCAGCCGATGCTTTGCAGTCAGCGGCTCTGGTGGCGTCAAAAGCGCGTTATTTCGATCGTAGCCTGGGCCAATGACGGCAAAGACAATACCGTTCCAACCCGTGGCAAATTCGTCCATGGATACTCGCTTGTGACCCAGTACAGGGTCGCCGATATAGACCCAGCCATCAGCGCTACGCTGGATGACGACAAAATGCTTGTAGCCACGGATATCAACCAGAACGATCGCCGGCACTTTTACTTGTTCCAGTTGCTCGACCGGTATCCGGTACCCGCGGGCGCGCAGACCGATGGTCTGGGCGTAGCGTTTCATATCGAGCATCGAGAAACCCTGCACCCGTACTTGCTCTAGATCGGCCTCCGCCAGCATCCCGTGAATAACGTCAGCCTCGGAGAGGTCCCAGCCATATGCTTCATTAAGAATGGTAGCCATCGCCGCCGCCCCACAACTAAAATCGGTTTCCTGCTCTACCAGATTGATAAAACGACGCTCGCGTACGCTGGTTACTTCCTTGTAGGCCACGCCACCACCCGGCAGCACAGCAAAGGGTTTAGGTTGAGCGGCAACCTGAGATACCAACAGATTGCTGCATAACGCTATGGATACCAGGGACAGGAGAATAGGTTTCATATCAACCCTCGTAAGCTAAAACAGGGCCCAGGCAAACCTGGACCCTGACTCGGTCTGCAACAGCGATTACTCGCCGCCGACAACGGGACCGGAGGCTACACAGGCATTACAACCGGCTGCGATTGCCAGCGAATTGCTCTGCTGGTTACCGCCACCTGCAGCAATGTTGACGCCAACATTACCCGACACGCCACCGAGTGAATTGCTCAGTGAAGCGTTGTTGGCCACCGCCTGATTGAAGCCAACGACAACAGGCAAGAAGCCGCTGACGGTACCATCAAGGTCAAGCGAACCTGCCTCGTTGAAAGCGAGCGCGCCGCCATCATCGTTCAGATCAGACCCGCCCTGAGTGTCTGAGTCTAGGTCCATATGGCCAATCTGGCCGCCAGCAGGATGCGCATCGCCATTCCAGATATCAGGATAAACATCACCAATCTGGTCAGACTGACCCTCATAGGATCCGTCAGCACTCAGAGACAGCGTTACTTGCTGGCCGCCGTACTCAAGAGTTGCATAGTTATCAGTCTCGTTACCCTTTGATACCTGACTAACGGTGACGCTGGCACCAGCGCTGACTGCTTCTTCAGACGAAGCTACAGCCATATCATTTTTCTGCTGGTTGTAGTTACCTGCAGCGATATTGATGCCTACGTTACCCGAAGCGCCGCCGGCAGAGTCGGAGAGACTGGCGGTATTCGGGGTGCTGTAGTTGGACAGGCTGTTACCCTGAGACCGCTGCGTCACGTTGATGGTCGCATCAGCTGTGGCATGAACCGGCACACCGAATACAAAGAACGCATCGGCGGTTGAAATTGCAGCCGCGTTGGCCTGCTGGTTGTTATCCCCTGCCGCCACGTTGACACCCACATTACCCGAAGCGCCACCCAACGAGCCGGTAACTGCAGCATCGTTATCGGTGGCCTCGTTCAGCACGTTATTGTTACGGCTGATCTGAGTGTCGTCGATGGTTGCAGACGAAGCTGCAAAAGCACCAGCTGAAACACTGGTCAGAATGGCGAATGCGATAGGTGTCAATAATCTTTGAGTTTTCATGGTCAATCCTCGTTCGATTTTTGCGTTTAAACACATTTTTTGGATCAGTTCGTGATCCGGATACCGAGGTTGTTCACCGTACGATTGCCAACCCCGGCACTCTGGTTCAGCTGCACCACACCCTTACTGCCGGAAAACGCCTGGTCATCTATTGCGACCTGCCGATCTCCACTTTGCGGCACTACCCCCCCCGAGTTCGTGGACACCAGTGCGGCGCTCTGCGCCAGCCAACTGTCGTCCAGGCCTTCCGGCATCGAGCTCATCTCGATCCGAAAAGCATTGATATGCTGATTACCAATACCCGCGCTCTGATTGACACCCAGAACGCCATTGCCGCTGCTGAAAGCGTTACCCTGAATGTTTGCTAGGGCATCGATTTGTCCTGCGTTGGCAGGCAGTACATTCCGCGTTTGCGAAACACTGGTACGCGCAGTCGGGACATCGCCCACCGCAATTGCCCGTACGTTGGATTGTTGCTGACCCGATCCGGCGGCCTGGTTGATCATGATCACGCCGTTATAACCTGCGCCGCTGGCGTCGATATCCGCCTTGGCAGACGCGTCGGCAAATACGATGGCTGGCATCAAAAGCGCGGATAAAGTCAGGGCAATACGGGAATTTTTCATGGGTTCACCTTTGCAAAATCTGTAGTGGACGCAGACCCTGCTGCACGCTGCGATTGACTTGTCCACTGACGTTCCCCAAAGCGCCATTTCCGCTGTGTCCTACTGGGTTGTGTCCAGCTACTCCGGCTTGTCGAGCGGCATCGGCTGAAGGCTGGAGCGCAAGCGGCATCTGATTACCCAGCAACTGCGAAGGTAATTGGGTACCGCTGTGGACGGCCGCAAATTCACTATCATTGAGTTCACCCACGGCTCGATTTTCGCGCAGGCCAATATTGATCGCGTTATTGGGCTTGGGATTAACCAGCTGGGGGTTAGGATCGGGCACCAGTGCTTGCCGAGTCGCTGCGCGTGGCTGCACGTCGCGGCTGATAATGATGTCCCCATTGGCAGCAGAAGCAGGCAGTGCGACCAGGACAGTGGTCAGTAAAGAAAACGCGGCAACCAAATAGCCGGCTGTGGGTACTGTCTTTGCCTGGTACATGCGACCTCCTACCTACTTTAAAACGCCCCGTGCTCATGATGGTGCACATGGGCGGGATTCAAGGTAGTTAGAGCAGGTTCCGTGCCATGGTTATAAAAATCAAGCAATACAGTGGCTTGAGTACTGAAGGCGGATTCCATGCAAACGACGTGTAATATTATTGAGACACCACATAATGCGAAACATGCTGTAACACCCATACTAGAGGCTGTTCTCGCTATTTTTGATCTGTATCAGATGTGATACACCTGATTTTTGGACCCCTAACAACGCCAATTCAGCGAGGAATATGTGTCAGTAATGAAACACTTCGATCGCACAGGAGAGGCAAAACGCCACTAGCGCCCAAAAAAAAGCCCCTGAACAGGGGCTTTCTATTTTCCATTAGCAAACACAGATTCGATTTAACTACGGGGTGTACTCAACCACATTTGCTTTCGCCGCAATTGAGGCAGGTCATGCAGCCATCCATCTGCACTGCGGCTTGAGTATGGCACTTGCCACACATTTGCGCGCCGGGCGGATAAGACTCAGTGCTGTCATCACAATCAGCCGCTGTCTGCTCCTGCGGTTTCAGGCTGACAAACTCAGCGCGTTTTTGCTCTAGATAAGCACGCTGGTGATCGTCCATCTCGTTTGTCATCATGCCGATGCGCGTGAGATGTTGCTCAAGCACATCGCCAATTTCGGCAACCAACGATGGCATCCAACGACCACCGCGTTTCATGTAGCCACCCTTAGGGTCGAATACGCTGCGCAGCTCTTCCACCAGAAAAGTGC
>Ga0307486_1001240_pt1 | contig 20188 bp, 14 predicted proteins | sample CBIW02metaG_FD_203663 | JGI IMG/M metagenome (GOLD analysis project Ga0307486, IMG submission 203663) | Sea-ice brine microbial communities from Beaufort Sea near Barrow, Alaska, United States - CBIW 0.2 | ecosystem: Environmental > Aquatic > Marine > Coastal | place: USA: Alaska | collected...
AAACTCGGCCTGGAAGATCTCTTCGAAGATGTCCTTGAAGCGGCCGTCGTACGCCTTCAGGATGGTGTTCTTGGTTGACAGGTACACGGGGTAGTTGCGGGTGAGGCCATAGTTGAGGCTGGCGCGAGCGAAGTCGACGATCGACTCATCGAGGTTGTACTGAACCTGGGCGACACCGTCACCCGGTGCATCGTAAACCTCAAACTTCATCGTCTCTGAGCCATCTTCGGGAGCGAACTCTACGGTCAGCTTTCCCTTGCCCTTGAACCGGAAGTCGGTGGCGCGGTACTGATCACCGAAGGCGTGACGGCCAATGATGATCGGCTTGTTCCAGCCAGGAACCAGGCGCGGAATGTTCGAGATGATGATGGGCTCACGGAAAATTACGCCACCAAGAATGTTGCGGATTGTACCGTTGGGGCTGCGCCACATCTTCTTGAGGCCAAACTCTTCAACGCGGGCCTCGTCGGGGGTAATGGTTGCGCACTTGACGCCAACACCGTGCTTCTGAATGGCGTGGGCTGCATCAATCGTGATCTGGTCGTCGGTCGCGTCGCGGCTTTCGATGCCGAGGTCGTAGTACTCGAGGTTGACGTCGACGTAGGGGTGGATCAGGGTTTCTTTGATCCGGTGCCAAATAATGCGCGTCATTTCGTCGCCGTCGAGTTCGACGACGGTACCTTCTACCTTGATCTTGGACAAACTTTGCTCCTTAATTAGTGGCCTCGACCAGCTTACTCTTTTTAACAACTATCTCGACATCGAGATACCTTGGCGCATCTGTCTACCTCGGGTTAGCCTGTATCCATGGCTGAGCTACGACTTGAAGAATTATCGGCAAACACCATCGTTGCCGCCAACAATCTCTCGCTGCGGCGCGGACAAGAGCAGTTTGTTGCACCACCCTCCTACGCGATCGCGGACGCATTCATCGACCCTCTAACGTCGTGGCCACGCGTGGTTCTCGACGGAGACACGGTCGTTGGTTTCATTCGCGGCAACTTTGACCCCAACGCTTCTCAAGAAGAGTTCCGCGGCTGCATTTGGCGCGTGAGCGTATCCGGCGATGCACAGGGCATGGGTGTCGGACGTTTCGCCGTAAAGGCTCTCTCCGAGGAAGCACGCAGTCGCGGCTTCGATCGCATCACGGCGATTTGGGAGGAGGGCGACGACGGCCCAGAGCAGTTCTTCCTCAAAGTCGGCTTCAGGGTTGTTGGCGAAACGCAGTACGGCGAGAAGCTCGGCGAATACACGCTGTAGGCATGACGCGACGCTCCCCGCAAACCCGACGATCTGCCCGCTGCGAGTCGTGAATGCAGGCACCACTGTCGTGAACGCACGTAATGACGACTTCGTCAGCCGCGTGATTGAGGTGGTCGAAGCGATTCCCTCAGGCCAGGTGATGACCTACGGCGACGTTGCTGCGACCATCGGTTCGAGGGCTGCACGCGCTGTCGGCCAAATCATGGCCCGCTACGGCTCTGAGGTGCCCTGGTGGCGGGTGATCCGCTCGGGCGGGCATCCGCCGATCGCGCACGAAGACCGTGCACTCGTGCACTACGAGGCAGAATCAACGCCGCTGAAATGGATGCACGACGGCAGCTACCGCGTGGACCTCTCCCTCGCGCGCTCGCCGATCACGACCGATTGACTGCTGTTTTCTCGCCGCTTTTCTGCTCATTCACTCACTTCTTGAGGCGCGTGCACGTTTTTGCAACGAGATTGCAGAAGAGTGCGGGGAGTCGTGTCTTTCCGGAGTCGGCGAAGGTGATGTATGCCGAGCGACTCACGCGCCCGCGACACTGACAACAATGCTGAGGCGCCCCGCCACCAAACGATGCAGCGCACAGTCACCACATCACTGAGCTGAGAACAGAAACGCACGGGACCGACACACCCGCCTAACGTAGACGATCGCACGGATTACAGCACCGAACTGTCCCCGCGGCACCGTCGCTTCCGTGGTGACCACTCGCCACATCATGAGAGCGTTGCGTGTGAAAGGAAAACAACCCTTTCCGCGGTCCCTCAATAAAGAATCAGGCCAAGTGGATGCTCGCCTGCTCACCGTTCCACTGGCTGGGAAAATACTAAAAGTGCACCAACGTGCAGCCCAAAACCCTGTTGAAATGCCCTAATTGGGAATAGTTTTTCAGTGATCGCTTTGTAACTCGCATCACCTCGAACATTGCGACAACACTCAACCAAGGAAGGTCAATGTGGACAATCTAGGAGCAGTATTTCTCTCGGAGGTAGTGGGCACCGCCCTGCTAGTTCTTCTGGGAACAGGCGTTGTAGCCAACGTCGTCCTCGGCAAAAACAAGGGATTCAACGGTGGATTCCTGATGATCAACATCGGCTGGGGACTCGCTGTCTTCGCCGGTGTGATCGTCGCCTACAACTCGGGGGCGCACATCAACCCTGCGGTCACGCTCGGTCTTGTCGCTAGTGGCGCAACCGAATTCGGGGCGGGAGTAAGCGTCAGCGTCGTTTCGGCGCTCGCCTATATTGCCGCCCAAATGATCGGTGCGATCATTGGTGCCGTCTTCACGTGGCTCGCATACAAGCAGCACTTCGACCAGGAACCCGATGCCGGCGCCAAGCTCGCCGTCTTTTCAACGGGTCCCGCGATTCGCAGCTACGGCTGGAACCTCATCACCGAAATCATCGGCACGTTTGTTCTCGTGTTCGTCGTCATTGGATTCGGACGTCAGGACGCGGGCGGAGGGCTCGCATCTCTCGGCGCGCTCCCGGTAGCGCTGCTCGTTATCGTTATCGGTACATCGCTCGGTGGTCCGACCGGGTACGCCATCAACCCCGCACGTGACCTGGGGCCTCGAATCGCTCACGCGCTCCTCCCCATCAAGGGCAAGGGCTCCAGCGACTGGAGCTACTCCTGGGTTCCGGTGCTCGGACCGATCATCGGTGGAGTCCTCGCTGGTGCCGCGTCGATCCCGCTACTACCCATCCTCACCTAACAGAAACAACCCCTAGGTTGGGGTGACTTCCTCTTCGTAATTTTCATGGAATAACAAAGGAGTTTACTAATGAGTAAATACATCTTGGCCATCGACCAAGGAACAACAAGCTCACGGGCGATTATTTTTGACAAAGCAGGCTCGGTCATTTCAATGGGACAGCTTGAACATGAGCAGATCTTCCCCAAGGCGGGTTGGGTCGAGCATGACCCACAAGAGATCTGGACGAACACGCGCGAAGTAATTGGAAAAGCGCTATCCACTGCCAACCTCACACGCCACGATATTGAGGCCATCGGAATCACTAACCAACGCGAAACGGCCGTGGTCTGGGATCGCAACACCGGAAAACCGATCTACAACGCCATCGTGTGGCAAGATACTCGCACACAGCCGATCGTCGACAGAATCGCCAAAGACGGTGGAGTCGAGCGTTTCAAGAGCATCGTCGGTTTGCCGCTAGCAACCTACTTCTCAGGAACCAAAATTGCGTGGATCCTTGAAAATGTCGAGGGTGCACGCGAGAAGGCCGACGCTGGCGACCTAATGTTCGGAACAACCGACACCTGGGTGCTGTGGAACCTTACCGGCGGAGTTAAGGGTGGAGTGCACGCAACGGACGTCACCAACGCCAGCCGCACACTGTTCATGGACCTCGAAACGCTCGAGTGGCGTCAAGACATCCTCGATGTTTTCGGGGTCCCGGCGTCAATGCTTCCCACCATCAAGAGCTCGTCTGAGGTCTACGGACATGCCGAGTCGAACAGCCTGCTTCGCGAAGTTCCGATCTCAGGAATCCTCGGCGACCAGCAGGCAGCCACCTTCGGCCAGGCAGCCTTCGATGCCGGTGAAGCCAAGAACACGTACGGCACCGGAAACTTCTTGATCTTCAACACCGACACCGAGATTGTGCACTCCAAGAATGGGTTGCTCACCACTCTCGGCTACAAGCTCGGCGACGCGCCGGCTCACTACGCGCTGGAAGGATCAATCGCCGTAACGGGCTCCCTGGTGCAGTGGCTTCGTGACAATCTTGGGATCATCAAGGATGCCCCGGAGATCGAAACACTCGCCAAGACGGTCGATGACAATGGCGGGGCGTACTTTGTGCCCGCATTCTCGGGACTGTTCGCCCCATACTGGCGCGCTGATGCTCGTGGTGCTCTTGTTGGACTTACCCGTTTCGTCAACAAGGGCCACATCGCACGCGCTGCGCTTGAGGCCACAGCGTTCCAGACGCGCGAGGTCATTGACGCGGTCAACGCGGACTCTGGCGTTCCGCTCACCGAGCTCAAGGTCGATGGCGGAATGATCGCCAACAATCTGCTCATGCAGTTTCAGGCAGACATTCTCGGCGTACCTGTGGTTCGCCCCGTGGTTGCCGAAACCACCGCGCTCGGTGCAGCGTATGCCGCTGGCCTAGCTGTTGGCTTCTGGAACGGACTCGACGAGCTGCGTCAGAACTGGCAGGAAGACAGCCGTTGGGAGCCAAAGATGGAGGAAGCAGAGCGGGAGCGCCTGCTCCGCAGCTGGAAAAAGGCAGTAACCAAGACCTTCGACTGGGTAGATGACGACGTCGAATAGTCTCCTGTAACGAGCAAGAGCCCGGTTGGACACGCGAATCCGCGGCCACCGGGCTCTTTTTCGTACGTCGTGCGGTCTCTAGGTAACGCCACAGTCACCGGGATTGCGGCACACACGCAACGCTACTTACACGAGCGAGTCGCGCCAAGCTGCGTGGAGTTGGGCGAACTTGCCCGTGCCCGAGATGAGGTCTTGCGGCGTTCCATCTTCGACGATCTGACCGTGTTCCATCACGAGAACGCGATCCGCAATCGCGACAGTTGACAGTCTGTGCGCGATGATAATGGCGGTGCGATCAGAGAGCAGCGTTTGAAGGCCTGCCTGCACAAGGCGTTCGCTCGGAATATCGAGCGAGGCGGTGGCCTCATCCAGAATCAGCACCACCGGATCAGCAATGAACGCACGCGCGAACGACAACAGTTGTCGCTGTCCAGCGCTCACGCGCCCACCACGCTTGTTCACGTCGGTCTCGTACCCGTTCGGCAGAGTCTCGATAAACTCGTGTGCTCCCACAGCCTTAGCGGCCTTGATGATCTCCTCGCGAGTCGCATCTGGCTTTCCGAGCGCAATGTTGTCTGCCACGTTTCCTGAGAAGAGATACGCCTCCTGTGTGACCATGACGATCGCGCGGCGCAAATCTTTGGGGTGCAACTGGCGAAGGTCAACACCGTCAAGAGAGACCGTGCCATGGCTGGGATCGTAAAACCGTGAAATGAGTTTCGCGAGCGTCGACTTTCCGGCGCCCGTCGTTCCCACCATTGCGACAGTTTGGCCAGCCGGCAGTTCGAGATCGAACTTCGGCAGAATCACCTTGTCAGCGTTGTATGCAAACTCAACGCCGTCGAACTTCACGGTTCCGCTGGCCTTGCGCAGATCGATCGGAGTCGTGGGGTCGGCAACACTCGGCTGCTCTTCAAGCACTCCCGAAATTTTTTCGAGTGCAGCAGCAGCCGATTGATACGAGTTGTAAAACATCGCCATCTCTTGCGCTGGGGCGAAGAACTGGCGCGCATACAGCAGTGCACCCAAAAGTGCACCGATCGTGAGCTCGCCAGTCGAGACACGCAGACCGCCCACGAGCAAGATCAGTGCCAGAGCAACGTTTCCGATGAGAACGAGGCCAGGGTCAAAGATTCCGAAGAGTCGGATGACGCGGGCGTTGGCATCCCGATAGTTCTCGACCAGCCCACCGAAGTGCTCTCGGTTGCGCTCCTCTTTGCGGAATGCCTTCACCGCACGGATACCCGTCATTGTTTCCACGAACTGCACAATCAACTTGGCGGATGTTGTGCGGGTTTCGCGAAAGTGCAATTGCGAACGCAATTGGAACCAGCGGGTGAGGAAGCCCAGCGGAATCAGGGCGAAAAACAATATGACACCACTGACCCAGTCGAGCGAGATCATCGCAATGGCAATAAAAGCCATGTACAGGGCACCCTGCACGAGCTGGTTGATGCCAGAGTCGAGCAGTTCGCGGATCGCATCGAGGTCGCTCGTTTGACGCGCGATGATGCGCCCTGACGTGTAGCTCTCGTGAAACTCCAGACTCAAACGCTGCGTGTGCAAAAACACGCGCTTGCGCAGGTCAAAGAGAATTGCTTGACTCACTCGCGCACTCAGCACGGTGTACCACGCGATCATCGTTGCGCCAGCGATACCTGTGAGCAGGTAGGCGGCCACGGTGAGGATCAACGGCAGACCATTGCCATCGACGAGAGCCGGAAGTGCCCGGTCGATGCCGAATGCGATCAGTGCCGGACCCGCGACCTGCGCTGCGGTGCTGATAGTGACGACGGCCATCGTGAGAATTACCCGAGCACGAAGTGGCGCAATCAGCGATCCAAGCAGATGCAGTGAGCGCTGCCGAATCTGGCGGCTCTCATCCTTCGTGTAGTCGTTGCGCTCTTCGCCGGAGGTTCCCATCACGCTCATGAGCTGACCTCCTGTTCTTCCTCTTCAAGACTGGATATGACGTAGCGATAATGACTGCTGCTCGCCAGCAGATCGGAATGCCGTCCGACCGCGGTGACCTTGCCGTCTTCGAGCAGCGCCACTCGGTCTGCGAGCATCACCGTGGATGGGCGGTGCGCCACGATGAGCCCCGTGGTTGAGCTCAAAATCTTACGCAGTGCTGCTTCAACGAGCGCTTCGGTGTCGACGTCGAGCGCTGACAGCGGGTCATCGAGTACGAGTACTGCAGGCTGGGCTGCAATTGCGCGCGCGAGCGCTAGTCGTTGCCGCTGACCGCCCGAAAGGCTGAGCCCCTCCTCGCCCACCATGGTGTCCAGGCCTGCCTGCAAGTCGTACACAAAGTCGGCCTGAGCGATGCTGAGTGCTTCACGCAGTTCGTCTTCTGTCGAATCGGGACGACCCATCAGTACGTTCTCGCGCACACTCGATGAGAACAGCGTCGCATCTTCAAACGCCATCGCCAGGTGTCGGCGTAGCTCGACCAGAGTGAGCTTGCGGATGTCGACTCCATCGAGGCTGATCGACCCCTCCGTAACGTCATACAGGCGAGTGGTCAGCGCGGTGAGCGTCGACTTGCCCGAACCCGTCAAGCCAACGAGAGCCATCGTCTCCCCCGGTTCGATGCTCAGGTCGACACCATTGATGAGGTCGGGAACATTTGCGGGTGAATCGGGGTAGCGGAAGTGCACGTTGGTGAATTCGAGGCGACCATTGCTCTCCACAATTGTTTCTGGGTTCTCAGGGTCGGTAATGGGGTTCTCGGAGTCCATCACTTCAAAGAAACGGTCTGCAGCGGTGCGAGTGTCAAAGGTCATCGACAGCAAGAAGCCGATTGACTCGACCGGGAAGCGCAGCACCGTTGCTGTGGCGAAGAATGCAACCAGGTCTCCGGCAGAAATGTTGCCTTCAACGACAAGCCACACCCCGCCAAGCAGCCCGAGGGCGAATGTGACGTCCGGCACCAACAGTAGCCACAGCCAAATTCCTGCGATTGCTTGAGCTTTCTCGATCTCCGTGCCGCGAAGGTCTTCTGCACGTGCCGAGAATCCGGCGAGCGCATGCTTTCCCCGACCAAAAGCCTTCAAGACGCGGATGCCGTGCACGGCTTCTTCAACCGCGGTTGCGAGGTCACCTGTCTGGTCTTGGCTACGGCGGGCCACGATCGAGTACTTCTTCTCGAAGACATAGCCGTAGATCCACAGCGGGATCGAGCTGAGGATGAAGATGATGCCCAGCACCCACGAGATGTTCACGAGGAAGAGCAGTCCAACAATGATCGTGAGCACGTTGACGACGAGAAGCACCAAGCCGAATGATAACCAGCGGCGGATGAGGCTCAGGTCGCTGACAGCACGCGAAAGCAACTGTCCGCTTGGCCACCGATCGTGGAAGCTCACGGGGAGGTGCTGGAGGGTCATGTATAGCGTGTTTCGCATGCGCGCTTCAACGTGAGTTCCTGGCGTGAGCACGAAGTAACGGCGCAGCGCGATCATAACGGCTTCGACGACACCGAGCCCGAGCACGATGAAGAATGCGGGCCAGATCTGGCTCGAGTCACCTGATTGTAAGGGTCCGTCAACTAGCGAACGCAGTACCTGCGGAATTAACAGCGCGACGATACCCGCTGCGAGTGCCGCCGTCATGCCCAAATAGATGTGCGGCATTGCCGGCTTTACGTAGGGGTAAAGCCTACGGATTGCCGTAAAGGTGCCGATCGCTTTGACGCGCTCGGGATTGACAGACTGTTGTGACACCGTGGTTCCTTGACGAGAAGGGATCACCGCACGGGGTGATCGCATTAACTGCTGGTCGCTTCAGTCGCGACCGTGAACTGCTGCATCCCGTCGGCGGTGACGCTGAGCAGGCAGCTTCTTAGGATATGCCTGCTGCAGCGTATTCACAATCGCTAAACCATAATTTTATGATGTTGGCTCAATTCATCGCACGCGCACCGAAAGGCACGTGACGCAGCCCTCCATCTTCTCAAACTCTGACACGTCGACCATGACGACGCGATACCCGAGATCCGCGATGAGTGCCGCAGTCTGAGGTGCTGACGAAGACATGAGCACCGCATCATTCGAAAGCACAACAACAGCGGCGCCTTCGGCTTCAGGAACGGCCAAGAAACGGTCGTAGAGGTCAACGTTGTCGACCAGATCGGCATAGCCAATGATAGTTCCGTCAGGCAGAGCCGTGACGCCACTCTTGAGGTGCAACACCTTCTCGACGGGAACGGCAATCACCGTGTACCCCAGAGGGGAAACGATGGCACGAAGCTGGCGGATACCTTCGGCGTTCGTGCGCCCGCCGCGCCCGACGTACACGGTCGAACCAACCTTGAGCACGTCACCGCCGTCGAGCGTGCCCGGCTGAGTGATCTCGTGCAGCACAAGCCCAAGTGATGTGACGCTCACGCGCACCGCCTCGACCTCGGCCTGGCGACTTTCGGCGCCGGGGCTCGTGAGCACCGCAACGTCACCAAAGACCACAACGGTGTCTTCGATAAACACGGAGTCGGCGAGTTCGTCGGCTGCAGGAACTTCGATGGTCTCGAAACCATTGGCACGCAGGGCTGCGACATACCCCTCCCACTGGGTGTCAGCGAGTTCAGCATCCACAGGAACACGGTCAAGGTGGGTGAGCTCACCCTCGCCCAAGCGTGACGACGGTGCCCGAACCAGGGCGATCAGTCGAGTCGGTTGAACTGCACCATCGATGATCGCATTCCACACTCGGCGACCCACAGTCGTAGCCGCAATGATGGTAACGACAACAAAGATCAGATTGGTGCCCAACAGCGTCGCAAGGATGAAGGCAAATGCTTCAGCATTCAGGTCGGCGCCAGTCGCAATGATTCCCAGCGCTGTGCCGACCACCGCAGACACAATACCCAGAACAAGCCCCACAACCGCTGCAGTAAACCAGTAGCGGTGAATCTCCAACGCAGACACCAGCGAATACAGCACGAAAAGCACTGCCGCCATCGGCAAAAAGTATTCGGCAATCGCCGGCAGATTCTCTGCTGCCGCCCCATTCGCCGTGAAGAACGCTAACCCTGTTGCGAGGTAGACGGTGCCTGCGACGGCAATTCCAGAAATAAACGCTGCGGCTAAACGCCGAACTACACTAATCATGTTTCCCAACTTATCGGTCGAAATATATACGTTTGCCCCACGGATGAGGGACTTAGTGGAAGAAGTGACGCTCGCCCGTGAAGTACATCGTGACTCCCGCTTCACTAGCCGCAGCGATCACTTCTTCATCACGAATGGATCCGCCCGGCTGAACAACCGCACGCACACCAGCGTCAAGCAGCAACGCCAGCCCGTCAGCAAAGGGGAAGAACGCATCACTCGCCGCAACCGAACCCGCGGCGCGGTCACCGGCACGCGAAATCGCCAACTGGCATGAGTCAACCCGGTTGACCTGCCCCATGCCCACACCAACGGATGCTCCGCCGTGAGCAAGCAGAATCGCATTCGACTTCACGGCGCGCACTGCTCGCCACGCAAACTCAAGGTCCCGAAGAGTGTCAACATCTGCGGCGTCGCCTGCCACTAGCGTCCAGGTGGCAACAGGGGCAAAGTGATTATCGAGCTGCTGTACCAGCATGCCGCCCGAAATCTGGCGAAGCTCACTGCCCTCACGTGCGTAACCATCGGGCAGTTGCAGCAGACGCAGGTTCTTCTTGGCCTGCAAAATCTCGAGCGCTTCCGGCTCAAAACCGGGAGCAACAACAACCTCGGTGAAGATCGGCGAAATCGACTCTGCGGCAGCTTTCGTGATGATGCCGTTGGCCGCGATTACTCCACCATACGCCGAGATCGGGTCGCAGGCGTGCGCCGCAACGTGAGCTTCGGCGATCGTAGCCGCAGTGGCGATTCCGCACGGATTAGCATGCTTGATGACCGCAACCGCGGGAGTCTCATGGTCGTAGGCGGCGCGCAGGGCTGCGTCGGCATCCACATAGTTGTTATACGACATCTCTTTGCCGCCGAGCTGGGTGGCTTGAGCGATCCCGGCCGCCCCGGCGACTCCGTAGAGTCCTGCCTGCTGGTGCGAGTTTTCGCCGTAGCGAAGCACCGCGAGCTGGTCAGCCGCGACGTCGATGTGCACAGGGAAGGCGGGAGCGGATTCCGCGGCATCCGGATCGCCCAGCAGCGCGCCGGTCATGAACCACTGCGAAACGGCGGTGTCGTAGGCGGCCGTATGGGCGAAGGCTTGCGAGGCGAGCGCATAACGCTGTGCAAAGGTCGTTCCGTCTCCGGTCGCCGCAACGATGATGTCTGCGTAGCTCTCTGGGCTCGTAACGATCGCAACGTTGGCGTGGTTCTTCGCTGAGGCGCGAACCATCGCGGGGCCACCAATATCGATCTGCTCAACGATGTCGGCGGGGGCAGCACCGGAGGCGACGGTCTCGACAAAGGGGTAAAGGTTCACAACCACAAGGTCGAACGCTTCGATACCGAGCTCGGCCAACTGCGTTGCGTGCGACTCAAGGCGAAGATCGGCAAGGATTCCAGCATGCACCCCAGGGTGCAGAGTCTTCACGCGACCGTCGAGCGACTCGGGGAAGCCCGTGACACTCGACACCTCGGTGACGTCGTGGCCTGCCGCCGCAATGGTCTTCGCGGTCGAACCGGTAGAAACCAGCTCGACTCCGGCTGCGGCGAGGGCACCAGCAAGATCAAGGAGTCCCGACTTGTCGCTTACCGAAATGAGCGCGCGAGAAATAGGCACAATGTCGCGTTCGCGAACGTCAGCAGGGTTATGGCGTGGGCCGTTCATGAAATTCAGAGTTCCTTGAGATTGAGGCGATGGGTGGCGATGGCTTGGATCGTGTGCACAAGCAGCCGGCGCTCGACCGGCTTGATGCGTGCGTGCAAATGTTCTTCGGTATCTCCAGGTTCAATCGCGACGCGCTCCTGCACGATGATCGGACCACTATCGACACCATTGTCGACCGTAATAACGCTGGCACCCGTCTGGGTTACGCCAGCGGCAAGAGCATCACGGACCGCATGCGCACCGGGAAATTCCGGAAGGTAGGCCGGATGCGTGTTGATGATGTTCGGCGAGAGTGCGTCGACCACGCGCGGCGGCAGCAACGTCATGAAACCACTCAGCACCACGAGGTCGGCATTCCACACGTGGATCTGCTCGAGCAGTTCGTCGCCCCACTCCTCACGACTAGCGAAGTTGGATACAGCAACCGAGAATGTGGGGATGCCGTAATGCTCAGCGTGCGCGAGCCCGTCGGCAACACGGTCGGCCCCTACAGCGAGAACGCGGGCCGGAAAGTCGGCGCTTTCTGCCGCTTCCAGAAGGGCGGCAAGGTTAGACCCGCCCCCGGAGATCAAGACAACGAGTGTGAGCACGCCCCCAGCCTAGCGCTGTGTGAACCCGTCTTCTGCCCGCCCAGCGCGGGCTGAAGTCAACAAACCGAGACCCGCAGCGACAGTGAACTCAACGAAAGCCCACATCGTGACCACCCATGGCTGCGGACCAACATCACTCAGTCGACCTGGGCCAGCAGACCCTGCCGACGCCCACGCGAGCAGGCCGATAATGGTTGCAGCGGTCAGACCGACCCCCACAGCAACGATCACGAGTTCGCGACGACCCAACCCGCCCGCAATTCGCGGGCCCAGTACGGCCGCAACCAAGAATCCCACCAGCACAGGGGCGAGTAACCCGGCAAAGCCAAACGCGAAGTCACCGCTGGGAAGAGCACCAAGTACCGGGATCGCAGGAATCGGCCCCAGCGAGGTAGCCAACGGTGACACCGTCGAACCTGTACCGATGGCGAAGCCGGGCCCCACCAGCCACGATGCGGTCCACAGAATAGTGTTCGGCAATAGAGCAAGTTGACCGAGCGTTATCGCGATTCCCCCCAGAACTTCGGTATGCAGTGCCTCATACAGTCTGATGATTTCGGCATACGAGGTGACGATCGCCAGCATTGTGACGATTGACGCGATCGTGAATAACCCGGCAGCCGCGATTGCACCGCCCCGCAGCGACGTCGCAACAATTGTGCGTGCGCGGGCGGGCCATCCGAGAACCCAGCGACGAACCGGCCCTATGGCCCGACTCTTCGTGTTGACAACTTGGCTGCCAATGAGGAGGCCAACCGCAAAAACGACTGTCGGCAACAGGCTGCCCTGCCAGAGCGAGGGATGCGCGACCGGATGCAGCGCCGAAAGGGTGACCACGAGCGACGCACCACCGAAGGTGAACAGTGACGCGACGGTGCCAAGCAGCGCGTGCGATGTCTCAGCAACGCGGCGGCCGGCCCGAACACCCAACAGTACCGTCAGCAACGCAAAGCCCAGCAGTGCCATGGTGATTGTCACCGGGGTGCTCGCAGCCGCAAGCCCTAATGACTTCGCGGTCGTCGGATCCAGCACGACCGTAATATCGACGCCATGGCCAACCAACCAAATGTCGACAGCCGCGCGCCAGAACACAGTCCAATCAATGGCAAGGCCGTAGTGGATGCCCCACAAAAGCGTGAGCGGAACCAGCGGTATTGCAATTCCTATGGCGACCACCAAAAGAGCCTCAAAAGCGGCAAAGAGGAGGGTGAGCTGGCGATTCATGTCGATGCCGACAGTACCCTCACTCTCTCCAGCCACAGTGACGGCCTACCGCAAAAGAGTGATCTGACAGGGAGCAATTGTGGCAGCTCGCACAATCAGTTCGCGAGTTCGCCGAAACCGTCAGCGGTCATGGCCACGAGCGTTTCAATGGCACTCTGGGCGGCGGATCCTGTCGCCGAGAACTTCACGACATGATCTTTGGTTGCGCCAAGGGACATAATTCCGATCAGGCTGTGTGCTGCCACCGGCCCTGTGCCCGAAGTGATGTCAGTGATCGTGACCTGTGCGTCCATTGTGGCGAGCGCCTGAACGATTGCGGCTGCGGGGCGTGTGTGCAATCCATCCGGATTGATAAGAGGCGCCTCTGCGCTGACCTCGGCGGGCGGTGCACTCTCAACGTTCGGGCTTGTCGTCGTGCCGACGGCTGAGCTTTCTGTGCGATCAGCGTCGAGATCCGTGGTTGGCGCTTGGCCGTGGCCAGCCAGCTGACTCTGCTTTGCAGCCATCGCCGCTCGAGCCTCGCGATCAACCTCGTCGAGTGACGCACCGGCATTGGCCAGCACGACCGCGGCGATCAACCCTTCAACAAAGGGAGCATCCGTAAGTCTGACCTCATCGCGTGTGGTCATGAACTCGGTGGCCATGGTTCCGCTCAGCACAGCAGAACCGAGATCCATAAAAACGAGCACGCCGTCTCCGTTAGCGACCTCGTCAATCGCCTCGGCTACCTTCACAGCGTCAGTTCCGATCACACCTTCGCCAGCCCCTGCCGCAATTGCGATGGATGGCCGGGTCTCCCCTACCATCTCCAGTGCGAGATCCACTGCCGCTCGTGCCAAGGCAGGGCTGTGGCTCACCACAACAATTCCCATCATATTCAGCTCGTTACGGCCTCGGCGAGCGCCTGGAACAACAGTGTGCTCGAGGTCGCGCCGGGGTCGATGTGTCCGGCACTGCGCTCACCGAGGTAGCTCGCGCGACCCTTGCGGGCGACGAGAGGCTCGGTTGCATCTCGGCCGTTCTCTGCCGCCGAGAAAGCCGCGGATGCCGCAGCAGCAATATCCTTACCACCAGCGACGGCGGTGTCCCAAGCATCCAGCGCAGGATCAATTGCGTCAAACATGGTCTTGTCACCGGCTTCTGCCTTGCCGCGGGCAACAACTCCGTCGAGTCCGGCTCGCAGTGCAGCGCCCAGGGCGACACCGTCGAGTTCGGTGACGGGTCCGGCACTAACACCCATCCTCAAGAAGAGGGTGCCATAGAGGGGACCGCTCGCGCCGCCGACAGAAGTCACGAGGGTCATGCCCACTGACTTCAAGAGTTCGTCAACGGCCGTCGCGGGTACCGCACCAACTTTTTCACCAACCGCTTTCATGCCACGAACCATGTTCGAACCGTGGTCAGCGTCGCCGATGGCCGAATCGAGTTCGGTCAAGTAGCTCTGGTTCTCGTTGACGAGATCGCGGAACCGAGAAAGCCAGGCGATCAGTTGGTCGAGTGAGATGGTGCTGGTAGACATTGTTCTTAGACTCCCCAGCGGAGCCCGGCAGTGTTCACCGGTGCATCCCATAGCTTCAGCATTTCTTCGTCAGCCTTGAGAATGGTGACCGAGCATCCGGCCATATCTAGGCTCGTAATGTAGTCGCCGACAAGGGTGCGCACAACCTTTACGCCGGCGGCTTCCAGCAGCTTCGCGACCTCGTTGTACATGATGTATAGCTCAATCTGCGGGGTGCCCCCCATACCATTGACCATCACGATTGCCGGTGCGCCTGTGAAGTCCATGTCGGAGAGGATCGGGTCGACGAGTTGCTTGGCGATGGATGCGGCGTCCGCAAGCTTCTCGCGGTGGCGGCCGGGCTCTCCGTGGATGCCGACACCAATTTCCATCATGTCGTCTGGCAGATCAAAGGTCGGCTTTCCTGCTGCGGGAACGGTGCAGCTCGTGAGCGCCATGCCCATGGATCGGCCGGAGTCGTTGACGCGGTGTGCCAGTGCGGTCACTGCGGCGAGGTCTTGCCCCTCTTCAGCTGCTGCGCCAACGATCTTCTCGAGGAGTACGGTGAGCCCGACTCCTCGACGTCCCGCAGTGAAGAGCGAGTCCTGCACCGCTACGTCATCGTTTACGACGACCGAGGCAACCTTTACGCCGGTTTCGGCTTCAGCCATTTCGGCGGCCATCTCAAAGTTCATGACGTCGCCGGTGTAGTTCTTGACGATGTGAAGCACGCCGGCGCCAGAGTCAGCGACCTTGGTAGCTTCCTGCATCTGGTCAGGAGTGGGCGAGGTGAATACTTCGCCAGCACATGCGGCATCGAGCATCCCAAAGCCAACGAACCCACCGTGGAGCGGTTCGTGACCTGTGCCACCACCGGAGATCAGGGCAACTTTGCCGGCGCGGGTGGGTTCTGTACGGTAAATCACTCGGCTAACGTGGTCGACTTTAAGCTCGGGGTGCGCGGCGTCGATTCCGGCAAGCGCATCGGCGAGTACCGACTCTGGGGTGTTGATTAGTTTCTTCACTAGGTAGCCTTCTCTTCTTTGAGTGCCAATCTCACGGTGGTTCTTTCAGCGCAAAATCGACTGAGTTGCCCAACAGGGGGAACGAATCGGAACGTTATTCGGTAATGTCGAATATGCTACGTTTGCGACCCTTTTGTCAAGGCCAAAAGAGTCAGCCCAACCTGGCACAGCGCACATAATGAAAGCCTGCCTACCGATGAGGAATAGCGTTGATCCAATCCATTGATCGAGCAGCACAAGTGCTGTCGTCGCTTCAAGGCGCTCGCCACCTCGGCATCACCGAACTCGCCGGGCTGCTCGCCCTCCCGCCGTCGACAGTGCACGGCATCGTCACGTCATTGAAAGCCCACGGACTCGTTGCACAAGAACCCAGCGGCAACCGCTATATGCTCGGCCCCGCCCTGCTGAAGCTTTCCAACGTTTACCTCGATACCCTCGACGTGCGCGCCAGAGCTATGCGCTGGACCCAAGAACTCTCTCGGCGAACCGGACTCGCCACTCGCCTGGGTTCCGAACTCTTTGACGAAGTTATCGTCATCCACCACAACAACCGGCCAGACGGCAGCGAACAAATGCCCGAAACGGGGCTGTCGATCCCCGTGCATGCCTCAGCCATGGGCAAGATCCTCCTGACCTACAACGCAGATGCCGCCGACCAACTTTTCGAGAAGCCGCTGCGCAGCCTCACCGGTGATACCATCACCGACCCCGCCAAACTTATTATGCAATTTGCCCAAATCGCTGAACGCGGAATCGCGACCGAAGAAGATGAAGCCGTGCTTGGAGAATCCTCGATCGCCGCCCCCATCGCTGATCGAAACGGCAGCGTCATCGCCGCCGTCGCGGTGGTGTTACCCTCGAGCGCATGGCCACCAGAAGACAATGTGCTCAACGTGCTACGAGAAACTGCTCGTAACATTTCACGCGAGCTCGGCTATACCACCTGGCCACCGCCAGTAATGCGCCGCCCCGTCGACGACTAGCTGCGGCACTAGCTTTCCGCCGCCAAGAACCAGCAACGGCCAGCCGCCTGTGGGGACGACCAGCCGTTGCTGTAGTTGTTCAGCGTGTTTCTTCTAGAAGACGATCCACACCCAATCGGTGCGACTGGTTGACCCGGTCACGTTGTCTCCAGCGGGCGTGAACTGCGCGCCGACGTGATGCAGACCGCGGTCGAGTTTCGGCAGCTTCACCATCACTTTTCCGTTGTCTGATTCTTCGAGAGTGATGGTGTCGACTTTTGTGCCATCGACAGTGACCGTCACTGTTCCGGTAGCACCGGAATCCGCACTAGTGGCAACACGGATAGTCGCGTTGATGCTATTCCACGAGAATGCGATGTGCTTGCTCACTGAGACGCTGACGCTCGAGCTGTACTTCACCATCACCGATTCTGAGGTGGCGGTACCGTCCGGCAGGTTGCGCTTGCTCGCGGTGACCACAACCGTGATCGCCGTGCCTTCATCAGCGGTGCTGAGCTTGTACTTCTTTTTGTCGGCGCCCGGAATATTGGTGCCGTCGGCCTGCCACTGGTAGCTGAACTTCAGCCCGTCAACATCCCACTCGCCGGGATTGGCGGTGAGCTTCTTGCCAACGATGAGCTTGCCAGTAATCGTCGGTAGCACGGTGTTTACCGGAGTTCCCGGCGGAACATCTTCTTGAGTAACTACCTCAAGCGCGGTGACTGCACCGGTGTCGCCATAGCTGATGAGGCCAAGGTAACTGGTGAACGGTGCGAGTCCCGCCCATGATGCCGTGTAGGTCACTGCTTCGCCCTGCACGCCCGGCAGCACGGCGGGGCTCAGCCCGATGGGCTCGCCTTCCGGCACAACCGCGTAGGTGCGCACGTCGAATGCTGTCGAAGGATTCGCCGCGTAGACCGACGCGATAACCAGGTAGGCACCGGGCGTTGGATCAGCAAGATTCACTCGCTCATCGGCATCACCCGTGGCCGACTGCCACCCCGCGATCGCTGTTCCTGCGTCGTTGAGCAGGTACACGATCAGGTCGAGGTCGGCAGTGTCATCGATCGAATCGAGATCGAATCGCGCATAGGTTGTGCCCTCCGGCACAGTCATTGCGTACTCGAATTCGTCACCGCTGACGCCCGAACCGGAGTGCTCCGCTTCAGTTCCTGTGGGGTCTTCGTGAAAGATTCCCGCGCTGAGCCCGGTCGTTGCCAGCGGGATGTCGCCGCTTCCGCCCGGAGTCACCGTCACGTCAACAGCCCCATAGGTTCCGGTGCCGCTGGCAGAGTCCGGAGCAACGATGGTTACGGGTCGCACCGCGATGGGGCTGTGTGCGACGGTGTCTCCGCTGGTCCAGACAAGCGTTCCGGTGGTGAACTGGTCGAGCGGGGCATCCGTTCGGCTGAAGGTCACCTCAAAGCTCTGAGTTTCGCCTGCAGCGCCGAAGGTCAACGTTGAGGGCGATACTGTCGCGTTGATTCCGGGGATCGAGATCGATGCTTCGAAGGTTCCCGCCTGAGTGGAGGTCACCGTTCTGGTGATCGTCTCTGCAGCGGTTAACGAACCGATGCCGATGGATGCCAGATTCAGATTGCTGGGATCGATCGCTTCGACCGCGGGGTCGAGCACGTCGTAGCCAGCGCCCTCAATGTAGGACAGCCAATCGCCGATGCCGTTCAGGTAGAGCAGGCCAGGTTCGAAGAACTTGGTCGGATCAACGTGGCCAGCACCCTGAGTGAACGGATCGGTCACGGGGTAGCCGTCACCATCAACGGTGTCGTAGGCGGTGGTCATGAACGCCGACTTAATTTCGGCCGGTGTCGCGTTGGGACGCTCGCCAAGATACAGCGCAGCAAGTCCAGCAACGTGAGGCGATGACATTGAGGTGCCAGAGAGGAGCTGGAAGGTCGGTTCTGCATCTTCAGCGTTGGCGCCGGCGGCGAGGATTCCCACTCCGGGTGCCGATACGTCTGGCTTAATGATGTCGCTGCCGTCAGCCTCAACCGGGCCGCGCGATGAGAAGCCGGCAACCTGTGGTGTCGGCGGTTGGTAATCCGTCTCGTTACCCGGAGTGAAGGTTGCCGTTGCGCCCTCAGTTGCGGCATACGCGCCTAGTTGGTCGTAGAAACGAGCATCCAGATGCACCGTGGGAATCACGTGCGTGTCAAGGTCGGTGGAGCTCGGCGTCACGTTCACGATGACGGCACCAATTCCGCCGGCACGAGCGACCTCTGCCGACTTGTCGACGCGAGCAATTACACCGCGCTCACAGACCACAATCTTGCCGGTAACGAGAGCCGGGTCGAGAGTGTCTGCCAGGCACAGGTTAGGGTCGACGGCATCGCCGAGGGCGACATCCAGAGCATTGACGAGTTCACCCGTCAGCGGTTCGACGGCCGGATCAAGATCGACCGTGATTGATGCTCCGGCCAACTCTTGACCATCTCCGAGGGTGACGGTGGCTTCATAGTTGGGGATGGTGCTGGCGGCAACTGTGGTGATCCACGGTGCTGCATTGTCGAGCGTGGTTGCGTCGGGGCCGGAGTTGCCGGCCGATGCTGCAACGAAGATGCCTGCGGCGGCGGCTCCGAGAAAGGCCTGGTCGGTGGGTGACACGGTGCTAGTGGCAGCGCCTCCACCGATCGAATAGTTGATCACGTCAACGCCATCGGCAACAGCCTGATCAATTGCGGCGAGCAGGTCGGTGGATGCACAGCCGTCGTCGGTCGTGTCGACGGGGTCTGGCCCGCTCCAGCAGACCTTGTAGGCCGCGATTTTGGCGGCGGGAGCAACACCGGAGAAGTATCCGAGTGCGTTTCCCCCCACCGTTGCATCAACTTCAAGGTTTCCGGCTGCGGTGCTGGCGGTGTGTGAGCCGTGCCCGTCGCCGTCGCGGGGGGAAACAAATTCACCAACGCTCGCGTCGCCGATGTTGCCGGCACCAAAACCGTCGATGAAGTAGCGCGCCGAGATCACCTTGGTGGTGCAGTCGTCGGCGGCAAACTGCTCGCCCTCAACGCAGACTCCGGTAAAGGTTTGCCCATCGGCTTTCTCGAAGATGATGGAATCGCCGTCGCGGTAGGGCTGATCGCCCGCGGCGCTCCCCAGAGCGTCTCCCGCAAAGGCGGGATTCTCGGGTGCAAAGCCGGTGTCGAGCACACCGACAACAATTCCTTCGCCCGCGGTCTCTGCGCCGCCGGTGGAAGCCCACACCCCATCGGCACCTTCGAGGCCTAAGAACTCGGTGGAGCGTTGAGCTGCGATGATCTTTTTCAGCTCATCAGGAACGATGGATGCCACGAGCTTGTTCGCCGAAAGTTCGGCGGCTTGCGCTGCGGTCAGGTCGGCTGAGAAGCCATTGGTGGCCAACGTGTAGGAATACCCGATGTCGGCTCCGACGGACGCCGCGGCATCCTCTTGCTGCTCCATGAGGTATTCGGTGTAGTCCTGCACTACTTGTCGGCGCGGATTCAGTTGCTCGCCGTCGGGTGGTGTTGTCGCGTCGAAACCGCGAACTCCTCCGTCGTAGGTTGCTGCAGCCTGATCCACCATGGTGACG
>Ga0307486_1001241_pt1 | contig 20187 bp, 17 predicted proteins | sample CBIW02metaG_FD_203663 | JGI IMG/M metagenome (GOLD analysis project Ga0307486, IMG submission 203663) | Sea-ice brine microbial communities from Beaufort Sea near Barrow, Alaska, United States - CBIW 0.2 | ecosystem: Environmental > Aquatic > Marine > Coastal | place: USA: Alaska | collected...
TGATCGCGATAGCTCTCGAAGGTGGGGATCAACATGTCGACGGGCTTGAGAATGAACGACATCAGCCGAGCCTTGTGCAGTACCGCCGACACCATGGAGTCGGGTGAGCCGGCGACTGTGTATAGGCGGTCTTTGAAGGACGAGCGGGGGCCCGGCTTGAGGGTGGCTCGCGGCTGCGGGTAGTACGGACCGTCACCCTCGATGACACCGGTTTCAATGCCCTTGATGATGAGCGCTGCGGCCTCGTCGAAACGACCCCGGGTCTCTTCCAGCGGGATATTGAAAGGTACGTATTCGGTGCGCGACAGGCCGCGGCCCATGCCAAAGATCGCCCGTCCGGCGGACAGATTGTCGAGCATGAGGAGCTTTTCAGCAACTCGCAGCGGGTCATTCCACGGCAGGATCACGGCGCCGGTGCCCAGCTTGATCGTGTTGGTACGGCCGGCGATGTGAGCCAGCCACAGCAGATTATCCGGGCAGAACGAGTAGTCGCTGAAGTGGTGTTCGGTAGCCCAGACGCTGTCGTAACCGAGGCCCTCCGACATGACCGCGAGTGCGGTTTCGTTCAGGTAGACCTGTTCATCGGTCACGGTGGGGTCGATTTTTCCAAATCCGAAGTTCACGCCAATGTGCAACATACCTGCTCCTATGCAGTCCGCGGTCGTCCGTCTCGCACCACGTGGGAACAGCGCTGCCGCCCGCTTCGATGCGAACGATCAGCGCCACACATGCGGCGATCGGCTTGTCTGCGGTCAACACTAGGCAGCCTGTTCCGGGCGTCGCATCTCACTTTGAGACAGCACGCGAATGGGCACTAGCCGCGGCTGCTGGGGACCGTGATGCCGAACTGCTTGATCTTGCGGTAGATGGTTGCCCGAGAAATGCCCAAGGCTCGGGCAGCGTCCTCGCGATTCCAGGAGGAGCCCTTGAGCGACTCAAACAGGAGTTCCCGTTCAATGCGTTCGATGCGGGACAATTCTCGACCGCCACTCTCGGCCAGTACGTCGGCGGCGAAATGCTCGAGGCCTATCTCACCGCCGCGAGCGTTGACGGCCGCCGTGGCCAGCGCTCGGCGCAGCTGACCGAAATTGCCCCGCCACGCATGGCGCCCGAGTACGGCCAGCGCCTCAGCGGAGCACCTCGTCGCACGCCCTCCCACGCCGAGCTCACGCAGGGCTCGTTCCACCAGTAGTGGCAGTTCTTCTCGCCTCTCACGCAACGGTAGGCAATCGACCACCACTGGGAAGGCATCGAGCAGGTCGGTCGCGGCGGCCGAGTGCTCAGGAACTGAGGTCGACACGCACCAGGTGAGGCTGCCCCGCACGGCCTTCCCGACCTGGTCCCTCAGGTCAGGTGACAGCGCATCCAGGTGCTTGAGTACCACGGGCACAGCGGCATCGCCGAGGGCGGCACGCAACGCCGCCAGCCAGACGGTCGGTGAGGCCGACGAATCTCGGCCATCGAATTCCGCACACGTTGCCCCACGGAGCGTGGCCCGAATCAGTTCGGATTTTCCCGAACTTCGTTCGCCGACGATCAACACGGGCAATCCTGCTGTTCGGGCGATTCTGATTCGATCTTCGACGTGCGCTTCGCTCGAAGTCACGGTCTTATCGATGACGGCCGGCTGTCCGACCCGGCTCAGAGAGGCAACAACTCCGTACCGGCCGCCCCGCAGGGCAACGGCGCGGCAGCGCAGGTTAAACCGACCATCGGCAAGTACGAGATCAATATCACGATCTCGACCAGCCACGACCGCATCGAGCGCCGCTGACGTCACAACCTCAATCTGCCCGCCATGTTGCAGGAGCTGCCGTGCGGCCGCATTGGCGACGAACACTCCGTCGCTGACAGCGATCACGGCCTGCGACGGCCGTCGAGAGTGTTGGGTGAAGAGGGCAAATACCTCGCGCTCGTCACCGAACGCCTCTTCGGTCAAGCGCTCACGAATCGCCCAGGCGACGTCACGCGCAAATGGCACGAGCAAATGGTTCGCGACAGAGAGACGACAGTTCAGCGACACCACGCCGACAAGCCGGTTCAGTGCGTCCCGTACCGGTGCTCCAACGGAAACCAGGTTGCGTTCCGAGTCGCGATAGTGCTCGGCACCGACCACGAGAAATGGTTCCAACCGCTCGGCTGCGATGCCCGCGCCGTTGGTTCCAACCAGATCTTCGCTGAAGATGGCGCCCTGGCGGGATCCACGTCGCTCGTTCTCCGCCACGACATTCGAGTCTCCGACGGCCCGGGCGAGCTGAGCACAGTCCTTGTCCAGGAGCATTCCCCAGGCGTAGGACCCTTCGAGTTGGTCGCCTAAGCGCGCCATGACGGGTTCGGCGGCGCGCAATAATCTGCTCGACCTGCCGGCCGTGCTCGTCAGGGGCAGGTTCTCCGCCAGAACATCAACCCCGCTCGCGGTGGAACGACGCCACGAATGAAGGATCTCTGATCGCAGGCCGTGACGCAGCGTCGAATCCCATCCGTGATCGCCAAAAAAGGCCTCACGCGCCCCCACGAGTTTTTGCACATACTCCTCGTGAAAGATCGCAGCGTATTGAGTATGGCCGATTCGTTCGGGCAAGTGGTTCCTTCCCATGCCTGTCAGGTGCCCCCCGGAACCCGGATGCCCCTTATGCCGCCGACCGCGCTGACCCGAGGATGGCGCAATCTTAGCCAGCGGACGGAGCACGTCGTCGGTGCGGCGTCTCTGTGTTCGTCTGGCATCGCTGCCGCCGAGCTTGCGGCGCCTACACCGCGTGGGTCTTTCGCAGGTCGGCCTTGCGGATCTTGCCGCTCGCCGTGCGCGGCATCTCGGCCACGACCACGACGCGCTTGGGAATCTTGTAGCGGGCGAGGCGGTCACGCAGGTGCACCTGGATGTCGTTGGTATCGAGGGTGAAGCCGTCGCGCACGGTGATGACGGCGCAGGGCACCTCGCCCCATTTCTGGTCGGGGATGCCGATCACGGCAACGCTCGACACCGATTCCAGTTCGGAGATGGCGAGCTCGATTTCGGCCGGGTAGATGTTCTCACCGCCGGAGATGATCATGTCCTTCAAACGGTCCGAGATGAAAAGGTACCCATGATCGTCGAAATAGCCCATGTCGCCGGAACGAAACCAGACGTTGCCCGCGTAGCTGTCGGCGGTCGCTTCGGGACGGTTCCAGTATTCGCGAATGACGTTTGGGCCGGAGATCTGAATCTCGCCGACTTGACCGTCCGGCACCTCGCTTCCCGTCTCGTCGACGATGCGCACGTCGGTGAAGAAGTGCGGGAGCCCGGCCGAGCCGGCCTTCTCGCGAGATTTGTGCGCGGCCAGGCTCGTGGCGCCGGGCGCGGTTTCGGTCAGTCCGTAGCCGCCGGAAAACGACAGGCCACGCTTCTCGTAGGCCTCCAGCACCCGGGCGGGTACGGCCGAACCGCCACAGGTGAGCTTCTGCAGGGAGCTGATGTCCGTGGAATCCCAGTCGGGGTGCTCACACAAGAGCTGGTACGTCGTGGGCACGCCGCTGATGATGCTGGCCTGGTGCTGCTCGATCAGGCGCAGGGTGCGGCCCGGATCGAACTTGGGCTCGAGCACGACGGCGCCGCCCTTGAGCAGGGTCGGCAGCACGCCCATCCCGAGCGAGGCGACGTGGAACATCGGCGCAATCATAAGAGCCACATCGCTGCTGACAAAGTCATAGTCGACGAGCACGTTGAAGCTGTTCCAGGTCATGTTGCCGTGGGTGAGCAGGGCGCCCTTCGGCTGGCCCGTCGTGCCGGAGGTGTAGAGAATGAGCGCGGGGTCGTCGAGAGTAACGTTCTCGTCCCGGTGAGTGACGGGAGCGCCGTCGATCACGTCGTCGAAGTGTTCAACAAGCGGACCGACCGGGTCGGATCCGGCGGCTGGAGCCGTGGCATCCGCTACGACGATGCGCTGCACCACTTGGGTGCCGGTCGATCCGCGCTCGGCCAGCTCATTCAGCGCCGCCGCGTGCACCAGGATGCGGCTACCGGAATCGGTCAGCGCGAAGGCAATTTCGGGTGCGGCCAGGCGAGTGTTGAGCGGCACGAAAATCGCGCCGAGCACCCCGCAGGCGAACAGCGTTTCGAGAAATGCGGGGTGGTTGTCGCCCAGATAGGCAACGCGATCACCGGAACGGATACCGCGGGCATCGAGCGCATTCGCCAGCCGGTCAATCCGCGCGGCCAACTCAGCGTAGCTGAGCCGATCGTCGCCGCTGATCAGCGCCGTCTGGTCGGCCGACTTAACGCGCCGGCGGTGGATCCACGAACCGAGACCTTGGTTATGCATCGTTGCACGTACCTTTCACACGCCTCCGCGGGGAGGCACTGACACTGAGTGGGCCAGGGGTGTGCTCACCGTACTACTGGAGCACACCCCGCTTGTACCGGCTGTCTACTGGGCGACCATGCCGGCGACGTCGGGCGCGGTGGTCACGATCTCGTACTTCTGCATGAGCGTGCCGAGGTCGGCGAGCACCGCGGTAGGCACCGTACCGTCGAAGCTTTCCATCTTCAGCTTCGCGGCGACGGCCGCGTCCATCCCCATAAAGGCGGGCAGGGTTGCACGCAAGTCGTCGGGGTTCGCCTCGGCCGAGGTGAGCGTCTCCTCAACGGCGTCGCGGAACTTGGCGAGGATGTCGGTGTTGTTTGCGGCGTACTTCGCGCTCGTGAAGGTGACCATGGTCGGCAGGCCGGGGAGGGCCTGCTGGTTCGGGTAGCCGATGAGCTTGAAATTATCGCTCGCGAGCGCCTTGCTCAAAAACGGCTCCGGCACCCAGATGGCGTCCGTGTTGCCGGCGGCGAGCTGGGCTTCCATGTCGGGGAACGGCATCTCGTTGAAGTTGATCAGCGACGAGTCAGCTCCATCCTGTTCGGCGCTTTCCCTGATGGTGAGGTCGCCCTGGGTGCTCACCGCGTTGACCGACACGGTCTTGTTTTCGAGGTCGGCGAAGCCGTCGATGCCCGAGTCGGTGCGCACAACGACGCCGTTGATGTCGTCGCCGTCGGCCTTGGAGTTGCTGTAGCCGGTGACGATCTGCATCTCAAGGCCTTTGTCGACGGCGACCATGACCGAGAGCGGATTGCCGATGGCGAAATCCATGCTGCCGGCGTACACGGCGGGCAGCATTGCAGCGCCACCCTGACCGGTCTGCAGCTGTACGTCGAGGCCGTGCTTTTCAAAGATGCCCTCGTCGATGCCGTACTGCATGGCGACGGACGGCGCGATCGCGAGTACGCCCACCGTGACGGTGGTCAGGGCGCCGTCAGCGCTATCGGTCGTCGGGTCGGCCGGGGTGGCAGCTGACGAGCAGCCGGTGAGAGCCAGTGCGACGACGGCGAGGCCGGCCAGGCCCGTGACGGTGCGAACGCGGGTCAGGTTGCTGTGAAACATGGTGCCTCTTCCTTGAGGGTTGTGTGATTTGCGGTGCAGCGGATGCGGGTCAGACGTAAAAGCGGTACAGCCCGTGCGCGACGACGGCTGGTTTGGTGCCGCCCTCGATCTCGATGGTCTGGTCGACGCCGAGCTGCACGCCGCCGGCGATCTCGGTGACACTGGCGATGGTCGCCCGCATGCGGATCTTCGAGCCGACGGTGACCGGTGAGGGAAAACGCACCTTATCGAGGCCGTAGTTGACCTTCGTGGTCACGTCGGTCACGTCGAGCAGTTCGGTCCAGAACGGAATCGCGAGCGACAGGGTGAGAAACCCGTGCGCGACGGTTTTGCCGAACGGGCCGTCCTGGGCTTTGACCGGGTCGGTGTGCAACCACTGGTGATCATCGGTGGCGTCGGCGAACGTGTCGATCTGGGTTTGGTCGACCTCGATGTAGTCGGTGTAGCCGAGGTCGGTGCCGGCCAGGCCGGGCAGCTCGGCGAAGGTGGTGACGGTGGTGCTCATAGTGCTCCTTATTTATAGAGAGAAGTTAGATGAAGGCGCTCTGTCCGGTGACAGCGCGTCCGACGATGAGGCTGTTGATCTCGTGTGTGCCCTCGTAGGAGTACACGGCCTCGGCGTCGGCATGGAACCGGGCGACATCGGTGTCGAGGGTGATGCCGTTGCCGCCGACGATCTCGCGGGCCAACGCGACCGTGTGACGCATCCGCTCGCAGCAGAACATCTTCGCGAGCGCCGAATTCTCCTCGGTGAATACGCCGGCCTCCTGCTGCTGGGTGAGCCGCACGACCATGCCGAGCGACGCCGTGACGTTGCCGAGCATGGTGGCGAGTTTCTGCTGGGTGAGTTGAAAGGCGGCGAGCGGTTTGCCGAACTGCTGGCGGGTTGTTGCGTAACGGAGGGCCGCCTCGTAGGCGCCGGCCTGCAGGCCGGTTGCGATCCAGGCCACGTCGGAGCGCATCGAGCGCAGCAGGGCGGCGACGTCTTTGAACGAGTTGATGCGCTGCAGGCGGTCGGTCTCGTTCACCTGCACGTCAACCAGGTCGATGTCGGCGTTCTGCATGATGCGCAGGCTGGTTTTACGTTGGATTTTGTGCAGGGTGACGCCGGCGGCATCCGTGGGCACCAGGAAGGCCTTGATCTGGCCGTCGGCGTCGTCGCGGGCGAAGACGGCCAGCACGTCGGCGCTTGAGGCGCCGCCGATCCAGCGTTTCGCTCCGTTCAGCACCCAAGTATCGCCGGTGCGGCGGGCGCTTGTAGCGAGCCCGCCGGCGATGTCGGAGCCGTGCTCGGGTTCGGTCAGCGCGAAGACGCCGGTGTACTCGAAGCTCTGTATTTTCGGGTCCAGGGCTGCGACCTGCTCCGGGCTGCCCCCTTGCACGACGGTGCTGCGAAACAGTCCGGATTGCGCGTTGTAGAACGTGGCAACGGATGCGTCGGTGCGGGCCAGTTCGAAATTACGAAAGCCGCCGTAGAGTGCACTCGTGCCGGCATTCATGAGGTCGAGCTCGACGAGTTTCGGTACGATCTCGAACGGAAACTCCCCCGCCTCCCAGTGGTCAGCGAGCAGCGGCTGCACGTAGCAATCGAGCACCCCGCGGAGGCCTTGCAGCACCTCGAGTTCGCGCTCGCTCACCAGGGTGGAGAATCCGAACTGGTCGCTCGGGTAGAAGGCGGTCATTTCGCCAGTCCGAGCAGGCGTACGGCGTTGTCCCTGAGAATCTTCGGCCGCACGCTGTCTTTGAGGTTCAGCTCGGCGAAGTCTTTCAGCCAGCGGTCCGGGCTGATCAGGGGAAAGTCGCTGCCGAAGAGCACCTTGTCTTGCAGAAAGGAGTTGGCCTGACGTACGAGGTTTTCGGGAAAGTATTTGGGTGACCAGCCGGAGAGGTCGATGTAGACGTTCTGTTTGTGGGTGGCGACGGCGAGGGCTTCGTCCTGCCACGGCACGCTCGGGTGCGCCATGATGATCGAAAGCTCAGGAAAGTCGGCGGCGACGGTGTCGAGCAGCATCGGGTTGGACAGCCCAAGCTTGAGGCCGAAACCGCCGGGCAGGCCCGAGCCGATTCCGGTCTGTCCGGTGTGGAACAGGGCGGGCAGGCCCAGGTTCTGCAGCGCGGCCCACAGCGGGTAGAACTGCTCGTCGCTCGGGTTGAAGTTCTGCACGGTCGGGTGGAATTTGAAGCCGCGCACCCCGAAATCATGGGCCAGGCGCTGAGCCTGAGTGATCGCATCCGCACCCCGGGTGGGATCGACCGAGCCGAAGGGAATCAGCACGTCATTGTTGCGGGCGGCGCCGAGCGCGATCTCTTCGCTGCTGTTCGGCGGGTGGTTCAGGTTGCGGGAGGCGTCGACGGTGAAGACGACCGCAGCCATCCGGCGCTCCCGATACATGTCGGCGATTTCGTCAAGGCCGGGGCGCGGGGCATCCGTTTTGAAATATTTGCTCGCGGCGTCGACGAGCGGCTGCGGCAGGGCGTTATGCCCGTCGTCGCCGACCTCGATGTGCACGTGCGTGTCGATGGCCATGAGCGAGTCAACGTCGAGGCCCAGTTCGTAGACCATCGCTATTTCGCCGCGGCAGGCTGGAGTTCGGCGGGAAGCTCGGGCAGCTTCTCGCCGACGCTCTGCAGTTTGTCGCCGAACAGCGAGGAGAAGTCTTCGCTGAGGGTTTCGACGCTCCAGCCGCCGGTTTCGAACGCCGTCGCGACGACTTCGGGGTGCGACCAGAGCTGAACCCGGTCGCCGCCGGAGCCGACGACCTGGCCGGTGATGCCGGCCGCCGCGTCGGAGGCGAGAAAGCCGACGACGCCGGCCACATCCTGCGCGGTGCCGTAACCGAGCACCCGGCGGGCGAAGGGCGGCATCGTCTCGCCACGGGCGGCGGCATCGTTGAAGGCTTTGAAAAAGGGAACTGTGTCGGTCATCGCTGTCGCTGCGACCGGCACGACGGCGTTCACGGTGACGTTGGCGCGGGCCAGCTCCATCGACCAGGTGCGCACCATGCCCACGATGCCGGCCTTGGCGGCCGCGTAGTTGGTCTGGCCGAAGTTGCCGCGCTGGCCGGTCGGCGAGCCGATGCAGATGATGCGGCCGCCCTCCCCCTGTTCACGAAAGCGGATGGCCGCCTCACGCACACAGGTGAAGGTGCCACGCAGGTGCACGTTGATGACGGTGTCGAAGTCGTCGTCGGTCATCTTCCAGACCACGGTGTCGCGCAGCACGCCGGCGTTGGTGACGAGAATGTCGAGTCGGCCGAAGCTCGCGACGGCCGACTCGACGAGCTGCTTTGCGGTTGCGCTTGAGCCGACCGGGGCGACAACGGCCACGGCTTGGCCGCTTTCTTTCACGATGCTCGCAACGGCATCATCGGCGATCAGTTGGTCGACGTCGTTGATCACAACGGATGCCCCCTGCCGCGCCAATTCCTGCGCATACGCCAACCCGAGTCCGCGGCCACTGCCGGTCACGATCGCTACTTTGCCGGTCAACGGCTTGCTGGTCAACGTCATTGTGACTCCTCGTTCGGTTGTGGCGTCGATGCCACTGGGCGTTCCGTGCGGTAAAACCAATGAAAACCTATATCGTTGAAAATGTCAATGAATTTACTATGGTCTATTCTATGGAGATGACACAGTCCGTTCCGGCCGTGAAAATGCCCACGGCGCCCCCCGCCGAAAGCTCGGCCGCTGTGCTCGCTGACCCCGGTCTTGATGCAGCCGTCGGCGACCCGGCGACCGATCATTTGCGAGACCCCGACCGGTTGCGGGACACCGAGCTGGCGAACGAGATCGAATTCATGACAGCGCGGGCCCGGTCGGTCGGCTCCGGCCGAGCCAACACCATGCTCGCCGCACTCGACCTGCGGGTGCGATCCTATTCAGTGCTGTCGCTGGCCTGCAGCGGACAAAATCCCTCCCAACGCGAGCTCGCCGGCTTTCTAAGCCTCGATCCCAGCCAGATCGTGGCCCTGGTCGACCATTTGGAGAGGCTCGGGGCAGTCATCCGCGAGCAGGATCCGCGCGATCGCCGCTCCAAGGTGATCGTGGCCACCCCAGCCGGCCGAAAACTTTACCGACAGGCCGCCGCCGTCATCCAGGCGGCCGAGGACCGTTCCCTGAGGGGCCTCAGCGTCGCCGAGCGTGAACAATTGCGCTCCCTGCTGCGCCGCATCGCCTTCGAACCAGCTCCCTGACGAGCATCGACCGGCCGGCCTGGCCCTCGGCCCGCCTCCCGGCATCCGCTCTGCGCCGCGCTGCGCCACACTTCCAGCGCACTGTGCCGCACTGCCAACGCACTGCCGCCGCACTGCCGCCGCACTGCCGGCGCATAACTCCTGCAATTTGCGCGCTCGTCAGAATTCCGCCCCGGATTCATGCGGATGTCCCGGGCACACTACAGAAATTGCAGGAGTTATGCCCCGGGAGTCGATTCGGATGGTAATCCGACCCTCAACGGGCCATGATGGGCATTTGAGGCAGCTACCGAGGGAGCAACAGATGACCGACACGAGCACCGGCAGCGGAACCGGCACCAGGGACGACCCGTGGGTGCTCCGCACACCGCCGGGCTCGTCGGAATACCTCATGTACCGGGATGACTCCGCCACGCCACCAGCACTGATCTGCAAGGTCGGGTCCACGACCTTGTCGTATCGGCTGAGCTGCATCGAGGACCTGCACGCCATGCTGAAGGCGAACGGCGAGTGGGTGGAACTCGGCGCCGCCGACGAGAAGAAGGAAGCCAAGGCGGGAACCGTCGAGGCCTGGGGTCGCGCTGAGAATAACCCGGTCGGCGGCTGGTACGGCCTCAAGAAGGGGTTCCGCGGCCGCTTCGGAATGTATGTACCGCCGCTTCTCGAAGCCCTGGACCTCGCCGAGGTCGAGCACAACCCGCGCAATAACCGGATGCGCGCGCTGTAGTCTGGGCGACCCAATGCGCGTCGGGAGCGTGTTCCAGAGCGTGCCCGGCGGCCACACCTACGCCCCGTCCTGGCAGCGGATGCTGCGCCCAGCCCCACCCCCCGGCGGGTGCCGCCCCCGGCGGATACCGGCCCCGGCGGATACCGGCCCGCCGGTCAGGCTTCAATGCGGGCGATGACCGCGCGCGCACCCACACTCTCGCCGGCCGCCAGCCGCAGTCCGCGCACGGTGCCGGAGCGATGCGCGACGACGGTCGACTCCATTTTCATGGCCTCGAGCACGAGCAGCGCATCGCCTTCGACCACCGTGTCGCCCTCCTCGACGAGCCATTTCACGACGGTGCCGGCCATGCTCGAGCGCAGCTCGGCCGCACCGGCCGCGCCGAGCGCACCGGCCTCACCGAGCGCGTCGGGCGCACCGGCCGCACCGGCCGCACCAGCCGCACCAGCCGCACCAGCCGCACCGGCAGCATCGGCAGCATCGGCAGCATCGGCGGCTACCAGAGCCGCCTGGCCTGAACCTTCCGGCTGCGTCAGACCGGCCAGGAGGCTCGCGGGCAGACCCAGCGCCATCCGGCGCCCATCGAGTTCGATCGTGATGGTGCGCCGCCCTGGCAGCACAGCGGCCGGAGCGAGCGACGGATCAGCGGCAAGCTGTTCGGCGAACTCGGTTTCGATCCAGCTCGTGTGCACACCGAGCCGATCCGGCCCGGTGAACGCCGGCAGGTCGACGACAGCGCGGTGGAACGGCAGCACGGTGGGCAGCCCCGCGATCTCGAACTCGGCGAGCGCCCGGCGAGCGCGACGCAGGGCCTGCGGCCGGTCAGCGCCGGTGACGATGAGTTTGGCGAGCAGGGAATCAAACTGCGGGGCCACCGCATCGCCGGCACGGATGCCCGCATCCACTCGAATGCCCGGACCGGTCGGCACGGTGAACGTCGTCACGGTACCCGGCGACGGGAGAAAGCCGCGGCCAGGGTCTTCGGCGTTGATGCGGAATTCGAAGGAGTGCCCGCGCGGTACCGGGTCGTCGAGCACCGGCAGTCCCCCACCGGCGGCGATGGCGAGCTGGGCGAGCACGAGGTCGACGCCGGAGGTCTCCTCGGTGATCGGATGTTCCACCTGCAGTCGCGTGTTGACCTCGAGAAAGGAGATGCTGCCGTCGTCGGCGAGCAGGTATTCCACGGTGCCGGCTCCGGTATACCCGGCCTCCCGGCAGATGGCTTTCGCCGAAGTGTAGATGAGCTCACGCTGCTCGTCGCTGAGAAACGGTGCCGGCGCCTCCTCGACGAGCTTCTGGTTGCGGCGCTGCAGCGAGCAGTCCCGGGTGCCGACGACGATCACTGTGCCCGTCCCGTCGGCCAGAATCTGCGCCTCGACATGCCGGGGCTGGTGCAGAAAACGTTCCACGTAGCATTCGCCGCGACCGAACGCCGCCGTGCTTTCCCGCACCGCCGAGTCGAACGACTCCTCGATGGCGTCGAGCTCCCAGACCACCTTCATGCCCCGGCCGCCGCCGCCGAACGCCGCCTTGATGGCCACCGGCAGCCCGTGTTCTTCAGCGAAGGCACGCACCTCCCCGGCGGTCTTGAGAGTGCCGTCGGAGCCGGGCACGAGCGGCGCACCGACGCGCACGGCGATCTCACGCGCCGACACCTTATTGCCGAGCACGCGAATGCTCTCCGGGCTCGGTCCGATCCAGATCAGTCCGGCGCCCTGCACGGCCTCGGCGAAATCGGCGTTTTCGGAGAGAAAACCGTAGCCGGGGTGCACGGCATCGGCCCCGGATCGTCGGGCGATGTCCAGCAGTTTCGGCACATTCAGATAGGTGTCGGCGGGGCTGTTGCCGCCCAGCGCGTACGCTTCGGTGGCCATGCCCACGTGCAGGGCGTCGGCATCGACGTCAGCGTAGACGGCAACGCAGTCGAGCCCGGCGTCGGAACAACCTCGAATGATGCGCACGGCAATTTCGCCGCGGTTGGCAATGAGTACTTTCTGCACGGTTCAACTCTCGTTCGGGGTGACAGTGGGGTCAGGCTCGGGGGCGCATCCGATCTCGACCGGAGTGAAGCGGATGCGCGCGCCCGCGCCCAGTTGCGCCGCGAGATCCAAATCGGCCTGCACCACGACGCCGAGCACCGGGTACCCGCCGGTGACGGGGTGGTCGGCGAGGAACAACACGGGAACGCCGGAGGCGGGAAGCTGAACGGCGCCCGCAACGGTGCCTTCACTGGGGAGTTCGCCGGTGCGGGCGCGAACCAGAGGCGGGCCATCGAGGCGCAGCCCGATGCGGTTGGACTGCAGGGTCACCCGCCAGCGCGTGTTGTTGAACGCGACGAGGCTGCCGGCGGTGAACCAATCTGCGCGCGGACCGGGCACGTAGCGCAAAACCGACACCTCGGCGGGCGGCTCAGGAGCCTGCTCCGCGGCCCCGACGACGCTCGTGGGCGGGGCCGGAAGCACGCGGAGCGCGCTGCCGACAACGAGCGGCGCCGGTCCGATGCCCGACATCGAGTCGGTTGATCGGCTGCCCAGCACGGGCGGCACGTCGAGGCCGCCACGCACCGCCACGTAGCTGCGCACGCCCGTGCGCGGCGCAGCGAGGCTGAGCCGCTCACCGGCCAGTACGGCAAACGGCGCGTCGGTGGCCACCACCCGGTCGGCGCCATCCGCTCGGCTGATTGTGATCAGAACGGATGCCCCCGCCACAGCCAGAACCTGATCGGTGTGGGCGTCGAGCACGAGCCCGCCGAGGGCGTTTTCGAGTACGGCGGCCGAGGGCTGGTTGCCGACGAGGCGGTTGGCCCGTCGCAGGGATCCGCGATCGAGGGCGCCGGAACCGGTCACGCCGAGGTGGGCCAGACCGGGGCGTCCGAGATCCTGCACGGTGGTCTGCAGCCCCGGCTGAACCACCGTGAGGTCGGCCGCGCTGTCGGCGCCGGACACGACCTCGCGCGGCTGCTTGGTCTGATCCCCAGCCGCATCAACGGTCGCGGACCGCGCGAAGGCAGGCACGGCGCGAAACTGCACCCGATCGCCCGGCTGCACGAGTGCCGGCGGGTCACGATCGATGCTCCACAGGGCGGCCTCGGTGCGGCCGATCAGCTGCCAGCCACCGGGCGTGACCCGCGGGTACACCGCCGAAAAGTTGTCGGCGAGCGCCACCGCGCCCGCTGGAACGCCCGGTCGCGGCGTGCTGCGCCGGGGAACGAGCAAGCTGCCGTCACCGGCGAGGTAGGCGAAGCCGGGGGCGAAGCCGCCGAAGGCGGCCGTCCAGACCTGCCGGGTGTGCGCCTCGATCACCCCGCTGCGGCCGAGACCGGTGAGCTCGCCGACCTCATCGAGGTCTTCCCCGTCATAGACGACGTCGATGGTCACGAGAGTGCTGCTGTCGAACCCGCCAGCACCGGTGGCTGCACTGTGCAGGTCGAGACTGCGCAGCAGCGCCGGGAACGCGCCGGCAGCTCGCTCCGTGTCGGCCGTCACGAGCACGGTCGCCGCGGCGGCGACGACGTCGAGCTGTCCGGGGAGCGGACGCTCCCGCAGCACCTCGGCCAGTGCCAGCACATCGGTCAGGCCGCCGAGTTGCACGAGTACGGCCCGGTCGCCGACCGGGCGGATGGAACGGATGAGCGTGGGCATCCGCTACACGAAGCTGGCCACGGACACGCCCGCCGCCTGCAGCGCTGTGCGCACCTGGGCGGCGAGCCGCACGGCGTCGGGAGTGTCACCGTGCAGGCAGATGCTCTGCGCCGGCACGGCGATGATCGAACCGTCCGCGGCCACCACGGTGCCCTCGATGGCGAGCCGCACGGCCTGCGCGGTCACGGCCGCATTCGACTTCAGCACCGCCCCCGCCACAGACCGCGACACCAGGCTTCCGTCGGGGTTGTAGGCGCGATCCGCGAAGGCTTCGGCCACGGTGCGCAGCCCCGCGGCCTGGGCCAGTCGTTCAATCTCGGAGTTCGGCAGCACCATCAGCGGCAGGCCCGGGTCAACGGCGAGCACCGCATCAACCACGGCCTGCGCCTGCACCGAGTGGTGGGCGATCGCGTTGTAGAGAGCGCCGTGCGGTTTCACATAGCGCACCCTGGTGCCGGCGGCGCGCGCGAGGGCCTGCACGGCACCGATCTGGTAGATGACGTCGTCGCTGAGTTCGGCCGGCTGCATCTCGATGAAGCGGCGGCCGAAACCGGCAAGGTCGCGGTAGCCCGGGTGTGCGCCCACCGAGACGCCGGCGGCGGCGGCAGCGGCGCAGGTGGCGCGAATGGTCGTGGGGTCGCCGGCGTGAAAGCCACCGGCCACATTGACGCTCGTGACCGAGGCGATAATGGCGGCGTCGTCGCCGAGTGTCCAGTTGCCGAAGGATTCTCCGACGTCGCTGTTCAAATCGATACTGGTCATGCTGCCTGTCTTTCGTTCCTCCCAGCCTGCCGCATGCGCCCACATTAATTTACTGATTTGCTGGATTAAGACGTGTCCGCACGAAAATGCAGAGCCGGCAGCATCCGTTTCGCCCCTCGGGGCCCCCTCCTGGTTCACCCTGGGAGAGCGACCTTCGCCGTGATCGGCGCCTTGCAAGCAGAACTTGCCGCACCACGCAAAAACGGTGCCGGGCGGGGCCCGAGCCCCGGCCGGCACCGCGGGGACTACATCGCCTCGAGCACGCTGACGTAGTTGGCCACGCCCACTCCGCCCATGTTCTGCACGAGAGCGCGGCGGGGGCTGGGCAGCTGCATCTCCCCGGCCGTTCCGGTGAGCTGCATGGCCGAGATCACGTGCTGCGAGACTCCTGTGGCTCCGACCGGATGCCCCTTGGCCTTGAGGCCTCCCGACACGTTCACCGGCAGCTTGCCGTCGGGGTAGACCCAGCCCTCGTCGATGGCGCGTCGCCCTTCGCCGGGCGGAGTGAGTCCCATCGCCTCGTACATGATCAGTTCGGCGATGGTGAAGCAGTCGTGCACCTCGACGAAGTCGATCTCGTCGAGACCGACGCCGGCCATCAGGAGCGCCCGTTCGAACGAGACACGGGTGGCCGCGAAGGCCGTGGGATCGCGGCGCTCCGCCGGCAGAAAGTCGTTCGCCTGCCCGAAACCGGCCAGACGCACGGGGTCGGTGGCGGCAGCATCCGTTTTGAAATCGGCGGTGGTGAGCACGACCGCGGCGGCGCCGTCCGACACCGGCGAGCAGTCCGTGCGGCGCAGCGGGTCGGAGACCATGGGGTTCTTCTCCGATACGGTCTGGCAGAACTCCTCGCCGAGGTCTTTGCGCAGCTGGGCGTAGGGATTGGCCACGCCGTTGCGATGGTTCTTCGCGGCGATCGAGCCGAGCACGTCGCCGATGGCACCGTAGCGGCCCGCGTACTCGCGGGCCACGTGCGAGAACAGGCCGGTGAAACCGGCGGTGGAGTGGCGGCCGGCCATGTCGTAGTCGGCGCCGAGCAGGGCAGAGCCCACGAGCTCCGGTGACGCGTGCGTCATCTTCTCCGCACCGACCACGAGCACCGTGCGCGCGGTCTCGGCCAGGATCGATTTCACGCCCTGCTGCAGCGCCGCCGAGCCGGAGGCACACGCATTCTCCACGCGCGTCGCCGGCACGTTCACGAGGCCGGCGTCGGCCTGCAGCACGAGCGACGACGGAAACCCGAGCGGTACGAGCCCGGAGTTGAACTGGCCGAGGTAGATTTCGTCAATATCGGATGCGTCCACGCCCGCGTTCGCCATGGCCTCGGTGGCCACCTGCACGATGAGGGTTTCGAGGGTGTCGTCGCCGAGCTTGCCGAAGCGGCTGTGCCCCCAGCCGGTGAGCAGCACGTCGCGACCGAACCGTTCCCGCAGGCTCATACCAGGGCCTCGGTGAGTTCGGCGGCGACGCTGAATGCGGCTTCGGTCTTGTCGGTGATCTCGGCCACGCTCACGCCGGGTGCGAGCCGCTGCAGCACGAGTCCGTCGGGAGTGATGTCGAACACTGCGAGGTCGGAGATGATGCGGTCGACGACGCCGAGCCCGGTGAGGGGCAGGGTGCACTCGGTGACGATTTTGGCGGAGCCGTCTTTGGCCACGTGCTCGGTGAGCACCACCACGCGCGGAGTGCCGGCCACGAGATCCATCGCGCCGCCCATGCCCTTGACCATTTTGCCGGGGATGGTCCAGTTGGCGAGGTCGCCGTTGCCGGCCACCTGCATGGCGCCGAGGATGGCGACCTTCACGTGCCCGCCCCGGATCATGCCGAACGAGGTCGCCGAGTCGAAGATCGAGCCGCCCGGCAGCACCGTCACGGTCTGCTTGCCGGCGTTGATCAGGTCGGCGTCTTCCTCGCCGTCGAAGGGGAACGGGCCCATGCCGAGCAGTCCGTTCTCGCTCTGCAACGTCACGGAGATGCCCTCGGGCAGGTTGTTGGCCACGAGGGTCGGAATGCCGATCCCCAGGTTCACGTAGTCGCCGTCGCTGAGCTCCTGCGCTGCGATTGCGGCCATTTCGTCTCTGGTCCACGCCATGATTGTGCTCCTCGGTTCGTTAAACGGATGCCGGCACGGGCCGGGTGCGCACGGTGCGCTGTTCGATGACCTTGGTCCTCGCGGTGGCCTGCACCAGGCGTTGCACGAACACGCCGGGGGTGATCACGTGGTTGGGATCGATCTCGCCCGGCTCCACGATGATCTCGGCCTCGGCGATGGTCATCAGGCCGGCGGTGGCCACGACCGGGTTGAAGTTGCGGGCGGTGAACCGGTACTCGAGGTTGCCCAGGGTGTCGGCGCGCCAGGCCCGAACCAGAGCCACATCGGCGACGATCCCGCGCTCCTGCACGTAAGTCACGCCGTCGAACTCGGCGAGCGGTTTACCCTCGGCGATGAGGGTGCCCACGCCGGTTTTGGTATAGAAGGCGGGAATTCCTGCGCCGCCGGCCCGGAGGCGCTCGGCGAGGGTGCCCTGCGGGCTGAACTCCACCTCGATGGTTCCGGCCAGCAGCTGCTCGGCGAAGAGCTTGTTCTCACCCACGTAGGAGGCGACGACCTTGCGAACCTGGCCGGCTTCGAGCAGCACGCCGAGGCCGATGCCGTCGACGCCCATATTGTTCGAAACGATCGTGAGATCCTTCACGCCGGATTCACGGACCGCGTCGATCAGGTCGGCCGGAATACCGCTGATGCCGAAGCCTCCCGCCGCGATCACCATCCCGTCACGCAGAACGTCGCGCAGCGCCTCGCTCGCGCTGGTCAGAACCTTGGACATGCTGCCTCCTCATTGAGCGGATGTTGCTTCTTCCGAATCCGAGAGTGTCCACCTTGTGGACATCGCTCGATTACGTCATGGTATTCAGGCTTGACAAGCCCTGTCAATCACAATTTTCTTGTTATTCCACCCGGTGAACAGTAGGCTGGGAAATGTCCACATTATGAGCAAAGGGGCTGAAATGGGCGCTAGGTCATCGGCCGGAGGACCGCTTCCGGTGCAGGGCGCGCAGGTCGTCAATCGCATCGCCCTCCTGCTTCGTCTCGTCGGGCGCAATCCCGCCGGAACCCCCCTTGCTGAGATCGTGCGCGATTCGGGCCTCACCCGGCCCACCGTGCACCGGCTGCTGACGTCGCTCGCCGCCGAGGGGTTGCTCGACCATGATGCCGTGCGGCACACCTGGCACTATGGCCCCGAGATCTTCGTCATGGGCACCGTCGCCGCCGCCCGTTATCCCATCGAAGAGCTGGCCCGGCCGAGCCTGCGACGCCTCGCGGAAGAAACCGGCGAAAGCGCGTTTTTGTCCATCCGGCGCGGAGCCGAGACGGTGTGCCTGCTCCGCGAGGAGGGCAGTTTTCCCATTCGCTCCTTCGTGCTGCACGAGGGAGTGCGTTTTCCCCTGGGGGTGGCATCCGCTGGACTGGCCATTGCCGCCTACCTGCCCGACGCCGAAGTGGATGAGCTCCTCGCCGATTCCGTGCTCGCCGCCCGGTGGGGCGCTGGGCACTCGCCCGACAGCATCCGCGCCAACCTGGAGCGCACCCGCGTCACCGGCTATTCGGTCAACCCGGGACTGATTTTGGAGGGCAGCTGGGGCATGGGTGCCGCGATTTTCGACCGCAGCGGCCGCCCCGGCTGGGCGCTTTCGCTCACCGGCATCGAGCCGCGGTTCAGACCCGAGCGGCAGCAGATGCTCGGCCAGCTGTTGCTCGACGAGGCCAGCCGCATCACGCAGACCCTGCAGCGCCCGCCGATCATCTAGCCTCGCAACCGAACGACCCGGGGAAACAAGAAAAGTCCCGGCCGAGGCCGGGACTTTTCTAACAGTGTGGTGGAGCTAAGGAGATTCGAACTCCTGACCTTCTCATTGCGAACGAGACGCGCTACCAACTGCGCCATAGCCCCAGACTGCCCTTGAAGAATATCACGGGCCGGGCGTCAGTTTTGCCTCTTCGAGCGTTCGCGGTCGATTAGACGGCGCGGCGGCGGCGGAGCACGGCGTCAAGGTCGGTCATTCCCGGTGCGGTCTCGCCGACGATGCCCATCGACGCGAATCGGCTGGGCGCCGCCGCGGCTGCCACGGGGCGGGCGATCGGGGTGACCGAGCGGTTGGCTTCTTCGGCGAGCGCCGCGGCACGACGGGCAACCTCAGTTTCGGCGGCCGCCTTGCGCAGCTGGTTGGCCGCTTCAACGGATGCCATCGCCGTCTGCGCGACCGATCCGCGCGAGAGATGCAGCGCTTTGGGCACCGGTTGCGGCGTCCAGGTTGCCGCAGCGACCGGAGTGTCCTCCAAATGCACGGGTTCGAACGGCTGCCCGATGGGTGCGCGACGTTCCAGGGGAGCTTCGAGTCGCACGATGCGGGCGCTGCGGGCGACCGTGGCCAGCCGGCCGAGAATACCGAACGCGGCGACCATGACGACTCCGCCGCTGACCAGCGCGGTGAAGGACCCGGCAATGGCGGGAGCTATCCCCGCAGCGAGAAGCACGAAGCCGGCCAGCAAAATGAGCGAGACCAGGCCACGGAACCGACGAAGACGCCGGAGCTTCTTCATCGGCGCTTCCGGCACCCGCGGAGCGGCCGCTGCGGCGACCATAGCGGCCGCGCGGCGCATCGAGGTGGCGGCATCCGCTACCGCCTGCGCTTCGGCACGTGCGTCCTGCTCAGCCCGCGCCAGAACACGCTGCTGCTCGGCCACGGTGCGAGCGTTCGCTTCGAGTCGCACCTGCCGCGGGACCTCGGCGGTTTCGGCCAAAATACGCAGCGTTTGCTGCAATCGCACCGCATTGCGTTCGGTCGCCTGATACTGCTTGCGGCGCGACCAGGTGGGCATCAAATAGGCGACCCAGAGCACAGCAGCCACCGCCACCATGACCCCGCCACCCAATGCCTCACTACTCATGATGACAACGGTAGGAGGCTTGGGCACATCCGACGGTTATTACCCCGGGCGTGTCACCGAGATATCTGCCCAAATTCCCCACCCGAACAGGGGAATCCATGTCGATCATCGAATGATCACCCGCACCGGGCGCGCGGCCGCCTCAAGATCCGCTGCGGTGACGGTCGCGGCATCCGCTGGCACCAGGCCGTCCTGCCAGCGCCGCATGACCCCCTGGTGCAGTTCTTCGGCGACCAGACCGAAGCAGAAATGGTCGCGCCACTCGCCATTGATGTGGATGTAGCGGCGACGCAGACCCTCATACCGAAAGCCGAGCTTTTCGACGACCCGCAAGCTCGCCTTGTTCTCGGGGCGGATGCAGATTTCCATGCGGTGCAGGCCGAGCTGGTAGAAGCAGTAGTCGGTCGCCAGGGCCACGGCCGTGGGAGTCACCGACTGTCCGGCGAATTTCTCGCTCACCCAATACCCGATGGTCGCCGACGAGAGCGATCCCCAGGAGATCGACGACACG